>Ga0105247_10001965_pt1 | contig 14280 bp, 10 predicted proteins | sample KBSS24metaG_FD_81519 | JGI IMG/M metagenome (GOLD analysis project Ga0105247, IMG submission 81519) | Switchgrass rhizosphere microbial communities from Kellogg Biological Station, Michigan, USA - KBS S2-4 metaG | ecosystem: Host-associated > Plants > Roots > Rhizosphere > Soil | place...
CTGCCCCACGGCCTCAGGCCGCCCGCTGAAGTGTCGCTGCCAGAACCGATAGGTGAGCACGACGACCCGTTGGGGCTGCTCACCCGCCGGCCCGTCCGCCTCGTTGAAGACTCGTCCGAGGAGGGGCGGAACCCCGAGTACGTTCAAACCGTTTGCTGAAAAATACTGGGCGCGCACCGCTTCTGGCAGGCCCCGCCCGGTCAGCGTCATCTCCCAGGTGTTCCAGGCGAAGGCGCCGTCGAAGACGTCGCTGTGTTGAAGGGCGACGAGCCGTCGCGCCGTGACAGACAGACCACGCGGCTTGCCTTTGTCGTTCATGTCAAGCCTGACGATCCGATTGATGTCGGCGAATGGGAAGGGATTCAGCAATGCCGCATTGACGATGCTGAACAGCCCTGTAGCGGCGGCAATCCCGACTGCCAGGGAGACGACAGCCGTTGCGGTGGAACCGGGGCTCCGGCGGAAGATCCGCAGCGCAAATCGGAGATCGACGGCAAGGATGTCCATGAAATCAGATCGCCGCGCCCGACGCCGCGAATGCGCGGCAGATCTTACGAGTTTTGTTGTCCGTTGACCAGCTGCAGCACGGTGAGAAGTCGTGCGGGCGTATACTTCGCCACGAATGGCCTGGCTCACGTGGGCAATGTGCACCTGTCCGGGAGGAACGATATGAAGAACACTGCGGTGAACGTCGTGCTGGCGACCTCGGTTCTGATGCCTCTCGCAAGCTACGCGCAGCCGAGGCCGGGAAACCCGACGACGGCTACGGTGATCACGAAAGTGGAAATCGACAAGATCTTCGCGACGGAACAAAGCCAGACGACGCGTGACGAGAACGCCAGGGTCGTGGATATCGGCGACGGCTGGAGTATGGAGCTGGGCGTCATTCATCGCGGCAAGCAAAAGGTGATGACGGTCGCCGAGGCCGCTCAGGCTGCGGCAAGCCGTGGCAATGCGCCGGCAGGGGGTGGGAGAGGCAATGCGGCCGGCGGAAATGCGCAGGCGGCGGCGCCCGTCCCGTGTGGACAACAGATGGCCACTCCTCCGGCGGACGCACTTCAGGGCGCGATCACTCACGACAACCAAACCGAAGGCTATCTGATCGTCTCCGGCAATGGCATCGCGTTCATCGACGGCACGCTCGTCAATGGCCGGCACAGCACGAACAACCCCGACGGGGGACCGAACGGTCCGGGCTGCGGCGGCGGCGTGGCGGTTGGCTCGCGCAAAGTCGAGTTGAAGGTCGGCGACGTGCTGATCGTTCCTCCAGGAGTCATCCACGGCTGGTACGACATTCCCGATCACGTGGACTATCTCAGCTTCCGTCCGTCGCACGGCGTGATGAAGAACGGCTGGGTGAATCCAACCATAGCCCCGAAGGAATAGCGGACCTAGTCGTGACCGGTTCGCACCAAACGCTCCGGTTCGTTCAGCTCAATGGCTCAGCCCGTAAATCATGTAGTTGACGCCGAGCTTGTACGCTTCGTTCGACGCGTCGAACGGAAACAGTCCCTGACTCGACCGCTCCGAGGACTCCTGCACGTCGTTATCAAAATTGGCTACGAGGAGGAGCCGCCTTGACGGATCGTTGTCCTCGAAGATGCCGTAATAGCTCGGCCGGATGTGCGACATCGGGTGGACGATGGCGTCGATGTCGTCGATCGGAAAGAACGCGGTGAAGATCTGATGCGAGGCATCGAGGCGCACGAGCCGCCCCTGAGGGAGCACGCGGTGCATCTGCGTCGCAAAGTTGGCCCACTCCGTGGTGCCGTCGAAGTCCTTGAAGATCGCGAAGCCGCCCTTCAGCAAGTAGGCGCGAAACGACTCTGCTTCGCGTTCAGTGAGGTTCCAGAACCCAGGCTGCCACATGAGCGCAATCGGATATTTGAACAAATCCGGATCGTCGAGCGTCAGGATTTCGTTGCCGTCGTCGTGGATGTCGACGTAGGTCAGCTCGCGGATGATCGCAGAGAGGGTCTGCTCCGCGCGCGGGTAATCGTGACTCCACGCGTCTGGAACACCGAAACGGCCACGCGGAGAGGAGAGGTCGGCGCCCCAGCGCAGCCGCACAAGCGTGAACCGGCCATCGTAGCCAATGGGCGCTGAATAGTGACCGGGCGTCCGAGCGTCGCTCGGCGGCGCGTACGTCGAAGCGCCGAAAAGGGTGCCGACCAGCACAAGGAACAGCGAGCGCCGCACGTCGTGATTATGCCAATTCATCGCACCGACGTGCGCGATATGCCTCGACCACGGCTGCCGCGGCATCCCTTTGGCCATCACAAAGGAAACGTGCTAGGTTACACCTGTGGCCACGACAAAGGACCGTTCGGAAGTGCTGCAGGGCACTCTGGACCTGATGGTGCTCAAAACCCTCGACGCGCTCGGGCCGTTGCACGGATATGGAATCGCGCGACGCCTCGAGCAGGTGAGCGACGACCGATTGAGGCTGAACGAAGGGACCGTCTACAACTCGTTGCTGCGCTTGGTGCAGGAGGGATGGATTTCCTCGGAGTGGGGCGCTTCTGAGAGCAACCGCAAGGCGAAGTTCTACTCGATCACGAAGACTGGCCGGAAACAACTGGCTCGGGAGACCGAGAGCTGGGAGCGCATCTCCGGTGTGATTGGCCGGGTGCTGCGACTAGGGAGCTAGGACGAAATCCAATGCTGCGAGTGCTTCTCTCGCGCGTGCGGGCGACGTTTCACAGATCTCGGCTGGACGACGAACTCGATGACGAACTCCGAGAGCATCTGGCCATGCTCCAGGAGCGCTTCGTTCGAGCTGGGATGGATCCGAGCGAGGCCTTTTACGCGGCGCGGCGTCAATTTGGCGGCGTCACTCAAGTCAAGGAGGAGCACAGAGATGTTCGGGGCGTACGTCTCCTTGACGATCTTGGGGACGACCTGCGGTACGCCATTCGACAAGTCAAGCGATCACCTGGCTTCGCGGTGCTCGCGATGCTCTGCCTCGGCCTTGGCATAGGTGCCAATACGTCTATTTTCAGCGCGCTGAACAGCGTGCTGATTCGACCGTTGTCCGTCGCTGATCCTGGGCGCCTCGTGACGCTCAGTCGCGGAACCAGCGCGTACTTCTCCCATCCAGACTTCCAGGATCTGCAGGCACGCGGGCGTCTTCTCTCGGGCCTCACGGCATCATTCCCGATGGAATCGGATCTCGAAGTCCATGGCGTGAGCGAGTTCGTGGCTGCCGAGGTCGTGTCCGCGAACTACGGGTCAGTGGTTGGCGTTGCGCCCGCCCTCGGACGGTGGTTCACGAGCGAGACGGAGCCATTTGCGGTCATCAGCTACGCGGTGTGGCAGAAACAATTCGGCGGAAGTGCTGACGTTCTCGGGCGCCGAATCGGATCAGAGGCACAGTCTTATACCATCGTGGGCGTCGCACCGCGCGCCTTCACCGGGATCTTCGCGCCGTATCGCACAGACATCTGGGTGCCGATGCGGACACGCCCGAGACTGGCGGCGATGCTGGACAATCGGTCACGCCGGATTGTCATGGTCTTCGGACGTCTACGTTCGGCCACGACGCCGGGTCAGGCGTCGGCCGAACTGAACGGCATCGAAGCGCACCTCGTCGCCGAGCACGGCCCGGCAGCGGAACCGCTGCCGCCGATCGTGGCAGAACCGGTACGTGGGATCCTGAATCCCGGCGGCCGGCGCCTCGTCAGCCTGAGCGCATCGCTGCTGATGATCGTCGTCGGCCTTGTTCTGGTCATCGCGTGCGTGAATGTCGGTAATCTCCTGCTCGTGCGCGGATCCCTGCGCCGGCGCGAGCTGGCCGTACGACAGGCACTGGGCGCCACGAGATCGCGCTTGATGCGTCAGCTACTGACCGAAAGCCTCGTCCTCGCCATCGGCGGCGGCGCGTGCGGCCTCGTGCTGGCCGCCTGGACGACCCGAGTCTTCGCACGTGTCATGCCCTCGATGCGATCGACCTTCCCCGTCGAGCTGGATCTGTCGCTTGACTGGCGCGTCATCGCGTTCGCGGCGATCCTCTCGCTCGCGACCACACTCGTCTGCGGGCTGGTGCCTGCGTGGCGAGGAGCGCAGACCAGCGGAGTCGCGGGATTCAAAGGGGAGATTGGGGGCACTATCAGGCGACGGCGCCCCTTCGGGCTTATTGCGCAGGTCGTGCTCTCGTTCGTGTTGCTGTTGATCGCCGGCAGCGTGATAGAGACCCTGCGCCGGCTGGAAGTCATCGATCCGGGATTCGCCGTCAACGGGAGGCTCTACGCGTACATCTTCTTTCCTTCGGCGACACCCGAGACTGGTCGCCAGCTCTACGCACAGGCGCTCGACCGCCTGCGGGTATTGCCCGGCGTTCTGAGCGCATCGCAGACAGATGCATTGCCCTTGATGCCGTCCGGAAGCGAGTGCGCATCGTTGGCCGGCGGCCCACAGCTGCACGTATCGACCAGCGCGATCGAGCCCGGGTACTTCCACACAATGGGCATCGCCATGATTGCGGGCCGCGATTTCACATCGATCGATCTGCCTCGCGAAGCGTCCACCATTGTGATCACCAATAGCCTCGCCAAACGCCTATGGCCTGGCACCTCGCCGATTGGGGAACGGGTATTGATCGGCTGCCAAGCCCCACAAGCGTCGGTCGTGATCGGGGTCGTGCGCGACTCGGCCGTCCGCGCGGTCGGCGAACCGCCGCAGCCTAGATTCTATCGACCCTTCGCGCGCCAGTACGACGGCGGCCTCACGGCCGTCCTGATCGAAACCCGTACGGACCCAGCAGCGATGGTGCCGGAGGTGCGTGAGACCCTTCTCGCCATGGGACAAAGCATCCGCGTGTATGCGGTGCAGCCGTTCAGCACCTACATCGATCAGTCGTTCACCGGCGTTCGCTGGATGGCGATGGCCCTCTCCGGTTTCGGCCTGCTTGCCTTGGTGCTCGCAGCGATCGGCCTCTATGGTGTCATCGCGTATCGCGTCAGTCTTCGAACGCAGGAGATCGGCGTTCGGATGGCGTTGGGCGCGGGACGGCCCGCGATTTTCCGCGAGGTGGTGTTGCAGGGTCTGACGATCGCGGTCGCAGGCGTCGCCATCGGCGAACTTCTGGCGATCCCGGCGATCCGGGCGCTCGCCTCGGTGCAGGCTGGCATCCGCCCTGGTAGTCCTTCTACCCACGTTGCGGGCGCTGTCATCTGGGTGACAGTCGCCTTCGTCGCCTGCTACGTGCCCGCCAGTCGAGCGTCGCGCGTGGATCCCATGGAAGCGCTCCGGCACGAGTGACGAAGCGTTCCACCTCGGTGCGTAACGAGGATCAATCTGGCGGTGGGCCGCTCGAGTTCGAGGACGTCGAGGTGGGTATCGTCAGCTTCCACAGATTCGCTGCGACATCAGCAGCTTCGTACAGGAATCCGCCTGCGGTCACGGCGTTGCCGAAGCTCGTGCTCATCCCGACCGTCGTGTGGAAATGGCGAGCGACAAACGGTTTTCCCACCGGCGTTCCCGTCTCGGGATCGATGTTTTGTCCCCAGACGCAGCGGAAACCGTCCGTATCGAGCAGGAGATACACGATACGTGAATCAAGCGACCATCCAGCGGGCCGTCCAGTTGTGGTGGGCTCGTCAATGGCCTCCACGCTGTCTGCCGGAACCGGCCGGTCGGCGGTGAGCCGCACGACGAGCGTTTTGCCGGCCGTCCCGCGAGCGCGCCTGAACGCCAACCAGCGATCGTTCGACGAGGCATGTGGTCGATCGAGACGCTCTCCGTTTTCAGCGACGACGAGATCTCGCGCTGTGCCCGTGTGGGTGTCGACGACGCGAATCGCGTGTCCGTCGTTGAGCGCGACCAGCACGCGTTGGTTGTCGGCCAGAAAACCGTGGAGCTCGCAGCCATCACACACCTTGCGCGGCACGCCCCCGGCCGTTTCGATGACGTAGCCGGCCCCCGCCGAGCCCCCTGTCACATGCGAGTCCTGCGTGTACGCAATCCGCGCCCCGTCAGAAGACACGGTTGCGTTGAGCTGATCCCCTGTCGGTACGCGAATGACCAATTCCTGACGACCCGAGCGCGTGTTCTTGATCCAGATTTCCCGCGCCGCCCCCACTTCGCGTTCGAACACGATGATTGAGCCGTCGGTGGTGCCGCTCGCCCGCCACATGTTTGAGGCGCTATCTGCGTACAGCTGCGTGACCGGCTCGATGGGGTTCGTCAGCGACGCTCGCCTCACCGCGCGCTGGTTCACGACACGCGCAAAGACGACTTCGCCGCTCGGCCCTGTTGCCGGGTCCACGTACGGGCCGACGCCGAGCGTCAAACGCCGAGGCGGCGCTGACAGGCGACCCGCGCTTGACAACATGACACGCCAAAGATCGTCATGGAACGAGAAGAGAACACCCGATGAGGTCCATCGCCCAGGAGCAACGCCGCTTCCTCGCAGAAGGGACGTTTCGAGTAACCCGGTTTTCACTGGTGGGTTGCCATCAAGCGGCGCCAGCCACCAGTCGAAGCTATCGGTTATCTGGGAAGTCCGCTCTCGACGGCCGGCCACAAGGAGGGAGCGACCGTCGGGCGACCAGACGGCATCGTTCGCGACTTCGAAGTCTGAAAGGATGCGAACGGGCGCGCCTCCGGAGAGAGCGACGACATAGGCGCGCGAGGCGCCGGCCACTCCGCCGCCAGGGCCGCCGCCGCGAAACTGACCGGACCAGTACGCGATACGCGACCCGTCAGGCGAGAAGCGCGGCCGCCGTCCCTCCGGAGCGATCAGGCGCGCCGGGCCGCCGAGCGCTGGCACGAGGTATATCCCGCCGCCATTCCGCTCTGAGCGGAACACCACCTGGCTCCCGTCTGGCGAAAAATCGGGCGTCGAGTCGTCGGCTGGATCGTCGGTGAGTCGCAGCGGCGACCCTCCGGAAATCTGCTGCACCCAGATGTCGAGATCGCTGTTGCCTGCCCGGTCGGAGGCATACGCGAGCAGACGACCGTCGGGCGACAGCGCCGGCATCCGGGTGACGCCCGAGTCATAGGTGAGACGCTCGAGCGTGGCCGCTGCCGGCGGACCACTGCCGTCCGCCGGGCGCGCGCGCTGACCCGCAAGCCACGTGGTGGCCGCCGCCGCCATTGCGGTCGCGACGAGCGCGAGTGCCCACCTGATGTTCCTGCGCGCCGATTGTGAATCTCCTGAATTCGCCGCGTGGTGCAGCGGCTCGACGAGCGCATCGTCGAGCTCGAGGCGCGCATCGGCGATGCTGTGCAGGCGTCGCTTCGGATCCTTAGCCAGGCAACGCGTGAGCAGGCGGCGCACGGCGGCCGGAGTCGATCCGGGCAGCAGACTCCATTCCGGTTCACGCTCGAGGATGGCGGCCAGCGCGTCGCTGACCGTCTGGCCCGCGAACGCCCGCCGCCCCGTCAACAACTCGAACAGAACGCAGCCAAACGCCCAGATGTCGGCTCGCGTGTCGACCGGCATGCCTCGCGCCTGCTCAGGACTCATGTAGGCGGCCGTGCCGAGGATGACGCCTGCGGCCGTCATCATCGCTGGCGACGTGATCGTCGGCGATGCCGTCACATTCGCGTCCCCTGCGATGTTGGAGCCGGAGCCGTTTGGATCCGCCAGCCTCGCCAGCCCGAAGTCGAGCACCTTGACGGTTCCATCGTTGCGGACTTTGATGTTCGCCGGCTTCAAGTCGCGGTGAATGATGCCCAGTGCGTGCGCGGCTTCAACCGCTTCTGCCAGCTGTTTCGCGATCGCGAGGACCTCTGGAAGCGGAATCGAGCCTCGCGCGATCCGGTCGGCGAGCGTCGGGCCGTCCACCAGTTCCATCGCGAGCGCAAGGGTCCCGTTCGAATCTTCGAAGCCGTAGATACCGGCGATATGCGGATGGTTCAGCGCGGCGAGAACCTGGGCTTCTCGGCGGAAACGGCCATGCCGGTCAGGATCGGTCGCGACCAGCTCCGGCAGAACTTTGAGCGCCACGTCACGATTGAGCTTCGTGTCACGCGCGCGATACACCTCACCCATACCGCCGGCGCCAATCGCGGTCAGAATTTCGTAAGGTCCGAGGCGTGTACCGGGCGGGAGGGGCACCGTGATGTGCCGGGATTATACCCGTCTGGTCTCAGCCGGGCTTCCAACCCATCCGTGTTCTGGCTTGAGCGTTGCACCGCCACCTGGCATGAAACGAATACTTCAAGGAGTGTCGCTCTCGGCGTTGCTGCTCGCATGTGCGCCTGCCGCGGATGCGCAGGTTTCGTTCGACTTTCAGATGGGCGCGCCCCCTCCTGCACCTCGCGCGTATCGCGTCCCACCGCAGCCCGGGCCCGACTACGTGTGGATCGAAGGTTATTGGTATCCGGTGAACGGGCGGTATCGGTGGCACAACGGTTACTGGTCTCGCCCCCCGTATGCTGATGCGTATTGGGTGGCGCCGTACTATCAGAGCAACCAGTACTACGCGGGTCACTGGGAAGGCCGTCGAGGCGATATCCATCACGACCATGCCTGGGATCAAACCAGGCAGCGAGACGAGCGCTGGAGTTACGCTGAAGGACGTCCACGCGGCACGAGCGGCGCCTACGAGAGGGGACGTCAACGCGGCTCGGGATCAAATGCGTTCAGCGGATCGATGACGCGGGAGCAGGCGCAAGCGGTCGTGCGATCCGCGTACCAGAATGTGCTCGGCCGCGATCCTGACCCCGCCAGTGCTGGCTGGGTGGACCGCGTGTTCATCGACCATTGGTCGCAACAGCAGCTCGAAAGTGAATTGCGCAACAGCGCGGAATACCAGCAGAAGCATCCGAGGCGATAGACCGCCGATTCGTCCTGCTCGCGTCATACTCATGCCGCCCGACCGGTTCCTGCCGGCGGGCGGTGTGTGCTGCCGCGCCGAAGCAAGCCCGTTGATGTACGCTTGCGAAGGCGGAGGGATACACGGCACCCGACGGATCTTTGTGATCTGCGTGAACCAGTGACCAGCGCTTCGTAAACGTTCACCACGCGCCAACGAGCGGCGTTCCCGGCATGCGCAACTTGGCGCGATCAACGTCGATCTTCGGCTTGTCGTCAAAATCTGCAAACGCGTTGCGACTGGCGTCGATGAGGGCTTCGGCGTCAATGACCGCGCCGTCTCGAATAGTGAACCGTACGACTGGATACCGGCTCGTGAAGAGCGTTCCGTCCGAGTTCATCGTCTGAAGGCTGATTCCGACGACCGTCCGGCCGTCTTCAGCCGCGTCAACGAGTTCCTTGGCCTCGACCGAGGCTTCTAGGGAGATGATGTTGACTTCGCCGGCCTTGATGGCGATAGGAGTGTCGGGTGTCGTCAGAGTGCCGTACCCATCGAGGATCTTACTGACAAGCACCCAGTGACCGCCGGACCAGATGATGGGATTCACACGCACGATTGCCGAGGCTTTGTTCCCGGTATTCGCGAAGGCGACGCACATCGACAGATCGTGATCGCCTGTGCTGAAGAAGACGTGGGTGACATTCACGTTCAGCTGTTGCCTCACGTACAAATAAGACAGGTAGATCGTTGCAACCGAGAACACCACGGAGAAAAGCAATCCGGCGAGGCTGAGCAGATCGCCATATTTCAAGTGTTTGGGACGCGGCACCCCAAATGGCATATCACCTCCTGCGGCGATTAAGGGCCGCCGAAGAGTTTCGGAGCGGGCGCTGTTTCGCCCACTTTGGGCCGGCGCGGTTTTGGGAATTACACACCAAAGCCATTTCGCATTGCTAACATAACTCTCCGGTAAGCGCGACGAACGTTGGTGAGCGCTTTGATCGAATCCAAATAGTGGCGCCGATCGGATGGCGTCGGCCGAGAAACTTCATGAGCGCCTCGTGACCACTCGCGCCGCGAAGACGACGCCGGCCGATGGCACGCCTTTCGGCGGTCGCCTCACACGCGCTTGGGACACGACCTCACAAGCATCAATTGTGTAATCTTCCACGCGCTTTCGAGACCCCGCGCAAACAAGATCCGCTAGATCCTTAATCCGCAGGCTGGAACGCTGTTCGCAACGATCCGCGTATCGCAGGAGTCTGAGCGATCCTAGCTTTGGTGTGCCACTGCTGTCGTGGTCTTGGCCGCGAGCGCCGAAACGGGTCGGAGCACCGACGTTGCTGGATTCGCCGTCACCACGGTCACGAGGACGGTCGTAAAACACTGGCTATCCCCGTAGCTCGAGTCTGAGACCGGTTTCGCCTTACTAACGAGATGGAGACTTGAATGAAAATCGTCACAGTGGGCGGCGTCAGCAGCCTAATAGCAATTCTGCTCGGCGTAGGAGCGGCAGTGCCCACCGACGCCTCGGCGCAGACACTGACTAGTCTTCACTCATTCCCGGCCGCCCCCGGCGACGGAGCACTACCCCAGGGTGGCCTGATCGCAGACGCCACAGGGAATCTGTATGGCACGACGCTTGGTGGTGGCATCGGCAACGGCTACGGCACGGTATTCAAGCTGACGCCAGCGGGCACCGAGAGTGTGCTTCACGCGTTCACAGGCGGCGACGGGGCATTTCCGGGGAACACCCTGCTCGCCGATGCAGCAGGAAATCTTTACGGCACGACAGCGGGCGGCGGCCTCAACAACTACGGCACGGTGTTCAAGCTGACGTTGAATTCGGATGGCACGTACAGCCACAGCGTGCTTTACAACTTTGCCGGTTACCCCAGCGACGGGCAAGCTCCTGCGGGTCTGATTGCCGACGCGGCGGGGAACCTCTACGGTACGACCGTCGCGGGCGGCGAGAACGCTTGTGTCGACTATGGATGCGGCACGGTGTTCAAACTCACGGCGAATTCGGACGCCACCTATAGCGAAACCGTGCTCCATAACTTCACTGGCGGCAGCGACGGGCAACACCCCTTTGGGCGCCTGATCGCCGACGCCGCAGGCAATCTGTATGGCACGACGTTCTATGGTGGTGGCAGCAGTTGCGACCTTGGATGCGGCACAGTGTTCGAACTAAAGCCGAATCTGGACGGCACGTACAGCGAGACCCTGCTTTATAGCTTCACCGGCGACCGCGACGGGGTAGCGCCCACTGCCGGCCTGCTCGCCGATGCTGCGGGCAATCTGTACGGCACGACGTCGGAGGGCGGTGGCAGCCGCTATTGCCTTACTGGTTGCGGCACCGTCTTCACGCTGACGCTGAATCTGGACGGCACGTACAGCGAACGCGTGCTCCATAGGTTCGACGGCAGCGACGGACAAACGCCTTACGCCGGTCTGATCGCCGACGCCGCGGGCAATCTGTATGGCACGACGTATTCCGGGGGGGTCATCTTGCCCGCTTGTGGCGGTTCGTGCGGCACCGTCTTCATCCTGATGCCGACGGGAACCCTGGCCGTGCTCCACAGCTTCAACTTCAGCGACGGCGCGCAACCGGCGGCCGGTCTGATCGCCGACGCGGCGGGCAATCTTTATGGCACGACGAGCTTCGGTGGGACCAACAACTACGGCACGGTGTTCAAGCTGGCCGTAGCGACTACGTTCAATGGGGTGCCGGGCACGGCGAATTGCGCGAGCCAGAGCATCTCGTTCCTGGCCACGGAATTCGGAGGCATCGCTCACGCCGCCACAGCCCTCGGATTTACCAGCGTGACGGATCTTCAGAATGTCGTGGTGGCGTATTGTACGGGTCATTAATGGCGAGTAGACCGATGTGTTGATGGCCGGATAGAGCTTGCGATACACGCCGATGACGGAGCCCCTGTGAAACACCGCAGCGGAGTTGAAGAGCCGACCCCGTGATGCACGCTCCGTGAATCCGACGATCGTTGTGACTCGATTGCTCGCCAGAGGCGCCAGCGCGGTGTGCAGCTGTCCACCGTCGACGTCGATCGCGAAGGCCATCGGCCGCGGCGCGTAGTCAGCGAGGCCTCCCAGTACACCCTCTGGGCAACACAGAATCTCCACGCCCTCGGATTCGCACCACTCGACTCGCTCACGAATGAGACCCAGGGCGAGCTCTGTCGAACCGGCGGGAAGTAACGGAGCTTGGTAGGCAGCGACTTTCAACTGTTTGTCCGATTGGATTAGTACGGTCTAACGTCAGCGCTCACCCGCCGGCGCCCAGGATGTCGACGGCGCCGGTCGGGTGCAGCGCATGTTAGGCCTCACCTGGTGCGGCCTTCCGGTGAACGGGCTTGGCAAAGTGAATACCTGGCTTTCCCAAGCCTTCCTCGTCCGGCATCACGCCGACGATACGAAAGCCAACACGCAGCCAGAATTCGCACGTGTGAGACTTCCGGCAACTGAGAGTCGCGAGAGCTGACAAGGGATTCTCATAGAGATTGACCCCATACAACGACGTTGCGCCGGTTTCATCGCTTGTTCCCACGAACAGAGTCAAGACACCGCGTGATTGCGCCAACCACTCGACCTGCTCCACGAGAAGGCGACCATATCCCTTGCCCTGGTCAGCCGTCCGCACCGCAATAGGATGGATTTCCCAGACTCGTCCTCCACTGTGCGGAATCACTCCGGCCCAGCCGATTGGCTCCTGCGCAGTATCGAGCAACGCTAGACTCCGTCGACCCTGCTCCAAGGACTCTCTGACCTCTTGCCGAGCGGCGTCAAGCGTTGGCAGCCAATCGGGAGCATGTTCACGAAATGCGTCGAAGGACAGCTCAGCAAGTTTATCGATGAAGTCCGCGTCCTGCGTTCGAACGTCGACGAACACCCACTCATTCACGAAGCCTCGCCGCCCGACGCTGCGCGTCACCCGCGCCGGCTCTCGATCGCTCCGGCCGTCGGCGGCGAATCGGAATGGGAGCAATTCCGGCAGAGTCACCACGCGTCTCGGTCCGATGATAACGCGCGTTCGTATGTTCGTAGCGTTGATCTGCCGAATGAGTTCGCGGCAGCGGCCGCATGGCGGAACGATGCCGGAGCCGCACACAGCGACGATCGTATCGATTTCCGACTCTCGAGCCTTCAGCATTTCGGCAATCGCGGCATGCTCAGCGCAAAAACCAAGGCTGCAGGCAGTGTCGACACAAACGCCAGTGTAGACGTGCCCACTCGCGCTAATCAGAGCCGCCGCCACGCCACCGGCGACACAGTCATCGCTCGTCTTGAACTCACCAACAAGCTGTTTGGCAGTCTGAATGAGATCGTCGTCAGTCACCTGGACTCTCTGCTGTGGTGTGCCTTGAGGCCTGACGACTGGCGCATCACCAGCGGCGCGCTCGCCGTTCGTTGGCGCACCGTCGGGTGCATGCGCTGTTGGGCGGCAAATCCTGAAGAATCGAGGCCATGGCACCGCCGCTGAAGCCATCGTGTCGGCCGCTGCCCTATTGCTTCGACCTGTTTAGCCGTGCTCCGACACGTTCGGTCGCGACCCGCAGCACCTGCTTAACATCTTCAAACCGTGTTTCCGGAAGATTGTTAAAGTCCATGAGCCGATGAGGCAAACTGAATTGCCGTAAAGCACGGATGGCCATCTCGGTCTGTCGATCGCGGGTGGCGTCCTGAATCGCGAACCGCACCTCCTGCAGCGCGACATTCCGATGCTCGTACTCTCCGAGAATCTCCCGATCCGCCTTCTGCAACGCACAGAACAAACTCCGCTTGCCGCCGGCCTCGTCGTCGTCACACACGCGATCGTCATGGCGATTCCACACGGAGGCGTCTTTCAAAAGCGCGTCCGCTTCTTGCAAGATGCGGAGATCTTTTGCCGTCACTGCCTGATCGCGTGATTCGATCGCCATCTGCTGACGCACCCAGCCACCGACGACCACTACGGTCAGGACGACAACTGTCACAAGAGTCAAGCGCCGTCTCATCGTTGTCATGTGAGGACCAGTTCCGGCGGAGCCTCGTCCGCCCAACTAGTAGTAGACCGACCGGCCTGTTTCGACACATCTTGCGCGCCTCGCAGCATAACGCAAGAGAGCCTCACGTTCATTTCCGATGAAGTCCCGCATTCACGGCCGCTTGGAGCAGGAGTCCAGCGCCGGGACTGCCAGATTAGGCCGACCTGTATAACGCCCAATTCGGTGCAGCATGTCGCAGGGTATTGCGGGCCAAGGTCACTCCTGATAAGTCGCGAAGGGTTTACTGCTACACTGGCGGTAACACAGAACGCAGCTGAGTGAGCCGCGTCGGCCGTCCTAATTCCTGCGCCGAGTCGGTAAACAGTACGCCGTTTTCGAGGACCCATCCCGTTCTGACGTTCCGTTCACCCGTAATAATTCGCGGCTGACAGGCGTCAAATACCTCTTGACGATAGTTGTTTAAACGACTATTGTCTCGCCCATGGCTGGGCTGGTCGCCAAACAACTCAAAC
>Ga0105247_10001967_pt1 | contig 14278 bp, 18 predicted proteins | sample KBSS24metaG_FD_81519 | JGI IMG/M metagenome (GOLD analysis project Ga0105247, IMG submission 81519) | Switchgrass rhizosphere microbial communities from Kellogg Biological Station, Michigan, USA - KBS S2-4 metaG | ecosystem: Host-associated > Plants > Roots > Rhizosphere > Soil | place...
AAGTGCAGGAAGAAAGCGGCGTGGGCTCATGGAGAGGCGAGTGTACTTCGTGCGAGGTGCGAGACGCGAGGGGCGAGGTGCGAGGTGGGAGGTGCGAGGTGCGAGGTGCGAGGTGCGAGGTGCGGGGTGGGGGGTGCGAGGTGCGGGGTGCGGGGTGCGGGGCGGAGCGGCGCGGGCAGAAGGGAGGCGCCCGGGAGTTCCGGGCGCCGCGTCACCTTCCGTTCTTACTTGAGGTGCTTGCTCACCAACTTGGTCATCTCGAACATGTTGACCGTCGCCTTGCCGCCGAACACGGCCTTGAGATTGTCGTCGGCCTTGATCATGCGCTTGTTCTTCTTGTCCTGCAGGCCGTTCTTCTTGATGTACGCCCACAGCTTCTTGGTCACCTCGGTGCGTGGAATCGGCTTCGATCCGACCACTTCGGCGAGCTTGTCGCTCGGCTGCACGGGCTTCATGAACGCTGCGTTCGGCTTGCGCTTCGTCGCCTTCTTCGCCATTTTTCAATCTCCTTGTGAGGGGCGCCCACTGGGGCGTCCCAACTGCGGTGCGCCCTATTATGCCCACGTTTGCACGCCAGTACCACTGTTTTCAGAGGGGAAACGCGAAAAATTCGTACTTTTCAGAGGGGAAACGGCCGTTTCCAGAGGAGAAAACGGCGTTTTCAAAGAAAACCGGCGTGGTCGGTGACCTGTCCGGCCGCGCCGTCATCGAGGGCCGCTCGCAGCGAATCGGACAGCGCGAGCTTCGTCAGCGTCCGCGCGTCGACGAGCACGTAGACCGTTTCGACAGTGACGATGACCTTGTCGCCGCCGGCGATGCGGAACATCGTGCCGAGGGTGAACGACGTCGTGCCGAGACGAATCGCGGCGACGGACAGCTCGAGCACCTGATCGAAGCGCGCCGGCGCCTTCCACTCGATGGTCTGTTTCACGAGCTGGAAATCGAGAGACCCGTCGATGAAATCGGGCAGGACGCCGATCGCGCGCAGGAACTCGTTGATCGCGACGTCGACGTATTCGGCGTAACGCGAGTTGAAGACCACCTTCTGCGCGTCGCACTCGATGTAGCGGACGCGCAGATAGTAGCGGAAGGGATCACCCATGAATTCGCGCAGGGACCGACCTCGGTCGGCCCCGGGGCGGAGCAAGCTCCGCCCCTACCTGCTCCCGACCCAGGCGGCCAGCGCCTTCCACTCGGCGTCGTCTTTCGACTCCCAGTGCTTGCCGCCGGGATGGAACTCCGTCCCCCCTGCCTCATGCGCCAGCGGCATCGTCAACAGCCGGCTCTTGAGCGGCACGCCCGGCAGGACCATCCGGCTCGCCGCCTCGAAGTTTTTGCGGGATTCCTCTTCCGTATAGGCTGTCCGGCCCTGTGGCAGCCGGATGAGGCGGAAGGCGGTGCCGGTCGAGTGGCAGGTGATGCAGCGGGCATGTCCCGGCCGCTTCTCGGTCAGCAGCGGCTGGACGGTGGCCTTGAAAGCGTCGAAGTCCAGGCCGGGACCCGCCTGGAACATCAGGGCGAAAAAGTAAATCAACCACATGGCCGGGTAGTTTAAAGTGGGACGCTATGAAGACCAAACTTTCTCTGATCCTGGCCTTTTCGCTGGTTGCCACGCTCGGCCTGGGCGCCGCCACCGTCCGCATCGTCCAGACCAATGCCGCCGGCGACAGCGTGATGCTGATCGATCCGGTGACCAACAAGGTGGTCGGCGAGATCAAGGGGATCGAAGTGAACCACGGCGCCGCGGTCGCCCCCGACGGCAGCAGGTTCTACATCACCAACGAGGCCGAGTCGACGCTCGATGTCGCCGACGCCAAAACGCTGGCGGTGACCAAGCACATCCCGCTCACCAACCACCCGAACAACGTGGCGGTCAGCAAGGACGGCAAGCGGGTCTACGTCGCGATCGTCGCGGGCGCGGGCGCGGTCGACGTGATCGACACGACGACGCTGACCCGTGTGAAGAGCATCCGCACCGAAGGCGGCATCCACAACACCTACGTGACGCCGGACGGGAAGTTCGTCGTCGCCGGATCGATTCCCGGCAAGAAGATCAACGTCATCGATCAGAAGACGGAGGAGATCGTCTGGACGCTGCCGACCGACGATGGCGTGCGGCCGATGGCGTTCGACACCAATCCCGACGGATCGACGAAACGGATCTTCGTCGAGCTCTCGAACTTCAACGGCTTCATCACCGTCGACTTCGCGACGCACAAGGTACTGCAGAAGATCGCGGTGCCGGAGGCGCCGGCCGGGGAGAAGGTGACTGAAGGGCTGCAGGGATCGCCGGCGCACGGCCTCGCGATCACGCCGGATGGCAAGGAACTGGCGGTGCTGAGCAAGATGAACACACGGGTCTACTTCTACTCGCTGCCGGACCTCAAGCTCTCGGGCAACGTCAAAGTCGGCCACCATCCCGACTGGCTGACGTTCACGCCGGACGGCAAGCGGCTCTACGTCGCCAACGCCGGATCGAATTCGGTGTCGGTGGTGGACGTCACCGCACGCAAGGAGCTGCTGCAGATCCCGGTCGGCCAGGTTCCCAAGCGCAACATCACCGCAGTGCTTCCATAAAGTTAGGAGGCCTTCATCCACTTGATCCTCGTGTAGGCGATGCGGAAGCCGTGGCGCTCCGCATTGCGCTGCGACCCGCTGCCGGGCAGCGCGCCCATCAGCGCGATGTCGCAGCCGTTCGCGGCGGCGTGGCGCAGGCGCTGATCGAGCAGCGCGAGCTGCGCGCCGCGGTTGCGCGCCGACGGGATCGTGCTCGCGCCGGCCAGGTGCGCGATGCCGCCGGTCATGCTGAGCGCCGCGGTCGCGATCGGCTTTCCATCCAGTTCCGCCAGAAACAACGCCACCCCTTCGCTCGCGGCGTTGACCCGCGCCATCTCGAGGATGAAGTCGCCGAGGCCCGCCTGACTCCAGCCGGCCGCCGACGTGCGCGCAAAGACGTCCACGTCGCCCGCCTCGACGAGACGCACGGTGACCGCAGGGCTGAAGCCCTGCGCCACATTTCCAGTGGTCTGCGCCACATTTCCAGTGGCCTGCACCGCATTTCCAGTGGCCTGCGCCACACTTCCGGTGGCGGACGGCTCGTCTGCCGCGGCGCGGGAAAGTTCTGACGTGGTGCGCGATGGTTCTGAAGTGGCGCAGGGCTTCAGCCCTGCGAAATCGATCGGCCGGTACAGCACGCTCGTGAACTCGAACGGTTTATAGCCTCGCCCGGTGAGCATGGGAACGAGCTTGTCGTCGGCGAGCGGACTGACTTCGTGATGGACCGGCGCGCCGCGCTCGGTGAAGAACGCTTCGATCCGATCCAGCTCCTCGCCGGTCGGCAGCTGCGACATCCCGAGCGAGAACGTCTGGGTCGCCGGAGACGCGGGACCGTCGAACATCGCGCAGGCGCCCGCCACTTCGATCCAGCAGGCGCCGGACGATGGAACGACACGCGCACGCGACTCGACAAAGCGCGCATTGCTCAGCGCCTCGGCGCGCTCCAACCGCCGTGACAGCGCCAGGTCGGCGAAGGGAAATGATGGCTCGGCCACCGGTGAACCGCGACGCTGTTCAGTCCGCAAACAGATCGTCGACGCGGATCGACCAGCCCGGTAACGCGGGCTCCGCGCCGGCGAGCTCACCGCGTCGATACACGGAGGGTCGCCCCGGGTCGCTCGCACGATAGGCACGAACGGCTTGATCCCGCATCGGATCGACGTCCCACACAACCTCGGTTCCGGCAGCGAAATAGTCCGCGCGCTTCTCTGCGATCGTGCGTTCGGCGGCCTGACCGTAGTCGTCCTGGCTGCGCACTTCCACGGCAAACAGCGGCGGACCATCGACGAAGTTGTCGGTGACAGGCTGGGTCGCGAACGCGGCATCCGGGCTGAACGATCGCCGTCCCGGCAAATCGACGACGAAGCCCACATTGTCAGGGAGCGCGACGCGGTGGAGGTCCTCGATCGTGGCTCCGCGGCTGTTGGCCATGTCGAAGATCCTACCATCGTCCGCGGGGACGATTCTTGCAATTCCCGTCATAAACACCCCTTTTCGCGACTCACGCGCCACGACGCAAGATTGCGACCACAGCGGCAGCGGACGATTCGGTTGATGGACGAGAGCTACGGTGCGATCGTCAGCTCGCGGCCGTCGGGGAGCCGCAGCGAGCGCACCGTCACGCCCGTGGGCAGTTCGTACAGGAATGCGATCGTGCCGCGCGGACCGACCTCGAGCGTCACGCTCGTCGTCGACGTCCGCGTCAGCGCGAGGACGGCGTCCGACGGCAGAATCTCCCCCACCTCCCGGCCGAGCGGTACGCGATCGAGCGGGATGATGATGTCGGCACGGCCGCCGGCGCCGATCGGCTCGTAGGTGCCGTCGCTCGTCATCAGCACGAAGCGTCTGACATCCGTCTCGATCGGTTCCTCGCCCAGCGTGATGGTGACGGCGTAGAGGCGGGCGCCGGGCGCGGGACGGACGCTGCCCTTCAGGCGGAGCGACGGGATCTCGAACGGCAGCGCGCCGACGATCTCGCGGTGTTCCGTGATCTGCGCGGCGACAGGCTGTGAGGAGAACGGCAGGGCAAGCATCAAGGCGGCGACGGCGACCGCGGACGTATTCATATCGTGTGCTAGACCTGCGCTTTCATCAGATGCCCCAGGCTGCCGGAAACCTTCAACCCGTCGGTGCGCGCCTCGTAGTATCGCCGATTGATGGCCTCGGGCCCGAGGTCGGTGGCCGTGCGAAACCCGGCCTCGATCAGATCGCCGGCCAGCCGCGCGGGATCGAAGAACGTCTGCCACGGCTCGCCGGCCGCAGCGACGCGCGCGGCCACCGCGTTGAACGCGGCGCGCTCGACCGTGCCCAGCGTGGCCGGCGGGACCGCGTAGTCGAAGACGACCGAGCTCGGCGCCGGCAGACGCGCGACCCACCGCAACGTCTCCATGACCGCCTGCGCGCCCAGATACGGCACGACGCCGAGCCAGGAACAGAACGCCGGAGCCTGCGCGTCCAGGCCCGCGTCGCGCAGCTTTTCGGAGAGCGCGTCGGTCTCGAAATTGACGCCGGCGAACACCAGCGACGAAGGCAGCGCGATGCCGGCCGCATCCAGCCGCTCGCGTTTCCACTCCTGCGTCGCCGGATAATCGACCTCGAATACCCGCAGCTGCGGGTGCGGGTTCCGGTATGCGAACGTGTCCAGCCCTGCGCCAAGCACGACGTACTGGCGCCCGCCCGCGGCGACGAAGTCCGCCAGCTCGTCTTCCACGTAGCGGCTGCGCGCCGCGACAAATGCGCGGAGCGACCGATCCCAGCGGCGCGCGTCCAGCGCCGCCGGATCCGCCTCCAGCGCGGCGCGCTCGCGTCCACCGATGATCCGGAGCGCGAGCGGGTCGGCAAAGACCGGCGGCGAGTCGAGCAGCTGATGCGCCGCGCGCCGAAGCGCCACGCGCTGTGCCGTCCTGCTGGCCGAGTTCGGCTTCACATGCGCGCCCAAAAGAAAAGGGCGGCGATCTCTCGACCGCCGCCCTTCAGGAATTCAGAATTCAGAATCAGGAATTCAGAATTCTACACACCTGCCGCGGTGTTGCGTGTCTTCTGCGGGAAGATCTCCTTGAACGCGCTCATGAACTGCGCCATCTCGTCTGCCGTGCCGATCGACACGCGCATGTGCGTCGTCATCGGCGGGAACGGCCGGCCGACCATGACCTTCCTGGTGCGGAACTCCTCGATCACCGGCTGAATTTCGCGGCCGATGTTCACCATGAAGAAGTTGGTCTGCGACGGAATCGTCTCGTAGCCCTAGGCGTTCAGCTCGGAGGTGGTCTTCTTCCGGAGGTCGGTGACCATCTTCTTGACGTTCGCCTGCGACGCCGTGTCCTTGAGCGCCGCCGCGCCGCCGTGCTTCACGAGCGCGTTGATGCTGCCCATGCTGTACGGCCGCATCTTGTCGACGATCTCCTTGCTGGCGATGGCGTAGCCGAGGCGCATCCCCGCGAGCGCGGCGATCTTCGAGAACGTGCGCGCGATGATCACCGGGCGCCCTTCGAGGACGTACGGCACCGACGTCGCGTATTCCGGGTCGTCGACGAAGTGGTGATACGCCTCGTCGATCAGCACCGGCATGCCCTTGGGAATGCCGTCGAGCAGCTGTTTGATCTCCTTCGACGTGACCACCAGGCCGGTCGGGTTGTTCGGATTGCACATGTACACGAACCCCAGCTCCGCAGCATGCGCGTTCGCCGCCTTGATCATCGCCGGGATGTCCTGGCGATAGTCCTTGCCGAGCGGCAGCTTGATCGCTTCGGACTTGATGCTGCTGGCGTGCTGGTACACCGAGCTGTAGGACGGCTCGACGCCCAGGACCTTCTTGCCGGCCGGCAGGAACGCCGTGCCGACGACGTCGAGGACTTCGCCGGAGCCGGCGGTCAGCAGGATGTTCTCCGGCTTGACGCCGTGGTGCTTGGCAATCTCGCCGACGATGTTGGCGTCGGGATAGCCGTAGCGGTTCGAGTACTTCCAGGCGTTGTTCATCGCCTTCATCACGGATTCAGGCGGTCCCCAGCAGTTCTCGTTGCTCGAGAGGTGCGCGAACGAATCGTAGTCGTTCGAGTTGGCTCCCGCGCGCGCGGCACCGCCGGCACCGCGAGGCTGGCCCTGTGCGAAGAGATCGATCTCCGTTCCGACTCCCAGGTAACCGAGCGCGGCTGCGAAACCACCGACGAAACTGCGACGCGAAACTGTCATAGGTCCTCCGTTCGAGGCATTCTAGCCGGGTTTCCCTTATTTTTTCCCAACATTTTCGTACCACTTGAGGTTTGCCGTGGCGGTGCCGATGCACACGATGTCCACGCGCTTATCGGCGTTCAAGTCCGCTGCTGCGCACCCGGCGCCGGCCATTCCACCCTCATCGACAGCGCGTTTGGTCCAGGTCGCGCCGTCCGCCGCGGCGGCATACAGCATCAGGCTCCGCGCGCCGCCCCGCTGTCCCACCACCACTTCGTCGCGGCCGTCGCCGTCGATGTCCAGCGTGACGATGGCGTGGCCGTCGGTGATCCCGTCGTCGATCATCTGCCGGGTCCACGTGGTGCCGGTCGGCTTGTAGATGACGATCTGGTTGCCGTGCCACGGCTCGATCGTGGCGATGAACTTCTGCGCGCCGAGCTTGCCGAGCGCGACGTCGCTCGTGCCGCTCTTCGGCCAGGGATCGGGATCCCCCTTGGTCATCTCGGTCGGCGTCCACTTGCCGTTCGCGAAGCGATGCAGGTAGATCCCCATGAAGCCGGCGCTCATGAGCGCCTGGCCCTTCACGCCTTCCCACGGCATCGGCTCGATGCCGTGAATGAGCCCCGTGAACGTGTCGGTGACGACTTCCCGTTTGAATTCCGGCGCGCGGTAGAAGTAGATCGACACGGGCGTCTTGTAGTCGGGGGCGGCGGAGTCCATGCCGATGAGCGGCGCCATCACGAGCATCTTCTTACCGCTGCCGTCGGCGTCGATCCAGCGCAGGCGGTGCGCCGTCGGGATGCGATCGATCTCCTTGCTGGTCCAGGGTGCGGCGGGGTCGGCGCCGTGCGTGAGAATCGACAGGATCCCGGCGCTCGTCTTCGTCGTCGTCGTGAAGCCCTGCGCCAGCGCGAGCTCGGGGATGCCGTCGCCGTCGATGTCGTAGGCGGCGGCGTTGATCATCTGGGACTGCCCGGCCGCGAGCACGTGACGCTCCCAGCCGGGATTCTCGTACCAGACGAGCTCCGGGATGCCGGACGCGAGGGCGATGATGTCCGGCTTGCCATCCTTGTTGAGATCGGCAATCACCACCTGATACCCGCCGCGCAGGGCGGTCCCGATTTCGTGCGCGACGAACCCGGTCGTGCCGGCGGCCGGCGCCTGCGCGTGCACCAGCGGCCGCGTGACGGCAAGAGCGGCGATCAGCGCGGCCAGGGCGAGCCTCGGCAGCAAGCGGGCGGGCGTTCGAGACGTCATGTGGGCTCCTCGCGGTGATGTTAACATCCGCCCGTTCACATGCCGCGCCTTATCGCCTTCCTCCGCGCCATCAACGTCGGCGGCCATACCGTGACGATGGAGCGGCTGCGGCAGGAGTTCGAGGCGATGGCGCTGAAGGACGTCGAGACGTTCATCGCCAGCGGCAACGTGATTTTCACGTCGCGCGCCGCCGACGTGGCGGCGCTGGAAAAGAAGATCGAAGCGCGCCTGCGCGACTCGCTCGGCTATGAGGTGGCGACGTTCCTGCGCACCGACGCCGAGGTCGCGGCCATCGCCGGCTACCAGCCGTTCCCGGCGGCGCCGATCGAGGATGGCGCGGTGGTGTACGTCGGCTTCGTCCAACGGCCGCTCGACGCCGCCGCGACGCGCGCGGTGATGACCTTCAAAACCGAGACCGACGACTTTCGTGTCAAGGGGCGCGAAGTCTACTGGCTGCGCAAGGCCAGGCACAGCGACTCACCGTTCAAGTACGTGAGCCTGGAAAAGAAGCTGAAGATCCGCGCGACGTTCCGCGGCATCAATACCGTGGCGCGGCTCGCGGCAAAACATGGTCCCTCCTGATCTCTTTATGATAACGACACGAACGCTCGGCGCGATTACGATCCTCGACCTGCACGGTCCACTTGGCGCGGGCCAGGATGACGCCGCGCTTCGCCAAGCCATCCGCGTGGCTTTCGAAGGCGATGCGACCACTGTGATCCTGAACATGCAGGAAGTCCCCTCCATCGACTCGTCCGGCGTCGCGGCGCTCGCCTCGGGTCACATGACGGCGACCAACCGCGGGGGACGGCTGAAGTTGTGCAATCTGACGCAGAAGCTGAAGGACGTCTTCCTGATCATGCGGCTGCACAACATCTTCGAGTCGTACGAGACTGAAGCCGACGCGATGGCGAGCGTGGACATCACGACGTAACAGCGGCCATCGTCTGTGGGGCGGGTCCTACTGGACCCGCCGATCACGACGCGGCGAGCTTGGTCAACGCATCACCCGTGACGCGGACGATCGACCAGCCGTCCATCAGCCTGGCGCCGAGGCCTTCGTAGAACCCGATGGCCGGCGTGTTCCAATCGAGCACCGACCACTCGAACCGGCCGCACCCGCGCTCGATAGCGATTGCGGCCAGGCGCTTCATCAGGGCGAGGCCGAGGCCCTGACCACGCCACTCCGGCAGGACGAACAGATCCTCGAGGTACAGCCCCGGCTTGCCGAGGAAGGTCGAGTAGTTCGGAAAAAACAGCGCGAAGCCGGCCGGCGTGTCGCCGGCGTAGGCGATGATGACGTCGGCCGCCGGGCGCGCGCCGAACAGCGTCTCGCGCAATCCTTCCTCGGTGGCGGTGACTTCGTGCGCGAGCTTCTCGTAGACCGCGAGGCCGTTGATCAACCTCAGGATCAGCGGCACGTCGCGTTCGGTCGCCCGCTCGATACGAATCACCGGTTTCTCATTCATTGGACTCTCTTTCCTGCGGCCGACGCCGCGATCAGCCGGTCGAGACGCCGCAGCCGCGTCTCCCGCTGTTTCGCGCTCATGACGAAGAACGTCATCAACCGCTGGTAGCCCGGCGGCTGCGCGCGGAAGAAGCTCCACGCCGCCGGCTGTTTCCTGAACTTGCGCTCGAGCGCCGCGTCGAACGTCTTCGGGCGGTTCTCGAACGAGTAGATGCCGGTCTTCTTCGGGTCGCGCCGCGCCCACGCCTCGAGCCCCGGCTTCGCCATCCGCTTCAGCGCGATCAGCGCCTTGACGCGCGCCGCGTTGACCGAGCTCCAGATGCTGTCCTTCTTCCGCGGCGTGAACCGGTGGGTGTAGCGCTCCCCGTCGACGCGTTTCTTGATGCCGTCGATCCAGCCGAAGCACAGTGCTTCGTCGACCGACTCCTTGTAGCTGATGCTGGGCTTCCCCGAAGCCTTCTTGTAGAAGCCGACGAGCAGCTCGCGCTCGTTCGCGTGGTGCGCCGCGAGCCAACGACGGAACTCCGCGGCGGTCTTGAAATACACGGTCTTCATGTCGCCGCGCTCACGCGGTCGCAGGGGTGGAGCGTGCAGCGCCAACTGCCTTGCGCAACAGCGCGATCTGGCCGCCGTGATACGTCCCGTGCTCGACCACGCCGTCGAGCAGAATGCCGACGGGATAGTCCAGGCCCTTCACGCGCGCGTCCAGCGCCGCATCGTCCAGCTGGCGAATGTCGCCGGCGAGCCGCCGGTGACTGTCGACGAGCTGCTCAATCGCCAGGCGCCACTCGGCCGCGGGACTGATGCCGGACGCCGCGTCGCCAGATGCCGGCAGCGACGCGGGCACCGGCGGCCAGTCCTGCTCGGGCGTCGGATCCCCGGTGGCGTTCCCCTTGATGCGCTGCGCGGCGATGTCACACCAGGCGGTGATGTGGAGGACCAGCTCCCAGATCGTGTGCGCGTCGGGCAGCGGCCGCGCGAGCGCCTGATCGCACGCCACTCCTTTGAGGACTTCGAGCAGCGCCGGACCGTGCCACATCGGCCCGGTCGCCGTCCGTTCGATATGATTGGCCAGTCGTGTCGCCCGGCTCATAAACTAATTCCCTCTGAACATCGTCTATCCGTTCACCATTATGCCCAACCTGAAGTTTGCGCTGCGGACGCTGTTCAAGACCCCCTTCGTCACCATCGTCGCGATTGTGTCGCTGGCCCTCGGCATCGGCGCGAACGCCGCGATCTTCTCGCTGTTCAACCAGATTCTGATGAAGCCGCTGCCGGTCCCCGAGCCCACACGGCTCGTTAACCTGGCGGCGCCCGGTCCGAAGCCGGGGAGCACGAACTGCAGCCAGGCCGGCGACTGCGAGACGGTCTTCAGCTACGCGATGTTCCGCGATCTCGAGAAGGTGCAGACGCCGTTCACCGGGATTGCGGCGCATCTGTCGTTCGGCGCGAACCTGAGCGCGCGCGGGCAGACGCAGAACGCACAAGGCATGCTGGTGTCGGGCAGCTACTTTTCAGTCCTTGGACTGAGGCCGGTCATCGGCCGCCTGCTGACGCCCGAGGACGATCGCGTGCCCGGCGAATCGCACGTCGTCGTGCTCAGCTATACCTGCTGGCAGAACCGGTTCGCTCTCGATCCCGCGGTGCTGAATCAGCCGCTCACCGTCAACGGACAGGCGATGACGATCGTCGGCGTGGCGCCCAAAGGGTTCGAGGGCACAACCCTCGGTGTGAAGCCGGAGGTGTTCGCGCCGATCACGATGCGCGGCTTTTCGCAGCCGTCGAAGGCGTTCGACAACCGTCGCAACTACTGGGCATACCTGTTCGCGCGATTGAAGCCCGGCATCTCGATCGAGCAGGCGCGCACGGCCATGGCGACGCCGTACCGCACGATCGTCAACGACGTGGAGGCGCCGCTGCAGCAGGGCATGAGCCCGCAGACGCTGGCGCGATTCAAGGCCAAGCCGATCCTGCTCGAGCCCGGGAGCCGCGGCCAGAGCAACGTGACGCAGAATGCGAAGGCGCCGCTCCTTCTGCTGCTCGGCGTGACAGGGTTCGTGCTGCTGATTGCGTGCGCGAACATCGCGAACCTGCTGCTGGCGCGCGGGGCGGGGCGCGCGGGTGAGATGGCGATCCGGCTGTCGATCGGCGCGGGCCGCGGACAACTCATCGGCCAGCTCCTCGGCGAATCCTGTCTGCTCGCGCTCTTCGGCGGGATCGGCGGACTGGCCGTCGCACAGTGGACGCTGGATCTGATGGCGGGGATGCTGTCGGCGCAGGCGACCGACACGCTGGTGCTCAAGGTCGATCCGATCGTGATGCTGTTCGCCGGCGCGCTCGCCATCGGCACCGGCCTGCTGTTCGGGCTGTTTCCGGCGCTGCACAGCACACGGCCCGATCTGATCTCGGCGCTGAAGGGCCAGAGCGGCCAGCCGTCAGGGGCGCGGTCGGCGGCCCGGTTCCGTACCTCGCTCGCCACGGCGCAGATTGCGCTGTCGATGGCGCTGCTGGTGTCCGCCGGCCTGTTCACGCGCAGCCTGTTCAACGTCAGCCGCGTGGATCTGGGGCTGAAGGCGGACAACGTGATCATGTTTCGCGTCTCGCCGGAGTTGAACGGCTACAAGCCGGAGCAGACGCGCCAGCTGTTCGAGCGAATCGAGGACGAAATCGGCGCGCTGCCGGGCATCAAGAGCGTGTCGAGCTCGACGGTGCCGTTGCTGTCGGGCAGCAACTGGGGCACCGGCGTATCGGTGGAGGGGTTCGCGGCCGGCCCGGACACCGATATCGGCTCCCGATACAACGAGGTCGGCCCGGCCTACTTCTCGACGCTCGGAGTGCCGCTGCTCGCGGGGCGGGACTTCACGCGGACCGACGGCCTGACCGCGCCGAAGGTCGCGATCGTCAACGAGGCGTTCGCCAGGAAGTTCAATCTCGGACGCAACGCCGTCGGCAAGCGGATCGGCAACGACGGCCTGAACGGCGCGCTGAACATCGAGATCGTCGGTCTGATGCGCGACGCGAAGTACAGCCAGGTCAAGAACGAGACGCCGCCGCTGTTCTTCTCGCCGTACCGCCAGGACGAGCGCATCGGCAGCATCACCTTCTACGTGCTGACCGCAGCGGACCCCGAGCCGTTCATGGCCAACATCCCGAAAGTGATGGCGCGGCTCGACGCGAACCTGCCGGTCGAGAATCTGCGGACGCTGCCGCAGCAGATCCGGGAGAACGTGTTCCTCGATCGATTCATCAGCGTGTTGTCGGCGTCGTTCGCCTGTCTGGCGACGCTGCTCGCGGCGGTTGGGCTCTACGGCGTGCTGGCGTACACCGTGTCGCAGCGGACGCGGGAGATCGGGCTGCGCATGGCGCTGGGCGCCGCGCCGTCGCGGGTGCGGGGCATGGTGCTGCGTCAAGTCGGCCTGATGGTCGTCATCGGCGGCGCGATCGGCCTCGCGGCGGCAGTCGGCCTCGGCCGGCTGGCGCAGTCGCTGCTGTTCGAGCTGCAGGGATCGGATCCGCTCGTCCTCGTCGCAGCGGCGGTCTCGCTTTCGCTCGTGGCGTTCGCCGCGGGCTTCATCCCGGCGCACCGCGCGTCCCAGGTGGATCCGATGAGCGCCCTGAGGTACGAGTAACGCGGTGTCGGAGCTTAGGGTCGGAGCTTGGTGTCGGAGCTTGGTGTCGGAGCTTGGTATCGGAGCAAAGTCTGCGAGCTGACAGATTCGCGTCGGGTGTGCGAAAGGAAATTCTAGCGACGTCCCGCTAACCGAGCGTCAACAATTCTGCGATCTTGCGGTCGCATTTGTCGCGTTTGCTGGGTTTCCAGGTGAGAACGCGTCTTGCTCGGGCTACGTCGACACGATGGCTCGACGACCTCGCACCTACGTTCCGGATCTCAGCGTCCATGTATTTCCTCGCGGCATCAACGGCGGCGCCATCGTCCGCGACGAGGACGATCACGAGCACCTGATGCGCGTCATCATCGGGGCCGCCAGGCGTTACGGCGTCGACATCAATGCCCACGCGCTCATGACGACGCACTATCACCTCATCGTCACGCCGACAGAGGATGGTGCGCTCGCACGGGCGATGAGAGTAATCGGCATTCGTCACACTCACTATTTCAATCGCAAATACGGACGCACGGGTACGATATGGAACGAACGCTACGGTGCCGCCATTCTGGAGGACGAGCGCTATTGGTACAACTGCCTGCGATACGTCGAGCTGAACCCTTTTCGTGCACACGTGGTGGCTGCGCCAGAGGATTCGCGGTGGTCCAGTTATCGATTTCATGCGCTTGGAGAACCCTGCGACTGGCTGACTCCGCATCCTCTCTATATGCGCTTGGGATCAACGGCCAAGGTCCGGCAGGACGCCTATCGTGCGCTGTGCGCCACAGCGTTGACAGACCAGGAGATTGAGGAGCAGCGCCACCCGCCGCTCCCCGCCGTTTTGCGATTACCGCCGGGTACATGACAGTGTCGGACCTTGGTGTCGGAGCTTGGCGTCAGAGCCTGGTGTCGGAGCTTGGTGTCGGAGCCTGGTGTCGGAGGCGCAGAAGAAATTGTCTTCGGCCCGGAAGCATTTCGATTAGGATGCGCTCGGAACTCACGCAGGGATCCGTTCAGCGCGGCGCCATCGTTAACACAGGAGGCCGACATGAGACCGACGTTCGTCGCACTTGCTCTCGCCCTCGCTCTCGTCCACTCGCAAGGTTCGGCACTCGCGCAATCCGCCAGCAAGACGGCGCGGGGCACCGTCACGGCGATGAGCGCCGATTCGGTGACCGTGAAGGTCGCCACCGTCGACATGACGTTCACCGTCGACAGCAAG
>Ga0105247_10001970_pt1 | contig 14263 bp, 9 predicted proteins | sample KBSS24metaG_FD_81519 | JGI IMG/M metagenome (GOLD analysis project Ga0105247, IMG submission 81519) | Switchgrass rhizosphere microbial communities from Kellogg Biological Station, Michigan, USA - KBS S2-4 metaG | ecosystem: Host-associated > Plants > Roots > Rhizosphere > Soil | place...
AGGGACGCCGGGATGGTCGCTTGAGCGGTTGCTCGGTCCGGCAGCAGGAGAAAAACTCGCAGCATTGGCGTGGAATCGCGATCCACGGGAAATCAAGACTCATAGACGGGCCCGATCGGCGGGAGCGCAGTCGGCGCTTGGCAGGAAACCCGCCGAAGAGTTGATATTTCGACCGACTCTGTTTCACCTTGCGGACCGAATCTGCAGCCGGCTCCGGGCCAAATCCAGGCCCGGGCGAACCGTGACAGTCCGCGTTCGCTTCGCCAACCTCAACTCAGTCACTCGCTCGGTAACGCTCGGCGCACCAATCTCCGCAACCGTGATCCTCGCCGAGCTTGCCGAGGAACTCGTGCGAGCGATCCTCGCAGAACACCCTGACGAGAAGACCATCTCGCTCCTGGCGATCTCTGTGTCGCATCTTGAGGAGGACTGGGATCTGGAGCTGGAACTTCCGCTTGGCCTGCAAGATGAACCCCGCCGCCCCGGCACCAAGATAGGCATGGCACGTTGGTCGGCCGACCGCGCCGTTGATCGGATTCGCGATCGCTTCGGATGGGATGCGATTGGCTACGGCTCGGTGGTGCTGGGCATCTCTCATTCCGTTCCTGACGCGTTTCGCGAACTCGCCGAAAAGGACCTGTGACCGTCATCGGCCGCGGGGACAGTCTGCGGCAGGATCTGAGCCCGGCAGGCACGGCGACGGGCAATCCGAGCTGCCGTCGCCCGGTCGATCCCATCTCAGAGCACAGCCCGCACCGTAAACCGCGCCACGACCATCCTTTGCACGGAAGCAGCGCAGCCAAATCGGTCATTGCATTGACAGGTACCTTGCATTAGTATGTACCGTGTTATATAGCTTACCTTGGAGCTTACAAACCACGCGGCTGCAATGACCGAGTCGATCCAGATCCAGCTCAAGAAAGGCGCGCTGGAATTGTGCGTGCTTGCCTTGCTGGCTCGCCGCGAAAGCTACGCCTACGAGATCGCCAGCACGCTGGCCGCCGGTGTCGACATGGGAGAGGGGACGATCTACCCGCTGATGCGACGCATGCAGAATGACGGGTTGGTCGATACCCGCCTGGTCGAGTCCAACAGCGGCCCGCCGCGAAAATACTATCGGCTCACGTCGACCGGCCGTACGGCTTACGTGGCGCAGAAGCGGGAGTGGCGGGCGTTCACGGATGCCGTCAACCAGTTGCTCGGAGAAACCTGATGAACCGGCTCGCCTTCTTGACCATCCTCAACGACGGGCTCACGGGGCTTCCGGCGGAGGAGATCGACGATATCCTCGCCGACTACATATCACATTTCGATGAGGCCCATGCGTCCGGGCGTAGCGAGGAAGAGGTCGCTGCGGCGCTTGGCGATCCGCGGCGGCTGGCGCGGGAATTGCGCGCCGAGGTCGGGCTGCGCCACTGGGAGAATCACCGCAGCCTCGGCAATTCCGCGGCCGCTTTGCTGGCGCTCGGCGGGCTCGCGGCAGTCGATATCCTGTTCCTGCTGCCGCTGCTGTTCGCCGTGACGCTGACCATGCTGGTCATCGGCCTCGTGATCTTCGTGCTCGGCATCGTCGGCGTCGGATTGCTGCTGAGCCTTCTCAAGGTCGGACACTTCGCCTCGATCGCCGCCATGGTGCTGCGCGCTGTGTCGGGCGTTGGGCTGATCACCGCCAGCGTGGGCTGCGGCGCGCTGCTGCTGCTCGCGCTCAACGGCGCGGTGAAAATGCTCGGGGGCTACGCGCGACTGCATTACCGCCTGCTCAAACCGGAACAGGACCCGGCCTGAGGCCCAGCCGATCACATTCGATCAGAGGTGTATCATGAACAAACGTCTTGTCTCGATCGCCGCGGTGTCGTTGAGCGTCTCGGCGGCCTGCGCCTTGGCGGTGGTTTTGGCCTCGGCAACGGACTGGATCGACGGCGATTATCGATCCTGGGCGGCCACGGCACGAAGCTGCGCCGCAATGCCGTGGGCGAAAACAGCCGGTTCGGGCGAGTCCGTCAGCGCCGATCTCGAATGGGGCGGGAGCGATGCCGTCAAGGTGAACATTCCAGCACGGGTCCAATACCAGCCCGGACCGAAGGCGCAGGCCAGCGTCAGCGGCGACGCCGGACTGGTCAGCCACGTGCGCATGCGCGATGGTTCCCTGGAGTGGGACACCACCGATAACTGCTTCCCGGCCGGCGGCCTTGTCGTCCGGCTCACCGGCCCCGCGGTCACGGCATGGACGCTGAACGGCTCCGGCGAGCTGCAGCTCTCCGACATCAAGCAGGACCAATTGCGCGTCACGCTGCACGGCAGCGGCAAGGTCACCGCGAGCGGCGAGGTTCATGAGCTGTCGCTCGATGCCGCGGGCTCAGGACGCGCCGAGCTTGGCAGGCTTGTCACCCAACAGACCACCGCGCAGATCCGGGGTAGCGGGCAGGTCGTCCTCGCCGACATCAAGCAGGAGGTGCTGCGCATCACGATGCACGGCAGCGGCAAGGTCACCGCAAGCGGCGAGGCCCACGACGTGTCGCTGGATGCCGCAGGCTCGAGCCGCGCTGACCTCGCCAGGCTCGTCACCCAACAGGCGAAGGCGCGGATCAGCGGCAGTGGGGACGTCGACCTCGCGCCGCGCGAGGATGCCGATATTTCCATCTCGGGCAGCGGGGTGGTGCGGCTGCACGGCGCCGTGGCGCGGATCCAGTCACATGTCTCGGGTTCGGGACAAATCAAACAGGTGCCATAGGCTCGTTTCCGTCGATCAACCGAGCGCAATACGGAGGAGACGTCGATGAACGCGATGAACTCGTGCTCGTCAGGAGCCCGACAGATATGTGCGAGAACATTCCTGGTTGCGAGCGCCTTCTGTCTCACGGCGACGCTGGCGCAGGCAGCCGGCTTCCGATTGATCGATATCGCCGCCGACGCCGAGGGGCCGGCCATTCACGGCACGATGTGGTCTCCCTGTGCCGAACCGCCGGGAGAGGTTCATATCCGCGGGCGCACCCTGCCGGGGGTGATGGACTGTCCGCTGCTGGGCGAGAATTTGCCACTCGTCGTGGTGTCGCACGGCAAGGGCGGCTCCTCCATCGGGCATCACGACACCGACGAGGTGCTGGCCGATGCCGGCTTCGTCGTCGTCGCCATCGATCATCCTGGGGACAATTTCTCCGATCTGAGCCGGGTGAACGACCTCGCGACTTACGTCGAGCGGCCGACGGATATCAAGCGCGTCATCGATTTCATGGTCGGCGCGTCGCCTTTCGCCGCCAGGATCGATCAGGACCGGATCGGCTTCTTCGGGTTCTCGCGCGGCGGCTACACCGGGCTCGTGCTGATCGGCGCCAACCCTGATTGGGCCGGCGCCATCCCCCATTGCCGGGATTCTACCAGCCATTTCTGCGGTCAGATCCTCAAACAGGAATTCCCTGTTGAGCCTCTCACCCACGACCTGCGGATCAAGGCCGCCGTACTTGCCGATCCGCTCGCGCCGTTTTTCAGCGCTGACAGTTTCAAAGGGGTGAAGGTGCCGGTTCAGCTGTGGGCGTCCGAACGCGGCGGCGACGGCGTATTTCCCCACGACGTCGCAGCGGTGGACAGAAACCTGCCCGCGAAACACGAGTATCGCGTGGTAACCAACGCCGGGCACTTTGCTTTTGTGCCGCCGTGTCCGCCGGCGGCCGCGCCGGAGTTCTGCAGCGATGCGCCCGGTTTCGACCGCGTCGCTTTCCACGCGCAGTTCAACGCGGACGTGCTCGCGTTCTTTCGGGTACAGCTGACGACCACGCGACATGGTGGCGGAATGATCCCTGAGCGCGCAAGCCGATGAGTCCGCATTCTCAGTCCGAAGTCGACGCGCAAACTCCGGACAATCGTCGATCGGTACCCGAAACCAATCGGTTCACCGGGAGCCAAGCACTTGGCGCATCAAGCGCGCCAAATCCGACTGCCGGTAGGGCTTGGTGAGCAAGGCAACACCATGGTCGAGGCGACCGTTATGCATGATGGCGGCGTCCGGATACCCCGATGTGTAGAGCACCGCCACGCCGGGGCGCCGCCGAGTGACGGCGTCGGCAAGCTCACGTCCATTCATGCCGCGGGGCATGACGACGTCGGTGAGCAGCACGTCAAATGCCATGTCCCGGTCCAACAGAGCCAGCGCATCGGGACCATTAGCCGCGGTAATCGTGTGATAGCCGAGGCTTTGGAGCTGCGCCACCACATAGCTGCGCACCAGCGCATCGTCCTCCACGACCAGGACGGTCTCACTCCCGCGTTGCGGCTCGCTGTCAGCTGTGGCCTTTGGAAGTGCCGCGTCCGGGATGCCGCGCGGGAGATACAGGCTGACCGTCGTTCCGCGTCCTTCCTCGCTGTCGATCTTGATCTGGCCGCCGGATTGCCTGACGAAGCCGTAGACCATGCTCAATCCAAGCCCGGTTCCTTTGCCGAGCTCCTTGGTCGTGAAGAACGGCTCGAATACCTTGTCGCGGATCGCTAGCGGGATGCCCGCCCCGGTGTCGCTCACGGTGATCAGGATATAGTCGCCAAGAGTCCCCTCCGGATTGGTATCGGAACCCGACAGCCCAAAGCTCACATTGGTCGTGCCGAACGTGATCTTGCCGCCCTTGGCCATGGCATCGCGGGCGTTGACGGCGAGATTGATCAAGGCGGTTGAGAGCTGACTCGGATCGATCAACCCGCGCCAGCAATCGGTTTGCAGCGTCAAATCGATCTCGACCTGTTCGCCCAGCGTCGGCCGCAGCAGCTTGGCCGTATCGATGATGAGATTGTTGATGTCGGTATCGCGGGGTTGCAGGGGCTGCTTGCGAGCGAACGCCAGAAGCTGTTTCGTGAGGTCGGCGCCGCGAGTGGCGGCTTCATCGATCATGTGGCTGATGTCCGCGAGCTCGGGGTCGCCGGAAAGCCGATCTGTCAGGATTTCGATCGCTCCCGTGATCACGGTGAGGAGGTTATTGAAGTCATGAGCCACCCCGCCAACAAGCTGGCCGATCGCGTCCATCTTTTGCGCCTGGCGCAGCTGTTGCTCGAGGCGCAGGCGGTGGGTGATGTCGCGCCCGATGACGATGACCAACTCCTGACCGCCAGTCGACACACGCGCCGCCGAGACCTCTGCGTCGAGGCCGTTGCCGCCGGCGCCAGCCAGACGCAGTTGGATCAAGCCGGTTGAACCGGGCGCCAGCAGGCCGTCGAGCTCGACCGCTCCTGCCGGGTCCGCAACGGATCGGAACGGGCGTCCGATGATGTGCTCCCGGGACCGCCCAAGCATGATCCCGGCCGTGCGGTTCGCTTCGATTACCAGGCCGCTTTGATCGAGCACCAGGATGGCGTCATGGGCCTGCTCCATCAGCAGCCGATATTTTTCTTCCGCTTGCTTTCGCGCTGTGAGATCCAGCACGAAGGAGATGCTTTCATCAGGGGATCCCGTCAGCGAGGCCGTGCCGATCAGTACCGGAACCCGGCTGCCGTCCTTTCTGAAGAACTCCTTTTCACGAGGCGGGAGTTGCCCCGACACCCGGAGCTGATCGACCCGCTGCGCGTCGTCAGCTTGATGTTCGGCTGGCGTTATGTCCTTCCATCTGATCGCTCCGGCAGCCAGATCCTGCCGCGTGTAGCCGGTCATGCTCAAGAATGCATCGTTGGCGTGGCTGATATTGCCGTGTGTATCCCAGAACATGATTCCGATGATGTTGGAATCGACGAGCCGTCGGATGCGGGCCTCGCGTTCCTGCAGGTCACGGTAGAGCAGGGTGTTCTCAAGAGAGATCGCGGCCTGAGCCGCCAACAGTTCCAGCACGGCGACCCGATCCGGTGTGAACGCGTGCGTTGCCAGGCTATTCTCAAAATAGAGCAGCCCGGTCAGCCTGGCCTGCTTCATCAGTGGCAGGCAGAGGATCGATCTGGGATGCCGGCGATGCACATAATCTTCGTCGCAGAGCGGATCAGGCCGCGATGCATCATCGAGGATGAGGGTCTTTTGCGTGCGAATGACATAGCGCAGCAGCGCCTCGGGACAATCGGGGCCGGAGACTGGCGCCTGGCGCATCACGACGGCGAACTCGTCGCCGCTCGACTGGCCCTCCGCCTCGATCCGGAAATCATTGTGGCGTGACAGGATCAGCAGGCCGCGATCTGCGCCGGCGTTTTGCAGCGCGATCTTCATCAATGTCTCGATCAACCGGGGCAGCTCGATCTCGCTTGATACCGCCTGTGAAGCCTTGACCACGGTGGTGACGTCCATTTGCTGGACCGACTCGCTCACCTTCCCGACAGCGCCGCCGTCTTCGGTCACGTGCAACCGCGGGAAAAGCCGTTCGAGCTGACGCACCTTGGCATCGGCGCCCCAACGAAGGTACCCATAGAGGGCATCGCGCAGATAGGCATAGGCGATCTTCTCGAACCCGCGCACCGCGTAGAAACGCCCGGCAAGTTCGTTGGCGACCGCTTCATTGTGGACGAAGCCGTTTGCGCGCGCTGAGCCGATAGCCCGATCGTAGAAACGCATGGCATCGAGCTCGCGGCCCTCGATGCGGGCGATCTCCGCGCCGACGAGCGCGGCGCGGTCAGCGAAGTCCTCCGGGCAGATGTCGGCCCACTGCTGGAGCTGGCGGTGGTGGGCCGCCAGGGCCTCGAGATGCACGGCTCGCTCCCCGGCGGAGGCCGTATCGCCGAGTGCGGCAAGCGCCAGGGCGGCATAGAAATGCAACTCCGCCCGATCGAAGAGAGCTTTCGACGTCCAGAGGAACTGGCCCGCTTTTTCCGCCGCCGCGATCGCGGCGGGATCGTCAGCGAGGACGCGGGCCTGCAGCTTGCGGATCCAGTACCAGTAGGCCGCGTGCACCAGGTGTGGATCCGCCTCCAGACGGCGCTCGAACTGCTCCTCGTTGAACCCCGCGTCATCGAAGCAGCCGAACCTGGGTGTCAGGCCGCGCAGCGTCCGGATCAGCTGGAGCTGCCCGGTGATCCTGTCGACTGCCAGATCAACCCGCGCACTGCGCGCGAAGTCGAGCCCGGCCTCGGCCTCCCGCTGCACCTCGGCAAGCGGATCGCCACAGGCGAGCAGGTGCGTCACGAGGTGATGACGGGTAAAGCTGGCGTAGTTGAAGTCGCCGACCTGCTGCGCCGCATCGAAGGCTCGGCGCAACAGCGGCCGGCCCGTCCTGATATGCCGTGTCCAACTCCCGAAGCCCAGATAGACGCGGGCCTTGAAGCGGTCAGATCCGTATCGTTCGACCAGGTCGAGGCCGAGCTGGGCGAAGCGATACCCCGCCGCGTAGTCGCCGAAGTCCGGCCCGAGCACGGTCCCGAGCAGAATGTAGGCGAGGCACGACGCATCGGAGTTGCCGTAGTCCAGGCTCAGATTAGCCATTCGTGCGATGATGAGGCGGCGCAGGTTCTCTTCGATGTACCAGGCAGGCGACACCAGCACCGTGAGAACGTCCATGGTTCCGCAGGCGACCGGATCGGCCATCCGGGGCAGGTCCAGCAATGCCTCGATCGGGCGCTCGCCGATCTGCCGCCACATCCGCTCGTATTCCTGCGCGACCTCCTCTGACGTCGGTTGCGCCGACCACACGATGCCGACTCGGCGCAGGTAGCTGAGACCAACCTCGACGTCGCGGTCGTTTGGCTCCATCTGCAATCGGGTGACCGCTGCCAGATCGGGGAGGGTGGTGGCACGGCCCGCGAGTTCGGCCAGGCGCGTTTTCGCCGCCGCCTGCTCGCCGGTCAGGAACTCGCATTCGGCACGCTGCAAGGCCAGCGCGAAGCTGAGCGCGTAATGCCGCTCCCAGCGATCCTCCGCCAGCATGGCATCGCCGGCGCTGAAATGGGCCAGCGCCATGGCAAAGGCTGTCGCCACCTTGGCGCGCCGGCCGGCCAGCAGGTTCAGCTCGGCCACCGTCTCGCGCTCTTCCGCCGCGATGATCAAGGCCGCGCCGCGGTTGAGCTGGCTCACGATTTCAAAGACGTTCTCCTCGATTGCCTCAGGTGGCGTCCGCGCCGCGAGCAGCCGGCCGATACGCAGATGGGCTGCCGGCCGCTGGTCCTCGGGGATCAGCGCGTAGGCCGCCTCCTGGAAGCGGTCATGGACGAACCGATAGGCGCCGGGCTGGGGCTCGACCAGTTCCTGATGGATGGACGGCCACAGGGCTGCATGGATGGGCTCCTCTGGAATCCCGAGCACCATCGACAGCATCGCGGTCTCGGCGATGTTGCCGAGACAGGCCATCTGCTGCAGGGCAGTCTGCGTCTCCGCCGGCAACCGGGTGAGCTTCCAGAGCATCAGGTCCACCACGTTATCGGTGTACCGCTTGGCGTGAATGCGATCGAGATCCCAGGACCAGCGCGCCGCATCATGGTCGAAGGCGAGCAATCCTTCTTCGGCGAGCGAAAATATGAACTGAATGGCGAAGAACGGATTGCCGGCGGTCTTCTCGAGCACCAGCTCCGCGAGCGGCGCAACCTGCTTCGGCCAGCAGCGAAGCGCGTCCGCAAGCAACTGACCGAGATGCTCCCGGCCCAGCGGCACAAGCGTGATCTCCGTGACTGTTTCGCCCGCGGACTTGATGGCGTCGAGCATGCGCATCAGAGGATGCGCGGCATCGACCTCGTTATCCCGATAGGCACCGATCAGCATCAGGTGCTGCAGATCCGACCGGGCCAACAGATCCTCCAGCAGATCGAGCGTCGCCGCGTCGAGCCATTGCAGATCGTCGAGAAACAGCACCAGCGGATGTTCGGGGCGGGCAAATACCCCGAGGAATCGCTTGAACACGCGCTGAAACCTGCTTTGCGCGTGCTGCGGCGGAAGCTCCGGGACCGGCCCTTGTTCACCGATGATGAGCTTCAGTTCCGGGATCAGGTCGGCGATCAGCCGTCCATGTGAGCCAAGCGCCTCCATGAGATCGTGGCGCCACCCGCTCAGCTCCGTGTCGCTCTTGCCGAGAAGCGGCGAAATGAGGCTCTGGAACGTCTGCGCGAGCGTCGCATACGGGACGTCGCGCTTGTGCTGGTCGAACTTGCCTGATGCGAACAGCCCTTGCCGTGGCGCCAGCACCTTGTGCAATTCGTTCACGACCGAGGATTTGCCGATGCCGGAATATCCCGAGACCAACACCAGTTCCGGCGCGCCGCTCTCGACGATGCGCTCGAAGGACGCGAGCAAGATCTCGACCTCGCGCGCTCTGCCATACAGCTTCTCGGGAATCAGCAGCCGGTCGGGCGTATCGTGTTGGCCCAGCGTAAATTCGTTGATGCCGCGCCGACGCTCCCATTCGACGAGACAGCGTCGGAGATCCCTCTCGGCGCCGGCTGCGGTCTGGTAACGCTCCTCGGCCGTCTTGGCGAGCAGTTTCATGATCACCTGGGAAACCGCCGCCGGGACAGTCTCCAGGCGCTCGCTTGGCGGCGCCGGCTTTCGCGCGACATGGCAGTGCACCCACTCCATCGGATCGGACGCGGTGAATGGAAGCGAGCCGGTGAGCATCTGGTAGAGCGTGATACCGAGCGAGTACAGGTCGCTTCGGGAATCGACCGAACGATTCATGCGCCCGGTCTGCTCGGGTGCCATGTAAGCGAGTGTCCCGGCGATCGACTCGGGCGGCGCCGGAGACTGCCGTTCGCGCGGACGGCGCGACGCAAAGCCGAAACCAGTGAGCCGCACCTCTCCGTTGCCGCGGTTCACCAGGATATTGGCGGGTTTGACGTCCTTGTGCAGGAGGCCGCGCCGATGGACCTTGCCCAGGGCTGCAGCGATCTGGATGGCGAGGCGCAGGAAGGTCCCCAGTTCCATCGGTGCGCCGACCAGCCAGGTGAGCGGCTCGCCGCCCGGATCCTCGAGCACAAGAATGATCCGGGTGTGATCCTGCACGAGCTCCAGCGGCTTCGCCGCCCAGGCGCCATCCAGTTCGTCCTTCAGTCCATATTCGTGTGCAAGGCGATCGAGGCTTTGCGGCGTTGGGTGCTCGGCGGCCGGAAGCACAGCCAGCACAACGTCTCGTTTGCCGTCGGCGCCTTCACGGCAGGCTCGGCACAACAGAATCCCTTCGTCGTCACACAAGACCTGCGGGCCATGGGCCCAACCTGCGCCCATAAGCGATGAAAGGTTCATGTCGACAAACCATGCTCCGGCCTGACTCCGGTCCCGGGCCGAAGAGGCTCGCCAGATGAGCCTGCCGTATCCAACGATGCAAGCAACTCACGTGCGATGCGACAGGTCTTGAGCTCTCAAGTCCTCGTCCCGGCGTCCTGCGTCGAGTGTCCAAGCCATACCGCGCAAGGTGCGTTCAAAACGTATCATCAGAACGCATAAGTTTCTTATGACCGCTTATATGAATTCGCCTCATAGTCGTCAACTTGCCCTTTTGCGCGGAATGGCGACGCGCATTCGGGTGAACGCGGATCGCAGGAAAATCCCGGCAAGCAGCGGCCTCTGCTTACTGCTGCGCGACAACGTGGCCAAAAACAATCGGTATTCGAGTGCGGGCTGAAGCGGCGCGTGTCAGCTCGGATAGGCGAGCATAATAGTTTGCGCTCGTGGTAGCATTCTCTGCAGATACCGATTTGGCGGCAGCCCGCCTCGACGCTACAGCGGAGCGCCGATGCAATTCCGAACGTCTCGAGCTATTGCTTCAATGGCTGGCAATCGCTCCGCCGACTGTCTCGAGCGATACGCTCATCCGCCGAGTATGCGCCAGCAGGCGTCGGCAAAGACTTGCGCACCGGTGACGATATCGGCGTCTGCGGTGTTTTCGCTCCAATGATGACTGATGCCGCCGATCGAAGGCACAAACAGCATGCCGGCGGGCATGATCGTAGCGAGAATTTGGGCATCATGACCGGCGCCGCTCGGCATGCGCACGGACCTGCCGTGAGCAAAGGCTGTGCTCGCAGCCGCGATGGATTGCTGAAATGTGGAATCCATCATGGCCGGAACGCCGGTCCGAAGCCGCTCCAGCGTAACGCTGCAGCGGCCCTGGCCGATGACCTCATCTGCCATCGCCCGCAGCAAATTCTCCAGCCGTTCGATGACGGCTGGATCGTCGTCTCGAATCTGAAATAGCATGTCTGCGCCGCCGGGGATAATGCTCGGCGCGCCGGGATCGAGCGTGATGCGGCCGGTGGTCCACACCGTGCGCGGTCCGCTCAGTGCGGGGAAGCGCTCGTCGATGGCCACGCAAAACCGCGCCAGTGCAAGGCCCGCATCCTTGCGCGCAGCCATTCGGGTCGTGCCCGCATGGTTTTGCTCGCCCACAAAGCCGATCCGGTATTGCCAGATTCCCACAATGGATGTGACGACACCGATCGCAAGGCCGCTGCTTTCAAGCGTATCGCCTTGCTCGATATGCGCCTCCAGATATCCGACGTGCCGTCCTGCTTCAGCCGTTACGCGGGCGCGGCCGGCAAGCCCCACATCGCGCAGGGCCTCACGCATGGTCCGGCCGCTGGTGCGGTCGCGCGCGGCGTCGATGTCCGCCTCGCTCGCGCGACCAACATAGGATCGGCTGCCGAGGAAGTGTCCGAAATGTCCTTCCTCGTCGCACCACGCCGCGACCTCGACGGCGCCCCTTTGGGTCGGATCGGAATTGATGATGCGGGCGGCTTCGAGGGCATAGACGACTCCAAGCGGCCCATCGAGCCAGCCTGCGTAGTTCTGGCTCTCGAGATGCGACCCGGCCAGCAGCTTTGGTCCCGACTTTGGACTGGTGCCGAGGACGTTGCCGATGCCGTCGATCGTGGCGGTGAGCCCGGCCTCCGGAAGCGTCTCGGCAAGCCACTCCAGCGCGCGCATATGCGGCTCGGAGAAGGTCGGCCTGTGAACGCCGGTCTTGTAGGCGCCGATGCCACGGAGCGCATGGAGATCCGCAAGAACGCGGGCACCATCGACGCAGGTGTGAGTGTCAGGCATGCGTGGCGACCTTCAATGCCTCGGTGCGGATCTCTTCGACCAGCCGTTCTTTCAGGCTGACGAATTCGGGGGTCGTCTTGATCCTGTAGGATCGCGGGTGGGGCAGATCAACGACGATCTCGGCCTTGATGCGGCCCGGACGCGCGCTCATGACAACGACGCGGCCGCCGAGGAAGATGGCCTCCTCGATGTCGTGGGTGACGAACAGCACAGTCTTCTGCTCGCGCTCCCAGATGCCGAGCAGCATTTCCTGCATCAACGCGCGGGTTTGATTGTCCAGCGCACCGAACGGTTCGTCGAGCAACAGGATCTTGGGGTCGTTGGCAAGGGCACGGGCGATCGCGGTCCTTTGCTGCATGCCGCCGGAAAGTTGCTTGGGCCAGTGATTCTCAAATCCCGACAGGCCGACCCGATCGATGAATCCATTGGCGATGCGGTCGCGTTCGGCCTGGGAGACCCCGCGTTCGCGCAGGCCGTACGCGATGTTGTCGCGCACGGTCAGCCATGGGAACAGTGTGTACGACTGGAACACCATGCCGCGATCCGCGCCGGGTCCGGTGATCTCCTCGCCGTCGAGAATGACGCGGCCGCTGCTCGGCCGGTCGAGCCCGGCGATGATGCGCAGCAGTGTGGATTTTCCGCAGCCCGAAGGGCCGAGGATGGTGACGAAGTCGTTGTTGCCAACGCTGAGGTCGGTCGGTTCCAGAGCCCGCGTCGGCGCATTGCCCTGACGCGCAGGGAAGGTGCGAGAGACCTTGTCGATCCTGAGCGTGGTCATGCCATTTTCCACGGAAACAGCCAGGCATTGAAGCCCTTGAACAGGAAGTCGGAAACGAGGCCGATCAGTCCGATGACGATGATTCCGAAGATGATCTGGCCGGTGTTGAGCAGGGCCTGGCTGTCGGTGATCATATGGCCGATGCCCGACGATGATCCGATCAGTTCCGCGACGATGACGTAGGTCCACGCCCAGCCCAGAACGAGGCGGAGGATCTCCGCGATCTCGGGGGCGGAGGAGGGCAGCAGCACCCGGCGGATGATGCCGCCATCGCTGGCGCCCAGGGTGTAGGCAGCCTCAACGAGGTCACGCCGGGTGTTGCCCACGTTCACCGCGACCATCAAGACGATCTGGAACACGGAGCCGATGAAGATGACCATCAGTTTCTGCAATTCGCCGATGCCCGCCCAGAGGATCAAAAGCGGGATGAAGGCGGACGCGGGCAGATAGCGGGCAAACGAAACGAACGGCTCCAGCAGGGCCTCGATCGGCTTGTAGGCGCCCATCAGAACGCCGAGCGGCACCGCGATGATGGCCGCGAGCACAAAGCCGCCGACGACCCGCCATATCGTCATGCCGATGTCGAACAGGAAGCCGTACTTCGTCAGCAGCTCCCATCCCTCCTGCAGCATAGTCAGCGGATTGGCGAGAAACGTCTTCGAGACATGGCCGCCGAAGGTTGCCCATGCCCACACGGCGACGAACAGGACGAAGAACGCGACGCCATAGACCAAGCGTTGCTTCGATGTCACGGGATCCAAAGGACGCATCATGGGGCAATTCCTCACGGCACCGGTCGCGGAGAGGTCCCGCTTCCACGCCTTGGGGAAGCGGGACAGGGGCCGCGCCGACCGGGCCTACTTGATGAAGCTCGGGTCAAACAGATCGTCGATCTTGGGAATCGATTTGATGATGCCGATCTCGAGCAACAGGTCTGCGGCCTCCTTGTTGAAGGCCAGGAAATCGCCCACGAAGAACTTCTGGTTCGCGGCCTTGTCCTGCCAGCGCAGATATTTCGCTGAGTTGCCGAACTGTTCGCCCGACTGCTTCACATCGGCCCCCATGATCTCGTAGGACTTGGCCTGATCCTTTTCGATCAGCGCAATCGCCTCGAAATAACTGTCGGCCAGCGCCTTCGCCGCTGCCGGATTGTCGGTCAGGAATTTGGGCGTGCAGCCGAAGGTGTCCATGACCATCGGGTAGTCGAGTGTCGTGGCGATGATCTTGCCCTTGTCCGGCGCAGCACGCACCGTTGAGAGGTAGGGCTCATACGTCATGGCCGCATCGTTCTGACCGGACACGAAGGCTTGCGCGGCGGCCGCCGGCTCCAGGTTGACCACCGTGACATCCTTGACCGAAAGGCCGTTCTTCTTGAGCATCCAGGCGAGGGCGAAGTAGGGTGACGTGCCGGGTGCGGACGCGGCAACCGTCTTTCCCTTCAGGTCCTTGATCGACGCAACATCGGTTCGCGTGGCCATGCCGTCGGCGCCGTAGCTCTTGTCGAGCTGGAAGATCTGCTTGGTCGCAACGCCGTTGGCATTCCAGGAAATCCAGGTTTCGACAGTGGTCGCGGC
>Ga0105247_10001971_pt1 | contig 14262 bp, 15 predicted proteins | sample KBSS24metaG_FD_81519 | JGI IMG/M metagenome (GOLD analysis project Ga0105247, IMG submission 81519) | Switchgrass rhizosphere microbial communities from Kellogg Biological Station, Michigan, USA - KBS S2-4 metaG | ecosystem: Host-associated > Plants > Roots > Rhizosphere > Soil | place...
CGCGCGTCCTGCCGGTCGATCTTGTTGATCACCAGCACCGTCTTCAGGCCCATGGACAGGGCCTTGGAGAGCACGAACCGCGTCTGCGGCAGCGGCCCCTCCGCCGCGTCCACCAGCAGCAGCACCCCGTCCACCAGCCGCAGGCCCCGCTCCACCTCGCCGCCGAAGTCCGCGTGCCCCGGCGTGTCCACGATGTTGATCTGGTGGCCGCGGTAGCTGACCGCGGTGTTCTTGGCCAGGATGGTGATGCCCTTCTCGCGCTCCAGGTCGTTGGAGTCCATCACCCGCTCCACCATGGCCTCGTTGCTGCGGAACACGCCGGCCTGGCGGAGCATGTGATCGACGAGCGTGGTCTTCCCGTGGTCGACGTGCGCCACGATGGCCACGTTGCGCAGGTCGGCGCGCTTCTGAATCGCCACGCGGCAACCCCTTGTCTGTCTCGGTCGAATCGGTACCAGTTTACGAAGGTGTCAGCGACCTGAGGCGCTGCGGGAGTGCTGCTGGCGGCGGGCGTTCTCGCCCGGACGCTTGCCCCCGCCGCGGCGCACCGGGTTACCGGACGGGCCGACCCGGGTCGGTCGTCCGCCGGACTGTGTGAGCGAGGTGCGCTTCGGGATCGCGATGCCGCTCGGCATCCGCGCGCCCGTCAGCGAGTGCACCATCGGGTCGCCGGCGACGGCCGCGCGCTCCAGCGGCTTGACGCCGGCGGCGCTCAGCATCTTGCGTACGTCCCTCTCCTCGGCCGGGGTGGCCAGCAGGACGACCAGGCCGCTCTCCCCCGCACGGGCGGTACGGCCGGAGCGGTGCAGGTAGTCCTTCGGGTCGGCCGGCGGGTCGACGTGCAGGACGAGCGAGACGTCGTCGACGTGGATGCCGCGGGCGGCGACGTCGGTGGCAACCAGGACGGGGATCGAGCCGTCCTTGAATGCGTCCAGGGCCTTGTTGCGCTGCGCCTGGGTGCGGCCACCGTGGATCGCCGAGGCGTTGACGCCGTCGCGGCCTAGGTTGCGGGCGATGCGGTCGGCACCGTGCTTGGTGCGGACGAACAGGATCGTGCGTCCCTCACGGGCGGCGATGTTCGCGACCAGGTCGGCCTTGGCCTCGAACGGCACGGTGAACAAGAGGTGCGTCATCGTGTCGACGCTCGCCTCGGCGGAGGAGACCGCGTGGACCGCCGGGTCGGTGAGGTACCGGTCGACCAGGGTCGAGACCATGCCGTCGAGCGTCGCGGAGAAGAGCAGACGCTGGCCGTCGTTCGGGGTCTGGTCGAGCAGGCGCTTCATCACCGGCAGGAAGCCGAGGTCGGCCATGTGGTCGGCCTCGTCCAGGACGGTGATCTCGACGCTGCCTAGCTCGCAGGCGCGACGGTCGATGAGGTCCTCGAGGCGTCCGGGGGTGGCGACCAGCAGGTCGACGCCCTTGACCAGGGACTGGATCTGCTTCTGGATCGGCAGGCCGCCGGCGACCAGGCGGATCGACAGGCCCTGCGACTGCGCGAAAGCCGTGAGGCCGTCGACGACCTGCATCGCGAGCTCGCGGGTCGGGACGAGGATCAGTCCGCGCGGACGGCGCGGGCGGGCGCTGTCGCCACCGGCGAGGCGGGCGATCAGCGGCAGGCCGAAGGCGAGGGTCTTGCCGGCGCCGGTGGCGGCGCGACCGAGCAGGTCACGGCCCGTCAGGATGTCCGGGATCGTGGCGGCCTGGATCGGGAACGGTGTCGGGATGCCCTTGTCGGACAGGACCTTCACCAGCGACGCGGGCAGGCCGAGCTCGGCGAACGAGGGCAGGTTCTCGGTCGGGACGATCTGGACGGGCAGGTCGTCCCAGATCGAGCGCGCGCGCTGCGGCGTGCGGGCGGCGGTGGCCCGGGCGGCGTCGCGGGTGCGCGGGGCCGGCGGCAGGTGTGCGGGACGGGGCGGGCGGGGAGTACGGCGGCGCTGCGAGGCAGATCTGCTGGACGCGCTGTTGTCAGCGGCAGGGCGGGACACGGGTAGTCCAATGGGGACGGATGGCTCGCCCCGTTGTCGCGTCCGGCTCGCGGAGCGCAGTTCTGGCACGTGCCCGATGCGTTCAGCGGTGGTGCTGCGGCATCGCATGGAGCTGAGATCGCGGGCAATGGTGCCCGTCAGCTGCGCCCCAGCCTACCGGCTCGGCAGAGGTATCAACGCCACCCGCCGGGACTCCTGCTGTGACGGGGCGTGAGAACTGCCTGAGATCAGGCGCTCACGGCGCGTCACATTTGCGTGACCTGGGCACAATCTGGGCGTCGTCCCGCACGACATCAGCAGTCGGGCCGGGCGGCAAGGGAAGGGGACCTCACATGTGGAACCGGAGTTATCAGGGACGCCACTCGGCCGACCGTGTACGCACGGCCGTTCCGGGCACGGAGTCCGTCAACGACGAGAAGTTCGAGATTGTCATCGACTCGGCCAAGGTCGAGACCGACGACCAGTTCGAGTTCCTCGAGCAAGCCCTCTCCGCCTGAGGTCATTGCTCCGCCCGGGCCGCCGTCCGTCAGCGGATCGGCAGGCTCTGGATATCGCCCAGGACGATGGCCTTGTCCTCGTCGTCGCCGATCTCCTCGGTGAGCGCGAGCGCCTTGTCCCGTGCCACGTGGGCCGCCGCGAGATCTCCGGCCGCCGCGTACGCACGCGCCAGGGCCTCGTGTGCACTCGCCGGCAGCCAGTCGGCCACCCCGTCGCGGTTCGCATAGTCGATCGCCCGCAGCGCATGGAAGACGGCCGGCTCGCCACGGCCGAGTTCGGCGTAGACGCGCGACACCTGCCACTCCCCGATCGTCCGGTTCTGATCGTTGCCGCAGTTGTCCCAGTGGTAGCGGGACGCGTGCGCCATATGGATCATCCGGTCGATCTCGTCGGGGGTGCGCTCCGTCCGGTCCAGCAACTCCCAGGTGCCGTTGTACAGCGCAACGGCGGTCGTCCGCTCGTCCGCCCCCGTGCTGACCTTCTCGTCTACCGTCATAACCCCGCTCCTTCCCCGTGATCGACGGTAGGCCGTGCGGCCGCACGGGGCGATACCTGAGCGTGAGCACGGCAACTTGTTGCCGCGCCCGCGCTCGAGCGAGCGGGATGGGACGTCAGGCGGAGAGCGCCTTGACGACCGCGGCGTTGAAGGCCGGCAGGTCGTCCGGCTTCCGGCTCGTCACCAGCGTGTAGCCCTCACGGTCACAGGTGAAGACTTCCTCGTCCCGCCACTCGGCTCCCGCGTTGGCGATGTCGGTATGCAGGCTCGGCCAGCTCGTCAGGGTCTTGCCATGGACGACGTTCGCCTCCACGAGGGTCCACGGTCCGTGGCAGATCGCGGCGACCGGCTTGCCCGACAGGGCGAAGCGGCGCACGAACTCGACCGCCTCCGGGACCAGCCGCAGCTTGTCCGGGTTCGCGACGCCTCCGGGCAGGACGAGCCCGGCGAAGTCGTTCGGGCTGGTGTCCGCGACGGCCAGGTCCGCGGTGTAGTCCTCGCCCGGCTTGATGTCGCCGTTGACGGTGTGGACTGTCGCGGCCTCGGGTGCGATCAGTACGGGGAGGCCACCCGCGTCGAGGACCGCCTGCCACGGGCTGGTCAGCTCGATCTCCTCGACTCCGGCGTTCGATGTCAGGAACGCGACGCGCTTGCCGTTCAGTTGATTCACCATGCCGTCCGGCTACCCGGAGGCTTCGGCGACCAATCGCATTCTGATGGTTGGCGGCAACGCTGAAGCGTCTGCAGCGCGACACGCCGGGCGATGTGCTGCTGGCGCTTCACGCTTGTCCGGTCGGCCCTACGGAACTCGTCGCAATGGTCGGAGATCGCGACCGAGGCGCCGACTGAACAATCCCGGCTCACGCGTAGCCACGTGCCCGCAACGGTCGGGTCGTCCGCTAAGAACGGCAGGCTGACGGAGGAGTCCTTCTCCGTTGCGTCGAGGTACCAGGTGAGCCCTACCTGCTTCATTCGCTGGCCGACGTACGTCCCGCAGATCTTCCGTCGACCTCCGTCCGCCCCCGATGCGCAGGCGACAAGACAGCACGCCAGCACCACCGGCGCGGCGGCGCCGCCGACCCGAGCCATCCGACCCACCTGGTGATTCCACACCCGGCGTCCGACGGTTGCGAGCGGCCGCTACTTCTTCTTCTTACCTGCGTACTGGCCGGGTTCGGACCAGGCCGTGTTGCCGGCCCGGAAGTCAGCGATCCGCGCCTCGATCAGCTTGCTGACCAATGCTTCCGGGACGGGCTGGTCCCAGCGGATCTTGAGTGCCCCGTCGATGGCCTCGTAGCCTGCAGCGGCGGCCTCGTCCCGGTACTGGGTGAAGAACGGCACGGGGAAGCGGATCGAGCAGTGGTGCTTGAAGCACTGCAGCGTCCAGACCATCACCTTGTCGGTGTAGGCCGGGAAGTTCCACTTGAGCTCCTCGGCCAGGCCTGCCGGTGTGGCGGCAGCCAGGCTCAACTCACGAAGCCGCTGGACGTGCGGAACCGCCTCCGCCTGCAGGTTCGCCATGAAGTCGTCGACGTTCTTCCGCTTCGGTGCCGGCATGGCGGTAAGCGTAGTGCGCGGCCATCCCGGCCTGAGCCTCGTCACACGTTGAACAGGAATTCGACCGGGCTACAGGCCTACGGCGGAACTCGATCAGTCCTCGTTGTCCTGCACGATCCCGGAACGCTCGATGGTCGCTGCGAAACCGCAGTAGACCCAGCGCTTGCCACGGGGTCAGGACCTGTCGATCTGAAGATCGACAGGTCCGGCCGTCCTCACCTCGCTCGAATTCCCGACCACGTACCAACCCACGACGTTAGCGCCGGACAGCTCGGAGTCCGTCGCAACGATTCCCCCCAACGCCGCGCACAGCGGTCCGTCCGCTTCGTTCTCGCCAGGCACATGCCGCATGGCGGGAGGATAGAGGCTTGCGAAGCAGAGTGTTCGGCCGCCGGCTTGTTCTTGCTCCGTGAATGAATTCGATAGAGTTACGATCGCAACGTTGTGTCGCGATACGGCTCGTATTCGACGAGCCGCCCCCATCGAGTCCAGCCGGGGAGAGGCACCAGAACGCTCAGGCAACCGTTGTAGCCGGTCTGTTGGATCACGCGACCATCCGCGAGTGTGGCTGTTACCCGGGATCGCGCCAAGGCAAAGCGTTGCACAATCCGGCCTGCGACGGCGGACTCAATCAGCGCTCGTGCAAGCGCTAGGTCGGCCGACTCGTACCCCAGTTCCCAGCGCCCGCCGTTCTCTCCCAGTTGAACGACCAGGGATTGCTCACCGAGCACATCCACGCTCCGTGCATGTGGATTGATCGGCGCCACCGAGAGAGTTGGGATACCGGCGCCGGAAAATTCTCCGCGGTCGACCGTCGCTCCGGCGCCGACCGTCTCACGCGCAAACGCGGCAAGCGCGTCGATCGCGTTCGCGCGCTCTGCATACCAGTCCGGCCGGACGTTATCGCTCATGTTGGTCACGCCTTACTGCGGGCGTAGCTCGGCGATCTCACATCAGCTACCCACCCGTCTCATGTCATTGCTCGATGAAGAAACTCGACGACGTAGCGGTCAGCTTGTGGCGGCAGCTTCACCACCAGTGCCATCGGACTGGTACTCCGTGCTCGCCGTTGACCTCGTGCACCAGTCGAACAGCACGAAAGAGGCTGCGAGTGCGCTCGTATCGTGCCAAGCCAGTGCGTTGGTCGACAACGCCCACGACCCAGGGAATCACGCCGATCACGCGAGCGATCACCAGAAGCAGTGCGATGACAATCAGAAGCGGCAGCTCAATCGAGAAGAGCAGAGCAGCGAGGACCAACACGATCAGCGGCGCAGCAATCAGGACCGCAATCCAGAGCGCCAGACCGAAGACGACGCCAGCCAGATCATCAAACGCGGCTATCCCGCTGAACGGGTCCGTCCCGTCGCGCAGCTTCTTGGCCTCCATAACCCGCGGCCGCAAACGCCACGGGAACAGCCGGACTTCCAGAAACGCGAGTTCACTCGCCACTTCAGCCACCGGGCTAGACGTTGAACAGGAATTCGACGACGTCGCCGTCGCGCATGACGTAGTCCTTGCCCTCGGTGCGCAGCGTGCCGCGGGACTGGGCCTCGGCGAGCGATCTGGCCTTGACCAGGTCGTCGAAGGAGGTGATCTTGGCGCGGATGAAGCCACGCTCGAAGTCGGTGTGGATGACACCAGCGGCCTGGGGGGCGGTGGCGCCGATCGGGATCGTCCAGGCGCGGGCCTCCTTGGGGCCGGCTGTGAGATATGTCTGCAGGCCGAGGGTCTTGAAGCCGACGCGGGCAAGCTGGTCGATGCCGGACTCCTCGACCCCCAGCTCGCGAAGCAGCTCCAGCGCCTCCTCGGGCTCGAGCTCGATCAGCTCGGACTCGGTCTTGGCGTCCAGGAAGATCGCCTCGGCGGGGGCGACGAGAGCGGATAGCTCGGCCTTCAACTCGTCGTTCGCCAGCTCGTCGGGGTCGACGTTGAAGACGTAGAGAAACGGCTTGGCCGTGAGCAGGTGCAGCTCGCGCAGCGGGGCCGGGTCGAGACGAGCGGCGAAGACGGTGGTGCCCTCCTCGAGGACCTTCTGCGCCTGCTCGACGGCCTCCAGGACGGGCGCCTTGGACTTGTCGGTGCGCGCCTCCTTCTGCAACCGCGGGACGGCCTTCTCGAGGGTCTGTAGGTCGGCGAGGATCAGCTCGGTGTTGATCGTCTCGATGTCGTCCTTGGGGCTGACCTTGCCGTCGACATGCACGACGTCGGGGTCGGTGAAGACGCGGATCACCTGACAGATCGCGTCGGCCTCGCGGATGTTCGCCAGGAACTTGTTGCCCAGGCCCGCACCCTCGCTCGCACCGCGGACGATGCCGGCGATGTCCACGAAGTCGACCGTGGCCGGAAGGATCTTCTGCGATCCGAAGATCTCTGCGAGCTTCGCCAGCCGCGGGTCGGGCACGCCGACGACCCCGACGTTGGGGTCGATGGTCGCGAACGGGTAGTTCGCGGCCAGGACGTCGTTCTTGGTCAGCGCGTTGAACAGCGTGGACTTGCCGACGTTGGGCAGGCCGACGATGCCGATGGTGAGACTCACGGGCGTTGAGTCTAGGGACCGTCCACGGCCGACCGTCCCGCGCGCGGCGCAGCAGGACGCGCCGGGCGCGGGACGGATCGGGTCTTGTCGGACCCTCGTGCCAGTCTCGGTGCCATGGAGATCGCACTGGTTCTGATCGGGCTGGTCGTCGGGCTGGCGGCCGGCTGGTTCGGCGCGTCCCGGGTCGCCCGCGGCCGCGAGGACCTGCTGACCCGCAACGGGGAACTGGCCGACCTGGTCGCGCCGCTGCGCGACACTCTCGAGCAGGTCGAGAGCCAACTCGCGGCAGTCGAACGGGGACGCGCCGCCTCGGACTCGGCCCTGCGCGAGCAGGTGCTGTCGATGCGCCAGAGCTCCGAACACCTGGTCACCGCCCTGCGCGCCCCGCAGGTCCGCGGCCGCTGGGGCGAGGTGCAACTCGAGCGGGTGCTGGAGGCCGCCGGCATGACCGAGCACGTCGACTACGACCTGCAGGTCACCCGCGACGCGGACGGGACGATCGTCCGTCCCGATCTGGTGGTCCACCTGACGAACGGACGCAGCGTCGTGGTGGATAGCAAGGTCGCGTTCAGCGGCTATCTCGAGGCGATGCAGGCGCCGGACGAGCCGACCCGGAAGCTGCGGATGAGGGCGCATGCCAAGCACCTACGGCAGCATGTCGATTCGCTCGCGGCGAAGGCGTATTGGCAGCAGTTCGAGCCGGCGCCGGAGTTCGTCGTCTGCTTCGTCCCCGCCGACGCGTTCCTCGACGCGGCCCTGTCCCAGGATCCGGGCCTGCTGGAGGACGCGTTCGGCCGCAACGTGGTGCTCGCGACCCCGTCGACCCTCGTGGCACTGCTGCGCACGGTCGCGTACACGTGGCGACAGCAGGAACTCGCGGCGAACGCCGACGAGGTGCACGAACTCGGGCGTCAGCTGTACGAACGCCTGGCGACCCTCGGCGCCCACTTCGACAAGCTGGGCCGCAGCCTGGGCAGTGCGGTGTCGGCCTACAACGACGCGGTCGGCTCGATGGAGAAGCGGGTGCTGACGAAGGCGCGCCAGTTCCAGACGCTCGGGGTCGTCGACAGTGGCGCCTCGCTGGCGCCGCTCACCCACCTGACCGACGCCGTGCCGCGGGTTCACGGCACCGCATAACCCCCGCACAGGGGTCGGGCCGGTACGGTGGCGGCATGGAAAAACCGGGCGCCGATGACGGCTGGGGGCCTGCCACCCGTGTCCCGGCGGGCTCGGCCTCGTCCTCGGCGCCCGCGGGTAACACCTCGGCGAACCCCCGTGGACCGCTGGGCCCGCTCGGGCCGAACCGCAACCTGACTCCGGCGCAGAGCCTGGCCGAGATCAGTGCCCGCGCCTCCGGAGACGCCCAGGCCGCCTATCGCCGCGGCATCGCCACCGTCGCCGAGCCCGCACCGGGTCAGACCCTGGATCAGACCTCGCAATGGTCGGCCGAGCAGGTCACCGCGGCCGCGCCCAAGGGCAGCGGCCTGCCGGCCTGGGCGGCGTTGCTCGTCCTCGTCGTCCTGGCCGGTCTCGGCGGCGCCTACGACATCATCAGCAACAACGACGGCCGGGTCGGCTTCAACTACGGCATCATCGTCGCGGCGATCGTGGCGATGCTGCTCGTCCGCCGCTCGGCGATGTTCCCCGTGATCATCGCGCCGCCGATCGTCTACACCGGCGCGTCCGTGGTCATGCTCTACGCGCGATCAGGCGGGTTGAGCAACCGCAAGGTCCTCTACGACGCGGCCGCGAACTGGCTCGTCTATGGCTTCCCGGCGATCGCCGCGGCCACCGCCGCCGTCCTCATCATCGCCGGCGTCCGCCTTCTACTGCACAAATAGCTACTTGAGCGCGCGCCGCAACTCCTGCGGGAGGGCGAAGGTGAGGCGCTCCTCGATGTGGTTGACCTCCTCCACCTCCCCGTAGCCGCGCTCGGCCAGCCAGGCGAGCGACTCCTGCACCAGGACCTCGGGCACCGACGCGCCGGAGGAGAGTCCGACCGAGAGCACCCCGTCCAGCCAGGCCTGCTCGATCGCGTCGGCATTCTCGACCAGGTGCGCCGTCTTCGCGCCCGCGGCCAGGGCCACCTCGACCATCCGCACCGAGTTGGACGAGTTGGACGAACCCACAACGAGGAACAGGTCCACCTGCGGCGCGATCTGCTTGACCGCGGCCTGCCGGTTCTGGGTGGCGTAGCAGATGTCGTCCGAGGGCGGCGACTGCAGCAGCGGGAACTTCGCCTTCAGCGCGTCGACCGTCTGCATGGTCTCATCGACCGACAGCGTGGTCTGCGAGAGCCAGATCAGCTTGTCGGGGCGTTCGACCTCGAGGTCGGCTACCGCTTCGGGCCCGTCGACAAGGGTGATGCGCTCGGGCGCCTCTCCGGACGTCCCGACAACCTCCTCATGCCCCTCGTGCCCGATCAGCAGGATGTCGTAGTCCTCGGCGGCGAACCGCTTCACCTCGTGGTGCACCTTGGTAACCAGCGGGCAGGTCGCATCGATTGTGGTCAGCGAGCGGGCGGCGGCCTGCTCATGCACCTCGGGGGCGACACCGTGGGCCGAGAAGACGACGACCGCCCCCTCGGGCACCTGCTCGTTCTCCTCGACGAAGACGGCGCCGCGCGATTCGAGCGACTTGACCACGTGCAGGTTGTGCACGATCTGCCGCCGGACGTAGACGGGGGCGCCGTAATGGTCCAGCGCGCGTTCGACCGTCTGCACCGCCCGGTCGACACCCGCGCAGTAGCCGCGGGGCTTGGCCAGCAGGACTCGGCGGCTCGAGCTGGAGGTCATACCTGCGATGGTACGGATCGGCGCTCTACGCTGTCGGCATGCCGTCACTGCCGACGCCGATCAAGGCCGCCCTCGGACTCGCCGCCTCCGCCGTGGACGAGGTCCGTCACCTCCCGGGCAAGGCCATCGAGCTGCCCATGACCGCCCTCAGCACCGCGTTGCAGGTCTCGCTACGCGCCCAGCAGCGGTACGCCGAGCTCGTCGCCCGGGGCGAGGCGGTACTGCACCGCACGCCGGTGACCGACGAGCCGCCGGCGTGGGCGAGGTTCGAGGAGATCACGCGCGCCGCGTTCGAGGACGGGCCGTTCGACGACGCGAAGGCAGCGGCCCTGCTGCTGGACGCACTCGATGCCGTCGAGAACGACAAGCCCTCCAACGTCGTGCCGATCGAGGAGAAGCCCGCAAGCGCGCGCAGGACGGCACCGCGCAAGGCCCCCGCCAAGACGGCGCGCAAGGCGCCGCCGAAGACCGTTCGCGCCCCGCGCAACGCCACGCCGTCCAAGTTCGACGCCGCCACGTTCGAGGACGATGACGAGTAGTCCGCCCCGCACGAGCGCCGAGGAGCCCTGGCCGGTCCGCGTCGTCTCGCAGAAGATCGCCGGCTGGATCAACCAGCTCGGCGAGGTCTGGGTGGACGGGCAGGTGGCCCAGCTGTCCCGCCGTCCCGGCGTCGCCACCCAGTTCCTGACGCTGCGCGACCCGGACGCGAACATCTCGCTGCAGGTCACGGTTCCCACGAACGTCCTGCCGGACGGGCTGGCCGAGGGCAGCCGGATCGTGGTGCGCGCCCGCCCGGACTTCTGGGTCGAACGCGGCTCACTGAGCCTGCGGGCGCAGGAGATCCGCCAGGTCGGTCTGGGCGAACTGCTCGCCCAGCTCGAGCGGCTGCGCAAGCTGCTGGCCGCGGAGGGACTCTTCGCCGCGGACCGCAAACGGCGGCCGCCGTTCCTGCCGAATACGGTCGGGCTGATCACCGGACGGGCCAGCGCCGCCGAACGCGACGTCGTCGAGAACGCGCGCCGCCGCCTGCCCAGCACCCGGTTCCGCATCGAGAACGTCGCCACCCAGGGCCCGTCCGCCGTGACCGAGGTCGTCGCCGCGCTCCAGCGCTTGGACGCAGACCCGGACGTGGACGTGATCGTGATCGCCCGCGGCGGCGGCAGCGTCGAGGACCTGCTGCCGTTCAGCAACGAGTCGCTGGTCCGGGCGGTGGCCTCCGCCCGGACGGTGGTGGTCAGCGCGATCGGCCACGAGACGGACGTCCCGCTGCTGGACTTCGTCGCTGACCTCGCCGCCTCGACCCCGACGGACGCGGCCAAGCGCATCGTCCCGGATCTGGCCGCCGAACTGGACGGGCTGGAGCAGCTGCGGCTGCGTGCCCGCGACACGGTGCGCCGCCGGATCGCCCGGGAGCGCGAGCAGATGGCGGGTGTTCCGGAGCGGCTGCGGGGTGTCCTGACCCAGCGTCTGGCCCGTGAGCGGACGGACGCCGATGCATGGCGCGACCGGGCTCGGCGCCGTCTCTCCGGTCTGTTGGAGGCGGCCCGCAATGACCTGGACCACGTCGTGGCGCGGGTCCGCGCGCTCTCCCCGCAGGCCACCCTGGACCGCGGCTACGCGGTCGTGACCGGGCAGGACGGACGGGTCGTCCGCGAGCCGGCCGACGCCGTCGGAACGCTGCGGGTGCGCGTGGCCGGTGGCGCGTTCCCGGCTACGGTGGCGCAATGAGCGACGGACTTCCTACCAGCTACGAGGCCGCCCGCGCCGAACTGCGCGACATCGTCGCGAAGCTCGAGACCGGCGGGCAGTCCCTCGAGGAGTCCCTCGCGCTCTGGGAACGCGGCGAGACACTGGCCGACCTCTGCAAGCAATGGCTCGACGGCGCCGCGACCCGGCTGGACGACGCGATCACCGCTCACGACGCGGCAGCGACCGCAGAACCCCCGGCGCCGACCGACCGTTGATCTTGGACCGCCGTCGGTCGGAAACCCTTCGTCTGGCAAGATAGAGCTTCTTATCCGTCCAGCCCACCGAGCGACGCTTGCGGAGCGAGCATCGTCACAGCCGACTGGAGGTACTCCCGTGAGCATCGATTCGCTGCCGCCGGCCCTCGTCCCTGCCCGCCAGGCGCCCGATCGCAACCTTGCCCTCGAACTGGTCCGCGTGACCGAGGCCGCCGCCATGGCCGCCGGCCGCTGGGTCGGGCGCGGCGACAAGAACGGCGGCGACGGCGCAGCCGTCGATGCCATGCGAGCCCTGATCGGCACCGTCTCCATGCGCGGCGTCGTCGTGATCGGCGAGGGCGAGAAGGACGAAGCGCCGATGCTGTTCAACGGCGAGGAGGTCGGTGACGGGACGGGCGCGCTGTGCGACGTCGCGGTCGACCCGATCGACGGCACGACGCTGATGGCCAAGGGCATGCCCGGTTCTGTGGCGGTGATCGCGGTGTCCGAGCGGGGCTCGATGTTCGACCCGTCCGCGGTGTTCTACATGGAGAAGATCGCGACCGGTCCCGAGGCCGCGGGCGTCATCGACATCAACGCCCCCGTCGCCGAGAACGTCAGCCGGGTCGCCAAGGCCAAGAACGGCAGCAACGAGGACGTCACCGTCTGCATCCTGGACCGTCCGCGCCACCAGCAGCTCGTCCGCGAGGTCCGTGAGACCGGCGCCCGCATCCGATTCATCACCGACGGCGACGTCGCCGGCGCGATCGCCGCCGCCCGCCCCGGTACCGGTGTCGACCTGCTGCTCGGCGTCGGCGGGACGCCCGAAGGCATCATCGCCGCGGCCGCGCTGCGCTGCATGGGCGGGGAGATCCAGGCGAAGCTCTGGCCCAAGGACGACGCCGAGCGGCAGCGCGCGATCGACGCCGGCCACGACCTGGATCGCGTCCTCACCACGACCGACCTGGTCAAGGGCGACGACATCTTCTTCTGCGCCACGGGCATCACCGACGGCGACCTGCTGCGCGGAGTGCGCTACTACGCCGACTCGGTGCAGACCGACTCCATCGTGATGCGAAGCAAGTCCGGGACGATCCGGGTCGTCAACTCACTGCACCAGCTCGGCAAGCTGCGGGCGTACAGCGCCGTCGACTTCGATGGGAAGTAGCTCACCTCAGGGCCCCTTCGGCGGGCTGGTTCTCTAGGCTGGGCGGGTTCAATTCACCGTCGAGTTGGGAGTCCCGCCGTGTCCGAAGAGCAACAGTTCCGCATCGAGAAGGATTCGATGGGGGACGTCTTGGTCCCGGCGAAGGCCAAGTGGCGGGCACAGACCCAGCGCGCGGTCGAGAACTTCCCGATCTCCGGTGCGCCGATCGAGCGTGAGCTGATCGCCGGCCTGGCCCTGATCAAGGGCGCGGGCGCCCGCATCCGCGCACAGCGCGGCGTACTGGACGAGGCGAAGGCCAAGGCCATCCACGAAGCCTCCATCGAGGTCGCGCGCGGCGACTGGGACGCCGAGTTCCCGATCGACGTCTTCCAGACCGGATCGGGCACCTCCAGCAACATGAACACCAACGAGGTGCTGGCGACGCTGGCGTCCGAGAAGCTCGGCAGCTCCGTCCACCCGAACGACGACGTCAACGACCCGCTGAGCAGCAACGACCAGTTCCCGTCGGCCATCCACGTCGCCGCCACCAAGGCGACGCTGCAGGACCTCGTCCCAGCCCTCGACCACCTCGCGTCGTCACTGTCGCGGAAGGCCGATGCTTTCGCGACGGTCGTCAAGGCCGGACGCACGCATCTGATGGACGCAACCCCGGTCACGCTCGGGCAGGAGTTCGGCGGCTACGCGGCACAGGTGCGCTACGGCATCGAGCGGCTCCAGGCCGTCCTGCCGCGCGTGGCGGAACTGCCGCTGGGCGGCACCGCCGTCGGGACCGGCATCAACGCTCCGGCCGGCTTCGCCGGTGAGGTCATCGCGCTGATCGCCTCCGAGACCGGACTGCCGCTGACCGAGGCGCGCAACCACTTCGAGGCCAACGCCGCGCGGGACGGGCTGGTCGAGCTCTCCGGCGCGCTGCGCACCATCGCGGTCGGCTTCAACAAGATCGCCAACGACATCCGCTGGATGGGCTCGGGTCCACGCACCGGCCTGTCGGAGATCTTCATTCCCGACCTGCAGCCCGGCAGCTCGATCATGCCGGGCAAGGTGAACCCGGTGCTCTGCGAGGCCGTCACCCAGGTCGTCGCGCAGGTCGTCGGCAACGACGCCGCTGTCGCGTGGGGCGGTGCGGCCGGTGCGTTCGAGCTGAACGTCTTCCTGCCGCTGATCGCGCGGAACGTGCTCGAGTCCATCCGCCTGCTGGCGAACGTCGCGCGGGTCTTCGCGGACCGCTGCATCGACGGCATCGAGGCGAACGAGCAGCAGTGCCGCCTCAACGCCGAG
>Ga0105247_10001972_pt1 | contig 14254 bp, 11 predicted proteins | sample KBSS24metaG_FD_81519 | JGI IMG/M metagenome (GOLD analysis project Ga0105247, IMG submission 81519) | Switchgrass rhizosphere microbial communities from Kellogg Biological Station, Michigan, USA - KBS S2-4 metaG | ecosystem: Host-associated > Plants > Roots > Rhizosphere > Soil | place...
CCTCGCGCATCGCCGCCACGAGCCGCGACGGGAGGTCGCCGCCGCTCCGCTCCGCGGTGCGCGCCGGCGGGGCGCCGCCGCACGCGCCGAGGACCACGGCGACGGCGGCGGCGATCGCCAGACGCGCCGCCGCGCGCGCCTTCGTCCGCTCGCCGATCACTTCGCGCCGCCTTTCTCGCGGCCGCCTCGTTGGTCGCCGTCCCCGGCGCCGGCGGGGACGAGGCGGACCCCCTTGTGCATGAGCGCGTCGACGCGCTGGATGAACGCGCGCCACGCCGGGTACTTGTCGACCGGCACGACGCTCCGGTCGAACGCCACGCTCCGGTGGATGACGACGGCGCGCGGGTCCTTCGGGTCCTTCGCGACGTCGAGGTGCGCGGCGCCGAAGTCGCCGTCGCTCTCGTCGCCCCCCGGCGGGAGATCGCCCCACGCGAACCCGGGCGGCGCGACGACGCGGATCGTGCGGCGCTGATGGCTCGGCGCGAGGTACGACGGGAGCGACACGGGGAGGGTGCGCTTCACGAGCGGCGCGAGCTGCGACGCGAGCGTCGAGCTCGGCGACAGCGGGACCACCAGGTCCTTCGCCTCGTGGCGCGCGAGGCCGTCGGAGCGCGCCTTGTATCGCACGAGCGCCTGGCCGCCGGGGAGGTCGCCCTCGAAGTCGATCTTCTTGTCGACCTGCACGGTGGGGAACCAGCCGCCCACCAGGTTGTCCTCGACGTACTGGAGGCGCGCGTCGGCCTGCGTGAGGTAGCTCCTGAGCCAGAACGCGCCGTCGCCGACGTGGCGCTCTTCGCCCGCGAGGTCGCCCGATCCGTCGGGGTGGAGCGTGATGGTCCACGAGACGTCGCTCCCGTGATCGGCCGGCGAGCTCGCCGGGAGCTGCACGATCTCGGCGGGGCCCGCGTCCATCTTGAACGCGACGGCGCGCGCGTCCATCGACGGGATCGGCCCGAGGCGCGACATCGGGCTGGTCGCGTCGAGGTAGGTCCCGCCGTTCGGCCCGGGGAGGAACGCGATGCCGTGGTCGAACATCGGCACCGCCGCGTTCTTCGCGAGGACGACCGACGGCTGCCCGGTCTCGCGGGTCTGCACCATCACCTCCTGCGCGTCGATGCCGACGCTCTTCAGGAGCGTGATCAAGAGGAGCGCCTTGTCGTCGCAGTCGCCCTCGCGGCGCGCGAGGAGCTGCTGCGGCCGGTTCGGGAGCCACCACTCGCCGCTCACGTAGTTCACGTAGCGGATGTCGTCGGAGACGAAGTCGAAGATGGCGCGGAGCTTCGCCTCGCGCGACGTCTTCCCCTTCGTCAGCTCGCCGGCCAGGCGGCGCACCTCGGCGTCGGGCTCGGTGAAGCCGCGGATCGCCTCGCCGTACCAGGCGCGGAACTCCTGCCAGGTCTTGAAGTTCGAGCCGACGATCACCGGGACGATCTCGCTCAGGTTCGGCGAGAGCGGCTCCTCGGCGACGACGATCGGCTTCTCCCAGACGAGGCGCGTGACGTGCCGCCCGTTCTCGTCGCGCTCCTCGCGCCGCGGCGCGGCCGCGCCCTCGCCGTGGATCACGTCGAGGTAGATCGGGTGCTCCTTCGACGCCTCGACGATCACCTCGTTGTAAAAGAGCGGGTGCGTCGACGGCGCGCCGGCGTAGTCGAGGAAGTAGAACGGCGGATCGCCGCGCCCGCCCACCGCGCCGCTCGTCCAGGTGCGGATCGCCACCTCCACGACGTCGCCCGGCGACAGGTCCGGCCAGCGGATCCGCGGGCGCGTCCCCTCGTTGTGCTCCTCCACCGGGAACGCCGTGCCGCCGTCCTTCCTGTGCACCCGCGCGCGGAGGATCTCGACGAGGTCCCCTTCCATGGGGATGTCCTCGAAGAGCTCGTCCTGCGTGCGCGGCGCGACGACGATCTCGCGCGCGTACTGGATCAACTGCGAGACGCGCTTGTCCGGGTGCGTGACGACGGCGCGGAGCCAGTGGAGCTCGCGGTCCGCCGCGTCGGGCGCGGTGCCGGCGGGGGGCGCCCCCTGGCGGCGCGCGAGGAGCACCTTCGGCGGCACGAGGTACCGCTCGTCCTCGCGCCCCTCCGCCTCCCCCTTGCCGCGTTGGTCACGGAGGCGGAGCTCGAGCTCCGCGCGGTAGCGCGCCTCGCCCGGCGCGAGCTCGCGCGCGCGACGGAGCGCGATCACGCCGTTCGGGTCCTTGCCGGCCGACACCGCGGCGAGCTCGTCGGCGAGCCCCGCCCACACGTCGGCGCGGTTCGGCGCGAACGCGGCGAGCTGCGCGTAGAGCAGCTTCGCCGACGTGTGATCGCCGATCTGCGAGACGGTGCGCGCGATCGCGAGCCCGTCGTCGGCGTCCTCGAGCCGCCCCGCGAAGCACGATCGCGCCGCCGCGACGACCGCGCTCGCCCCGCGCGCGCCGAGGAGCGCGACCCACTCCGGCGACGGGGCGCCGCGCTGCGCGAGGCGATCGCGCGCCGCGAGCGCGCGCAACATGTCCGGCCCGGCGGCGAGCTGCGCCACCTGCTCGACGAGGCTCGTCGGGATCGCGTCGGGCGCCGCGTCGGCCGCCGCCCCGAGCGACCGCAGCGCCTTCAGGCGTAGCGCGTCGTTCCCGAACGCGACGTCGATCATCGCCTGGAGCAGCGTGGCCTCCGGGTCGTTCCCCTGGATCTTCGCGCCGCGCATCGTCGCGATCGCCCAGTCGGGCATCCGCGCCGTCAGGTGCTCGGCGACGAGGCGCCGCTCGGTGAACGCGCGCGTGGGGGCGTCCTCTGCCGCCTCGGCCCGCGCCCGCGCGAGGTTCAGCCAGCCGCTCCGGTTCGCCCCGGAGGGGGCGATCCACCCGGCCATCGCGAGCCGATCGGCGTCGAGCCCCGGGCTCCGCGTGACCGCGTCGAGGAGCCCCGGCGCGCGCGGGCTCCGGAGGTCGTCGGCGCCGCCGAGCGTGCGCGCGATCGCCGACGCGAGGTCCGCGTCCACGTCCCCGGCGGCGCCGAGCGCGCGCGCGAGCGGCGTCTCGATCCGCTGCGCGCGCAGCGGTCCTCCCGCTCCTGCTCCGCCGCCGCCCGGCTTCGCGCCCGGCGATCGCGCGGCGGCGCCGGCGTCGCGCAGCTCGGCGCTCGACGCGAGCGCGAGCGGCGTCCCGTCCTCGGCCGTGACGCGCAGGCGGACCCGCCCGTCGTCGGGCAGCGCGCCGGTGCACACCTTCGCCGCGAGGAGGTGGTCGCCGGCCGGCGCGGCGACCTTCGCGGCGGCCCGGTCGAAGACCATCGACGCGTGCACGTCGTCGCTCTTCGCGAGCTCGACGCCGTCCATCATGAGGCGCAGCTGCCCCGTCGACGCGGCGCGCACGACGATCGACCGCGGCGCGTCGAGCGTGATCCGCGACGCGACGTACGAGCAGCTCTCCTTGCGCGGGTGCACGAAGAGATCGAGCGGCACCCCCTCCGCGCCCGCGTACCGCGCGGGGACCTCGCGGACGCCGACCTCGATCGTCCCCCACGAGTAGCGCGCGCGCGCGTCGCCGAACGACGCGCCGGGCCCCTCGGGCCCCTCCTTCGCGGCGAGGCCGCCGCCCGTGTCGCGGAACGGCCCGACGATCGCGAGGTGCCCCACGATCCCGAGCTTCGCCTCGGCGGCGGCGCCCGCCTCGGTCCCCTCGTCGGCGGAGAGCTGCTGCGCGAGCACCGCCGCCTCGCCGCGGAGCTCGGCGGAGACCCCAGGGGCCGCGGCGATCCCCGCGAGCGCCTTCTTCCCCGCGCCGTACGCCGCGCGCTCCGACAGCTCCACGATGGTCGCCATCGCCGCGACGATCGACGCGTCCTTCGCCTTCGGCGCGAGCGCCCGCTGGCGCGCGAGGTCGATCATCTGGTCCGGCGTCTCCGCGGTCCACCGCGCGCTGGACGGGGCGGGGGGCGCGCCGGGCCGGAGCGCGAGGCCCGGCCGCGGAGCTCCGCCCGGCGCGGCCGCGCCCGCGCCCGGGACCGCCAGCGCGCTCGCTCGAGGGACCGCCGCGCGCGCGTCGTGCATGGACAGCGCCGGCAGCGCGAGGACGAGGAGACCCATCGAGAACAGCGGCGACTTCATGGCGGCCTTTCGGGGCGGGGGCCCGCCCTTCTATATACGCGACCGACGTTTCCGGCATGGTCGATCCCCCATCCTTGAGACTCGAACAGACGCGTGGTAGGCGCTCTCGTCCAAATCGATCCCGACCCGTCGCGCCGCACCGGCACAGTGCCGAGGAGGAACACCGCCCATGTCGTCCGCCAGCGCCTTCACACCGCCCAGCCACGGAAGCCCGATCACGATGGGAGCGGGGAACAAGCTCCACGTCCCCGATCAGCCCATCATCCCGTTCATCGAGGGCGACGGCACCGGCCGCGACATCTGGCGCGCGTCGGTCCGCGTGCTCGACGCCGCCGTGGCCAAGGCCTACGGGGGCAAGAAGAAGATCGCCTGGTACGAGGTGTACGCGGGCGAGAAGGCGTTCACCCAGTTCAACAACTGGCTCCCCGAGGAGACGGTCGCGGCGTTCCGCCAGTACCTGGTCGGCATCAAGGGGCCGCTCACCACGCCGATCGGCGGCGGCATCCGCTCGTTGAACGTGGCGCTCCGCCAGCTCTTGGACCTCTACGTGTGCCTCCGCCCGGTCCGCTGGTTCAAGGGCGTGCCGAGCCCGGTGAAGCACCCCGAGTCGGTCGACATGGTGATCTTCCGCGAGAACACCGAGGACATCTACGCCGGCATCGAGTTCGAGGCGGAGACCGACGAGGCGAAGAAGGTCCTCGCGTTCCTCGAGAAGGAGTTCCCGAAGTCCTTCAAGAACATCCGGTTCCCCGGCAGCACCGGCATCGGCGTGAAGCCGGTGAGCCGCGAGGGCTCGGAGCGCCTCGTCCGCGCCGCGATCGAGTACGCGATCCTCAACAAGCGCAAGAGCGTCACCTTCGTCCACAAGGGGAACATCATGAAGTTCACCGAGGGTGCCTTCATGAAGTGGGGGTACGCGCTCGCCGAGCGCGAGTTCGGCGACAAGGTCTACACCTGGTCGGCCTGGGAGCGCACGAAGGAGAAGAGCGGCGAGGAGGCGGCCAACGCCGAGCAGAAGGCGGAGCTCGCGAAGGGGAAGATCCTGATCAAGGACTCCATCGCCGACATCACGCTCCAGCAGGTGCTCACGCGCCCCAAGGAGTTCGACGTCATCGCCACGCTGAACCTCAACGGCGATTACCTCTCCGACGCGCTCGCGGCGCAGGTCGGCGGCATCGGCATCGCGCCGGGCGGCAACATCAACTACGTCTCGGGCCACGCGATCTTCGAGGCGACGCACGGCACCGCGCCGAAGTACGCCGACCTCGACAAGGTGAACCCGGGGAGCGTCATCCTCTCGGGCGAGATGATGCTCCGCCACCTCGGCTGGACCGAGGCGGCCGACCTCGTCATCAAAGGGATGGACGGCGCCATCGCGAGCAAGAAGGTGACGTACGACTTCGCGCGCCTCATGGAGGGCGCGACCGAGGTGAAGTGCAGCGCGTTCGGCGACCACATCATCGAGCGCATGTGACGTAGCGGCGCGCGGCGCGAGCCGGCGTCATCCGAGGGCGAGGCGGCGCGAGCCACCTCGCCTTCTGGCTATTTGGCTGGCTATTTGGGGGCCGAGGCGCCGGCCGAGCCGGGATATCCTGGTTTCCATGCTCACCCGTCTGCTCATCGTCGACGAGGCGTTCGTGACGCGCGGCCGCGGCGTCCTGCTGTCGCCTCGATTCACCGCGGACGGTCGGCAGGGCCCGCTCCGCGTGCGCCTCCGTCGTCCCGACGGCCAGGAGCGCGAGGCGCGGGCCGAGGTCGAGGTGTCGCATACGCGGGGCACGCTCCCGCCGTACGCCATGCTTCGGCTCCCGGAGCTGACCGTGGAGGACGTCCCCTCGGGCACGGAGGTCTGGGTCGTGCCGTGATCGGCGGACCGAGCCCGCTGTCCGTGGTCCGCCGGCGGCGCGCCCGCGACGAGCGGCTCACGTCGCGAAAATGCGGACGGCTCAGTCGTTCGTGCGCTTGCGGGCGGAGCGCGTCGACTGCAAGAGTTGAGGAATCGTTATGGTTCGCTCGCTGCCGCCCGCCGAGGAGCTCCTCGTCTTGAAGCGGCGGCACGCCGCCGACTTCGCGTCCGCGCTCGCGCGAGGGTTCGATCGTCTGTCGGAGAAGGAGCGCACCATCTTGCGCCTCTACATCGTCGAGCGAATGACGTTCGCGGCGCTGGGAGATCTCTACAAGATCGGCCAGTCGACGGCGGCGCGGTGGGTCGCGGCGGCGCGCAACGCGCTGATCCACGCGACGCGCCGCGAGCTGCGGACGGCGCTGCACCTCACCGACTCCGACTCCGACCGCCTCGTCGCGCTCGTGCGGAGTCAGGTCGACGCGAGCGTCCGGACGCTCCTTCGGCCCGGCGAGGGGGGAACGAGCGAAGGACGATGACGCGCCGGCGAGGGCCCGCCCGCCCCGCGCGCCGGCCGACACGCTCACAGCTCGCGGCGGGAGATGAGGAAGAGCGTGCGCGGATCGCGGTAGCGGATACGGAGCCCCGCGATCGATAGGTCGAGATCCGCCTCCGTGATCCGCCGGGCGTGCCTCACGTCGACGTCGCGGACGCGGGCGAGGATGTCCCGGGCGAACGGCTCGTCGTCGACGAGGACGACGAGCTCGAAGTCCTTGTCGTCCTCGAGGCTCCGGAAGTTGCCGTTGGTGGAGCCGTGGATCGACCACCGCTCGTCGAACACGGCCATCTTCAGGTGGTTGAAGTGGCGCTGGTATTCGTACACCGCGATACCGCACTTCAAATAACGGGCATATTCGTGCTGCTGCGCGTCCTGGCAGAGCGAGTTGTCGCTCCACGCCTCTGCGGCGAGGACGAGCGTGACGTCGAGCTCGGGGCGCTCCTCCTTCGCCCGGCACAGCGCGTCGACGAGATCCGGGTGGTAAAAGTACGGGTTCTCGATGAAGATCGACCGCGTCGCCTCGCCGATGAGGCGCACGTAGAGCCCGCGCACCGCGTTCGGCTGCGAGTCCGGCTGGTTGGAGAACGTCTTCGCGTAGGCGACCGGAAAGCCCCGCCGCGAGGCGGGCGACGGAGAGAGCGCGCGCTCCGCCTCCTCCTCCGAGGCGAGCGCGAAATCGTCCCCGCCGTCGAGGACGAAGCGCTCGTGGAAGTGCCGCTCGAGCTCGCGCACGATCGGCCCTTCGAAGCGCGTCAGGCTGTCGTGCCATTTCCACCAAGGCTCGGGGAGGCCGGCCGCCTTGCGCTCTTCGCCCTCCTCCGACCCGTCCTTCTCCGGGTCGAACGGCACGTGATACATGTACTGCGCGCCGATGTTGGCGCCGCCGCAGTAGCCGATGAACCCGTCGATCGTGACGACCTTGCGGTGATCGATGTGCAGGTCGTCGATCGCCACCGTCGATCGGATCTGCGCGGCGACCGACGCGAGCCGCGGGCCGATCGACGAGATCACCGCGTCGTAGTCGATGTTGGTGTCGACGACGAGGACGCCGGCGTCGCGCATCCGCCGGCACAGCGACTTCACGTCGAGCGGGTCGTGCGTCACCGACGGATCGTGGGCCATCATCCTCCTCTCGCCGGTGGAGAACGGGTCGCCCATCCCGGTCTTCTCGACGTTGACGAGGACCCGCACGGCGACCCCCCGGCGCGCCTTCTCGACCAGGACGTCCGCGACCTCGTCGCCGATCGGATCGTGGAACCAGAGGAACATCGAGACGTGGATCGACGACCGCGCCGCGCGGAGATCCTCGAGGAGCGCGGGCAGGATCTCGTCCCCGTTCACGAGGAGCTCGACTCGATGGGGCGCGGGGCACACTCCCGTCGATTTTACGGCCGAGGGCGCGCACCGTCGACCGCGCACCCGCGCGCTCGGGGCGACTCCTGCGCAATCGCCGCAGAGGTTGCTCATGCTGCGCAACGCGCGCCGGCGGACGGCTGCGCATCTAGCGCAGCGCCGTCGGAGGCGGCGGTAATGCCCGCGAACCGCGCGTGGCCCGGCCCGTGCAATTACGTATCAGCGTAACCGGGAGTGGACGCGCCAATCCAAAGAAGGGCGGCGCGTCGAGCTCATGGCGGGGCGGACCACCGCGGTACTCGCGGCCAGCCCGGCGCGGTTTTGTGCTGAATGTGCAGTAAACGACAGGCTCGAAGCGAGCGGACCGCTCGCCTCTTATCGCCTCGATGCCGCGACGCGCACGCGCCGGCCCACTCAGGAGATATACCACCATGAATACGAAGAACATCCTCCCCGCGCTCGCCACGATCGCCGCGCTCGCCACCGGCTGCGCCGTCCAGGCTCAAGACGAAGGGGCCGCGGGCGGCGCCGACGAGTCGTCGATCACGGCCGCGCCCTCGCCGGGCTCGACCGTCCCGATCCAGGGGCCCGTCCAGCTCTGTCTGGCGGTGCCGCCGCCGAACGTGACCGGACCGTTCTACCTCCCCGGCGGACTCGGCGGCTGGGCGGGCACCGAGAGCGAGTCGACGACCACGTACGGCAACCGCTGCACGCCGTATTACGTGGTCGAGACGACGGGGACGCACGGCCGCGGCGGCATCGAGCTCGCCGCGTCCGCGCAGGTCGACGCCGCGATGTCGTCGGACGCGTTCGACTGCGAGCTCTCGACGATCACCGTGGAGGCGTGGGGGTGCACGGCGCTCAACGCGAGCGGCGCGTGCTCGCAGTGGAGCCACCTCGGCAAGTCGACGGCGCACGGCGTCTGGACGCCCGAGGAGACGTCGGGCTCGTTCCACTTCGGCCCGACGTGCGGCCTCGGCGCGTCGCGCCCGACGACCGGCGCGAACTCGCCGTACTACGCGCTCCGCGTCGGCGCGGCGGCGAGCCGGCAGATCTTCGCGCCCAACGGCACGGTCATCTCGGTGCCGCTCGCGGTCGACGAGCACGCGGGCTTCTACCAGATCAACTGACCCCCGATCCCGCCGCGCTCGGCGCGCGGGCGCCCCCCCATCGCGCTCGATCACGGTCGGATCGCGCTCGATCGCGCTAGCGTCCGCGCCGCGCCGGCCGGGGCGGCGCGCGTCGCGCATTGCGCCTTCGGGCAGCGGCGCGCGCCTCGCCGCGCGGCGAGATGCCGGATGTGAGCATCGCTCTCCGTGTGCTAGAGGGTGGCGCCCGAGAAGCACGAGCGAAAGAAGAGAGGAGCTCCACCATGGCAACGCGGAAAAAAATCGGTCTCATCGGCGCCGGGAACATCGGGGGCGAGCTCGCGCGGCTCTGCGCGAACGAGGAGCTCGGCGACGTCGTGCTCTTCGACATCCCCGCGAAGGAGAGCTTCGCGAAGGGGAAGGCGCTCGACCTCGAGCAGAACAGCGCCGTCCTCGGCTACGACGCGCGCATCACCGGCACGTCGAAGTGGGAGGACCTCGCCGGCGCCGACGTGCTCATCATCACGGCGGGCGTCCCGCGCAAGCCCGGGCAGTCGCGCGACGACCTCGTCGCGATCAACCTGCCGATCATCCGCGACGTGGCGAACAACGCGAAGAAGCACTGCCCCGACGCGTTCGTCATCGTCATCTCGAACCCGCTCGACGCGATGGTCTACGAGTACCGCCGCGTCACCGGGGCGCCCAAGGGCAAGGTCGTCGGCATGGCCGGCGTGCTCGACTCGGCGCGCTTCCAGCTCTTCCTCGCGCGCGAGGCCGGCGTCAGCGTCAAGGACGTCCGCACGATGGTCCTCGGCGGCCACGGCGACGACATGGTGCCGATCCTCTCGTACTGCACGATCCACGGCGTCCCGGTGCAGAAGCTCGTCGACAAGGCGAAGCTCGACGCGATCGTCGACCGCACGCGCAAGGGCGGCGGCGAGATCGTCAACCTGATGGGGACGAGCGCATACTACGCGCCGGCGTCGAGCGCCGTCGCGATGGCCGAGGCATACCTCCTCGATCAGAAGCGGCTCCTCGCGGGCGCGGCGTACCTCGAGGGCGAGTACGGCTACAGCGATCTCTTCCTGGGCGTCCCCGTGATCATCGGCGGCAACGGCGTCGAGAAGATCGTCTCGCTCGACCTCACCGAAGACGAGAAGGCGATGCTGGCCAAGAGCGCGAAGAGCGTCCAGGCCGTCGTCGACATCTGCAAGAAGGGTTGAACGAGGAGCCGACCGCGAACGCGCGCCGCCTCGGCTCATTCGCCGGGGCGGCCGCTGCGGTGAGCGCCAGCGCGTCGCGCGCGACGGTCTCGCCGGCGCGCCTAGCCGTGCTCGGCGTGAGGCGCGCGAGCGAATCGGCTAGTGGTGCTGCGTGACGAGCCGGAGCTGGACGTCGGCGGTGAGCGTCTTCGTGCCGAAGTGGCCGTACGGCGCGGTGCTGAAGACGACCTCGCCGGTCTCGCGCGGGATGCGGCTCGTGTACTGCCCGTAGACGAGGTCGCCGCCGCCGATCACCTCGTCGGCGAGCGAGAACATCGCGAAGCGGAAGGCGCCCTCGCCGCCGGCGCGACCCTGCAGGTCGACCAGGTACTGCGACAGATCGGTGACGGCGCCGAAGAAGAGGAAGCCGGGGTAGAAGCCGTCGAGGTCGCCGCACGTCGGCACCGTCGCGGTCGAGAAGCAGGCCGACAGGCCGAGGTTCGCCCCCGCGATCCCGACGAACGTGTCCACGCTGCCGGTGAGCGCGGAGCCGACCTGGTAAGAGCCGCCCGCGTCCTTCGCCGATCCGCCGAGGATGGCCTTGCGCGCGAGCGTGACGCCCATCGAGTGCGAGATCACGTCGATCTTCGACGCGCCGGTGTACGCGAGGACCGACTCGAGGAAGTGGCGCACGAAGAGGACGTTCGCGCGCGAGTGCTCCTGGTTGCCCGCCTGGAGGGAGTCGGCCGGGCCCCACGTCGTGCCATAGAGCTCGGCGTTCGAGTACCCCTGCGACTGGAAGTACGCGACCGACGCGTTCCACCCGAGGTAGCCCGAGCCCGTCGTGTCGAGCGCGCGATCCGAGTTGCCGTGGACGAAGACGACGGGGTCGTGGTGGATCGCCTCGCCCGCCGTCGTCCGCCCGCCGAAGCTGCCGCCCGCGAGGTCGTCGCGCGCGAAGTCCTCGGTGACGTTGCGCGCGGCGAGGAACGCGCGGAAGTCGCTCGTGATGCCGGTGGTCGACGCCGCGTGCTCGAGCGACGCCGCCGACGAGGCGCTGTCGCCGTCGCTGCCGCCGCAGCCCGCGATCGCCGCGCCCGTGCACGCGACGAAGCACGTCGTGAATCCCAGGGCACCTCTTCGCACGCGTCGTTGCATCGCCGGCCTCCTCGGCGTCTATGAATCATCGCGCCCGGGATCGCGCAAGCCGCGCGTCTCGGCTGGGTCGCACAAGAGACGCGACAGACGCGCGCCGCCGGACCCTGCGCGCCCGATCGGACTCTCTGCGCCGGATCGCGGCGCGCGCGCACAACGCGCCCCCAACGGATTGCGGGTCGCGCCGCGCCGGTCCGCGGTACCCTCGCCGCCATGGTCGACATCGTCCTCGCGGGCCCCGGGAAGAACGCCCTCAATCGCGCCAGCATGGGGCGCCTGCTCGCGGACCTCGACGCCGCGGCGGGTCGGCCCGTGCTCCTCACCGGGGAGGGCGACACGTTCTGCGCGGGGCTCGATCTCCGCGAGGTGGCGAGCCTCGACGACGCGGGGACGCTCGACTTCCTCGAGCTCGTCGAGCGGTGCTTCACCGCGCTCTACCTCTATCCGGGGCCGACCGTGGCGCTCGTGCAGGGGCACGCGATCGCCGGCGGGTGCATCCTGACGATCGCGTGCGATCGGCGCATCGCCGTCGCGTCGCCCAGGGCGAAGATCGGGCTGAACGAGGTGGCGCTCGGCGTCTGTTTCCCGCCGCGCACCATGGCGATCGTGAAGCAGCGCGTCCCGCGCTCGTCGTGGACCGACGTGGTCCTCGCCGCGAGCCTCGTGTCGCCGGACGAGGCCCTCCGCCTCGGCCTCGTGGACGCCGTCGTCGATCCGGCCGAAGCGCGCGCCCGCGCCGACGCCGACCTCGCGCGCCTCGCCGCGAGCCCCGCCGCCGCCTACGCGACGGCGAAGCGCCTCCTCCGCGGCACGGCGGACGATCTGTGCCCCGCCGAAGACCACCGGAGGCGCCTCGACGAGGCGCTCGCCGCGTGGACCGCGCCCGAAATCAAGGCGCGCCTCCTCGCCGTGCTCGACAAGAAGAAGTAGAGGGCGCGGGCGCGCGCGAGCCTCGGCGCCGCTCGCCGCCGCGTCGCGGTGCGCGTGAGCGCTCACGCGTGCGCGACGCCGACGGGCGCGCCGCGTGAGCGCTCACGCGAAGCGCGAAGATCGCGGCAGAAGCGGAGCCGCGCTGGGATCGGCGCGGCGTCTGGCTACGATGTCCTCGCGCGGAGGAACGCGCCGAGGCGGTCGACGGCGCGGTGCGCGTCCGCGAAGGCGGGGAACATGTGGAATACATGAATCATCCCCTCCCAGACGTCGAGGGTCACGTCGACGCCCTGCGCCCGCGCGCGGTCGGCGAAGCGGACCGAGTCGTCGTAGAGCGTCTCGGACGTGCCGACGTGCAGGAGCAGCGGCGGGAGGCCGCGGAGGTCGGCGTAGAGCGGCGACGCGAGCGGGCTCCGGCGATCGCCCGCGCCCAGGTACATCTGCGCCGACGCGAGGACGCCTTCGCGCTGGATGATGGGATCGAGCGCGGCGCGCGCCGTCATCGACTCGCCCGTCGCCTCGAGGTCGACGCACGGCGAGAGGCACGCCGCGGCGAGCGGGAGCTTCGTCCGCTCGTCGCGGAGCGCGACGAGCGCCGCCAGCGTGAGGCCGCCGCCCGCCGAGTCGCCCGCGATCGCGATCTTCGCGGCGTCGCGCGTCGCCGCGCGGAGCGCCGCGTAGCTCCTCTTCACGTCGTCGAGGCCGGCGGGGAACGGGTGCTCGGGCGCGAGGCGATAGCCCACGACGAAGACCTGCGCGCCGAACGCGCGCGCGATCCGCCCCGCGAGGGGGCGGTACCCGGCGAGCGTGCCGAACGCGTACGCGCCGCCGTGCACGTAGAGGAGCGCGCGCTTCGGGTCGGCCCCGGGCGCGGCGAGCCGCTCCGCGGGGACGCCGCCGAGCGCCATCGGCTCGATCGCGATGTCCGGCGCGACCGGCTCCATCGCCCCCATCGCGTCGACGTACCGGCGCAGGTCCACGAGGGTGCGCGCGCCGCCCCGAGGCTGGTGCGCGCGGAGGTGGGCGAGGACCGTTTCGAGCTCCGCGAAGGCCATGTTCGCAACGTAAAGCACGATCGATGGGGTGCGACAAGCTGGCCGTTGACAGAGCGTTCGACGGCGCGATACCTACATGAAACATGAATCAGTATTCAACTTCGGCTCCGCGTCTCGCGCCGGTGACGGCGCGGGGGCAGCGGGCGCGGATGCGCCTGCTCCGCGCGGCCGAAGCGGTGTTCGGGCAGCACGGCTACGACGGCGCGTCGATCGCCGAGATCTGCCGCCGCGCCGACACGGCGCTCGGCAGCTTCTACGTCTACTTCCCGGACAAGCGCGCCGCGTTCATCGAGCTCATCGACTCGCTCAGCGCGCGCCTGCGCAAGCAGCTCGCCGCCGCGGTCGTGGGGCTCGACGATCGCCTCGCCATCGAGCGCGCCGGGCTGCGCGCCTTCTTCGCCTTCGCCGGGAAGCACCGGCGCCTCTATCGGATCGTCCGCCAGGCCGAGTTCGTCGACGAGCCGACGTTCCGCCGCTACTACCAGCGCCTCGCGAAGGGGTACACCGCCGCGCTCGCCGGCGCGATGGAGCGCGGCGAGCTCCGCGCGCTCGATCCGGCGGTCGTCGCGTACTGCCTGATGGGCATCGCCGACTTCCTCGGGATGCGGTGGGTCCTCTGGGGCAGCGACGCGGAGATCGAGCACGTCGTCGACAGCGCGATGGACCTCCTCGCGGGCGGCATCGCGCCCCGCCCGGGCGCGGCGCCGCGCCGCGCGAGCAAGACGAGCAAGGCGAGCAAGGCCGACGAGGCCAGGGGCGGCGAGCGCCGCGATCCGCGCGGGCCCCGCCGGACGAAGACGGCGAAGCGCGCGTCCGCCGCCGCCACGGTGACCGGCGACGGCGCCTCGAAGGCCAAGGCGAAGGCGGCGAGGGGCGCCGCGACGAGCGGGCGCGCGGCGCGCTCGGAGGGGCGCCGTGCACATCGGTGACTGGTCTCTTCGCGGGGCCCTCTACTGGCCGGAGCGCGTCGCCGTCGTCGATCG
>Ga0105247_10001973_pt1 | contig 14251 bp, 15 predicted proteins | sample KBSS24metaG_FD_81519 | JGI IMG/M metagenome (GOLD analysis project Ga0105247, IMG submission 81519) | Switchgrass rhizosphere microbial communities from Kellogg Biological Station, Michigan, USA - KBS S2-4 metaG | ecosystem: Host-associated > Plants > Roots > Rhizosphere > Soil | place...
TCGGTAAATCAATAAGTTACTGATCTGGAAAGACTCGAAATCCCCCCTAAATCCCCTTCGGGCCCCAATTACGCCACTAGAAACGCCACTAGCTCTGGGCGCGGTGGCTGGCGCTTGCCCCGACATCGAGGCACCGCTAAAATGGACTAAGCTTAGTTTAGTCTGGATTCCCAATGACCACTGTGAACATTCACGAAGCGAAAACCCATCTGTCCCGCCTCGTCGATGAGGTTGCTGCAGGAGCCGAAATCATCATCGCCAAGGCAGGCAAGCCCATGGCGCGACTGACTCCCATTGCGGCACCGATTCGTAAAAAGAATCTCGGTCTCCTGAAGGGGAAGGTCAAGGTGCCTGATGACTTCAATGCGCCCCTGGACGATGAGACCCTCGCGTCTTTCGAGGGCCGCTAGAGGTGAGGTTGTTGCTCGACACCCACCTCCTCCTGTGGGCCCTCTCCTCTCCGGAAAAGCTCTCAAAGCGAACGCGACAGAGAATCGACTCCAGCGAAGTATTCGCAAGTGCTGCCTCGATCTGGGAGATCAGCATCAAGTCCGCCTTAGGCAAACTCGAAGCGGATCCAACTGAAATCCTGGCGGGGGTGGAACCGGCGGGTTTCAATCACCTGTCGATCGTGGGCGAACATGCAGCGAAGGTCAAACAGCTCCCGCCCATTCACAAGGATCCGTTCGATCGGCTACTGATTGCGCAAGCACGATTCGAGCCGATGATTCTGTTGACGGATGATGAGGTGTTAGGTGGCTACGGAGAATTTGTCGAAGTGGTTTGACCAAACATTAACAGCACAATAGCGCAACACATGGTGTGAAAAACTTGCCCTGTGGATCGCAGCCCTCGTACTTCCTGCGCGTTTTTTTCCAACAGCGATCAAGGAGATCCAGAAGCGGCCTTGCCGGCGGCGCCGATTGATCCGCTCGAGGCCGGCATTCCCGCAAGCCTTCTCCTTGGGCGTACAGAGCGAGGGTGCTGTAACCCAGGTTATCGAGATACAGTAGGGCGGGACGTTGCGCGGTTGCAAGCGCAAGCCGGTGCCGCCACGTGGCCTGCTGCCATGATCGTGTGGGGACCTGGCTACACGAGTACGCTACATCGCCATCACAGCATACAACTCGTAATGGCGCTTCGAGGCACGCTGCAGGTCCGCGAGGGGTCCGCACGCAGGTAGATCAGCTGTCATGCGGCGCTGATAGGCTCGGATTGCGATCACGAAGTGGACGCCAGCAGTGCACGCGTGCTGATTGCTTTTGTCGATTTTGAAAGCACTCTCGGCGCCGCACTGGCCGTCCGAATCGTCGGCAAAATATCCCCGGTGCCGGAACGCGAAGTTGTACGGTGGCGCGCGGCATTGAGACGGAGTGTGGAGCCCGACACGGTATGTGTGGAGCGATGGGTCAGGAACGCGTTCCTGCCCGAACACCACGCGATGAAGGTGCATCCGGGTGTCAATCGCGTACTGCAGTACCTACGCGCAAATCTGGGTGTCCTCGATGACTTCTCGTTGCCGAAACTGGCTCGTGTCGCGGGGCTGTCGCAATCGCGGTTCATGCATGTATTGACCGATTCGACGGGTATCGCATTGCGCCCTTACGTTCTCTGGCTGCGACTGCAGCAGGCATGCGCCGCATTGACTGACGGCGCCAGAATCACCGAAGCGGCCCATCGGGCCGGCTTTTCGGATGCTGCCCACATGACACGAACTTTTCGCCGGATGCTCGGAACCACGCCGAGCGGATCTCCTCCCGCCGCAAGGTTGCACGTAGTATTTCCATAGAGGTTAGTTAATTCATGATCGCCACCGCCGCTTTTGCGTTTGTGCATTTCGCAGCCGTGTTCGGAATCGCCTGCACTCTGTTTTGCGAGTGGTTGTCGATGAGCCCGGCCCCCAGCTTCGCCGAGGCCAGGCGCATCCAGTTATGTGATCGGTGGTACGGCGCCTGCGCCGCAGTCGTTCTGATCGTGGGTGTCCTGCGTGTCATTTACTTCGAGAAAGGGTGAGCGTTTTCCCGGGCAAGCCCCTTCTTCTACGGCAAACTCGCCCTGTTCGTTCTGTCGGATCATTGTATGCGTCCAACCCGCCAGCTCACCGGCAGCTGACCGCTGCTCCGATTGAACTCCCAGAGCGCCCCAGCTGCCTTCACGTGGAATGCGGACCTGCACCCCATCCAGCGAGTCCTCCATGATCAGTTGGCACGTGAGCCGCGGGTTGTAACGCACCCCGTCAATGGCATCGAGCATGACAGCTTCGTTGCGCGACAACGGTGGCAGAGCGCCGAGCCATCTGAAATCGATGTACGCGTGGCAGGAGGCGCAAATGCAGGATCCGCCGCATTCGCCTATGAGGGAGGGGCGAGCTGATCTCGGGCTGCTTCCATGATGGAGCGCCCATTTTGAGTGTGTACCCCGCTCGACTTGGTGAAAAAGCTATTTTGGCAAACGCGCGCGAACCGCCGCGTCGGGTGGATTCTTTGCCGTCAGGGAGCTGGAACGGAGACGGCGTGAATCATTTGGCGCACCGGATCACTCGGCGAGTGCGGCGGCCGGCGGGAGATGTCGCCACCGGTTTCCCACAGGACGGGCACCATCTTGCGAGAAAGTGCTGCCTTCGCAACGGCTGACATCCAGCGCACACGAGAAGCCGTTTCCTTCTGCGGAGCCACCCCGAACTCACCGACAAATGCCGGCAGATCGTTGCGGACACAAAACTGTTGCAACTCATCGAAAAGACGATTCAGCTCAGCCACATCGCTCGGGCTTCCCCAAGTGCGCTGCATCTTGACGTGGTTTGTGTCGTCGATTGTGCCGACGAAGCTCCAGGGCGTGTAGTAGTGCACGGAGATGAGAAGCCGGTGCGGCACCGAATCGGTCGGCAATAGATACTCACTGTTCGTCGTCTTGCCGATGTCAGTTGAGTAGCCCGTGATAATGAGCAGGCGCTTCGCGTTGTTGCCGCCGGTTGTGCGCACCGTGTTTATGAAGAGCTGGTTCACTTTCTGCAGCGTAGCGTACGCATCCCGAGTCGACCCCATTCTTTCGAAATTGGTTTCCTCGTTCAGCGCCTCAAAAAGCAGACGTTCGTTTTTGCCGGCGAAGAAACTCGCGATCTGACTCCAGTACGAGCGGTATTTGCGTTCCGCTTCGGTGCTGAAGGTCGCGTACGTGTCGGGAAAGCGCCGCTTGTCGGTGGAGTCGATCCAACCACCGTCCCAGTGGATGTTCACGATGCAGAACATCCCGGCTGACGTGACCCAATCCACAACCTCGCTGACCCTGGCGAGCTTGTCGGGCTGTATGCGGCCTTCGCGGGCGTACGTATCCCAAGCGACCGGGAGTCGCACTGACTTGAAGCCGATGGCGGCCAGGCTGTCGACATATTGCTTGGTGACGCGCGGATTCCCCCAGCCAGTTTCCCATTTGCTGGTGTTGTCGAGCGTATTGCCGATGTTGACCCCCAAGCCCATGAGGCTCGCCGCATGCCAAGCGTCGAGCCCAGCCATGGACTCTACGCGCGCAGTGTTGGGGGTCGATGGGCCTGCGAGACTCGGCGTAATGCAAACCAATACTGCGAGGAGGCCCAGCATGCCGTAAAGCCAGCGAACACGAACGCGCGTTGGCGGGTAATTGCTGTGATGTTGCACGTACACGTCACCGTTTGGCACCGACTGGCTCGAGCCATGTTAGCGTCAGCTCGACTGGCCGGACTATTGAAATAACGGCCCGCAGACATGCCGAAGATTCATGGAATGCTGTTTCGGACATGCCCGGTGTCGCGCAGCGCCCCCATGGCGCTACGACGGGACAGCTCCAACCTGTCGTAGCGCCTCAACGATTCGCATGGGGGCCTTGGGACGCTGGTACATGCGTTCCATGTACGCGTGCAGGTGCGGGAATGTCTCGAGGAGACCCACCTCGTTGGCCCAATCTAGCGTGTAGGCAAGCACAAAATCGGCGACGGTAGCAGAGCTGCCCACGACGTATTCCCGAGTTGAGAGATGCTGGTCGGCGACGCCAGCGATAGCGAGGAAGTCTCCTCGCGCAAGATCCACCTCTTCGGGAATGCGTTTTTCTTCCGGATAGAGATTCGTGTGCTTGGCAATTCTCCACAGAGGTTGCTCGAGTGCCGTCGTGGCAAAGAGCAACCACTTATAGACTTCTGCCTTCTCCCGCGCGTCAGTCGGCAGAAGATGTTTGTGCGGATACTTTTCAGACAGGTAGATCGAAATAGCCACTGACTCAGTCAGGACCAGATCCCCGTCAATCAGGACCGGGACCTGGCCGGCCGGGTTGATCTTCAGGAACTCGGAATTACGGTTCTCCCCGTTTTTGAGATCCACGTTGACGCTGTCAAAAGGGACCTCCAGTTCTTGCAACACCCAGCGCGGGCGGATCGAGCGTGTCGGCGCGAATTCGTACAACACCATATCAACCTCCCTTGCGAACCGGTCCGTTTATCCCCCAGGCGACACCGTAGGGATCTTTCAGGGATGCGTAGCGATCGCCCCAGAACATATCTGCAGGCGGCGTCGTGGCAGTGCAACCAGCTTTGATCGCGCGGTCAAACCATGCATCCACATCATCCACCATCAGTGTCAGGCTGTAGCCGGCATGCTCGCGCAGGGCGTGCCCATGTTCCGGATAGGCATCGCTCAACATGAGAGAGCTTCCGTTGATGTACAGATGAATGTGCATCGTGCGGCCGCGGTCATCCACCGGGATGAGGTACGCGGTCTCAGCGGCAAATGCCTTCCCGTAGAAACTGGCCGCTTTGGTCGCGCCATCAACGGTCAAATACGCGACCAGGCCGCCTTTGGGCTTGGGATTGGGGGTCATCGGGACTTCTCTCCTGTTTCAGCCGTTTCCTGAAAGACGCCCCGGCCTGTTCAGGTCCGACAAGGGAGCACAGAAAGTTCCCCCGTTTTGCTAAGTATTGATTTTCACTTAGATAATCCGATAGGCAGCCGGACCCGCATGCCAGTACTGGCCCGACTATTCTTGCGCTGCGCGCGCAGTGTCGGCAGCAATGAACCGCCCCGCCAGCGCGAAACTGATACCGGCCAGTATCGCTGTGACCGCGATCACCAGCAATGAATAGCGAATGGCCATTGGACCCAGACTCGGTGCGAGAGCATCGTTCGTCATGCCTACCAGCAGCGGTCCGGTCGCCTGGCCGAAAAGGGCAGAGCAAAAGAGCAGGATCGACGCCGCCACCGCGCGCATCCGAACCTGGGCGACGCTCGCGACGCCTGCGAACACCGCTGACTGGTGGATCAGAGTCAGAAACGCGCTTGCCGCGAACGCCGGTATCCAGATCCGCTTCGCGTCGACCAACAGAAAGAGCACCTCAGCCGGTCCCGTGAGAAGGCAGGCAATGGCAGGCAAGGTCATGCGCCAATGTGAGGCCCTGCGTCCGAGCCAATCCATGGCTAAGCCACCCAGCAGGACGCCCGCCGCGCCGCAAACGCCGCGGACCGGCCCCACGATGGCGGCAACTTCGCCCATACGGAAACCATGCACGCGCATCAGGAAAGTGGGAACCCAGACACTCGCGGCAAAGACATTCAGGCCCATGAGGGTCGCACCGACGAGCAGGCACAGATAGGCACGCGATCGGAATAAAAAACCGAGCGTCTCTAACAGTGGTGTGCGCGCGGCCGTCGCCTTACGGGCCTCGGTCGCCCCGCGCTGCGGCTCCTTCACAGTGAGGACGAAAAGGCCAGCCAGGATGATCCCGGGTACACCCGCAACCACAAACATCTGACGCCAGCCGTACGTTTGCCCGACGAACCCCACAACAGGAAAGAAGCCGATCGATGAGATCGACACGGCTGTGCTGAATATCGCGAACGCCAGCGTCCGCCGTTCACTGCGAAACAGGTCGGCGATGATTGAGTTCGACGGCGCAATTCCGCAAGCCTCCCCCGCCCCCATCAGGAAGCGAGCTCCGGCCAGCTGCCAGATGTTGCTGACCCAACCCGTCATCATCGTCATCAGACTCCAGAAAGCAAAGCCGATGCCGACGATGTTCCGGCGATTCCAGCGATCAGCCGCCCAGGCAATCGGGATGCCCATAATCGAGTAAAAGAGCACGAACGCCAGACCCGAAACCAGGCCGAGCGCGGTATCGCTCACGTGCATTTCCGACTTGATGGCAGGCAGGGCCAATCCGAGCAGCGATCGGTCGAGGTAATTGAAGGTGGAGATGAGCGTCAGGAAGCCCAGGCAAAAAACCGCACGCCCAGTCCAATCCTTCTCAGGCACCGATGAGACGCTACTCGTGTTTGCCGCGCGCTCACTGGTGATGGCCATTGCTGTCCCCTTCCAAAAAAACTCAGAACCTCGAGGCACGCGTCTCCTGCGCTGTGATGAACTCGATCAGCGCGGGCTCACCGCGCATGGTCGCCTCGACGCCGCGCCGAATGGCGGGCCCGATCTCCTGAGGGCTGGTGACACGCTCACCGTGGCCTCCCAACGCTCGCGCAAAGGCTGCGTAGTCCCCTGAGATGTCGGTCGCTCGGTAGCGTTCGGTCGCGATCGGCATGATGGGCAGCTCGATCGCCATGGCGCTGTTGTTCAGCAGGATCGACAGGATGGGCAGATGCTCGCGGACCGCTGTTTCGAAATCCATCCCGGTGAACCCGATGGCCGCGTCCCCCCAGACGTTGATGCAGAGCTTATCGGGGCACGCGAGCTTGGCACCCATCGCCAGGCCGAGGCCATAGCCGAGTTGGGTTGATTTCCCCCAACCGATGTAGCTGTGCGGCGTTTTGCACTTCCAGAATGGCGTGAGTTGGTCCCGCGGCGAGCCGGCGTCGTGAGTTATAATGGTATTTTTTACGTCGACAGCGTGTTGGAGTTCCCAGAGCACTCGATATGGGCTGAGCGGTGTGTCGTTGGAGGTGAGCAATGGTAGCCACTCCTGCATCCAACATCGTTCAACATCCGCAATCTCCGCGGCCGCTGCGCTCGGGTCCCGAGGCGTCTTCAGCAATTGCCTGCATGCCTCCACCAACGAGATCAGTGTCAACTTCGCATCTCCGATCAGCGCTTGCGTGCAAGGCACGGACTTATTCAAATCGCTCGGGTCCAGGGTCGCGTGGATCACGGTCTTGCCGGCCGGCATCCGGACACCGAATGCAGTCTCCGAAAAGCTGCAACCGATGCCTAATATCACATCGGCCCGATCCAGAAAATGGCGCAATTGGCCGGAGATCGCGGCCCCGCCCGAACCGAGCGCCAGCGGATGAGTCTCATCAAAGGCACTCTTACCCTCGAGACTCGTCGCTACCGGCGCGGCCAGAAGTTCGGCCAGCGCCGCGAGCTCGTCATAGGCTTCAGCCCAATGCACCCCCTGACCCGCGTAGATCACCGGATGCTCTGCTGCCACGAGAGCCGCAGCCGCAGCGCGAATAGCCGCTGGATCGGGCGCGTATCGTGTGCGAACGACGGGCGTGTAGTCGAGAGCGTCAACCACATCTTCAGTCAACACATCCCAGGGCATCTCGACAATCACGGGCCGTAACCGACCATTGCGCAGGTGCGTGAAGGCGCGCCGCATGATGTTGGGCACCTCCGCAGGCGAGGTGATGGGTTCGACATGCTTTGTTATGTTACGCATGGAAATCGTGGCATTGTAGTTGTCCGGCACGAAAGCCAGTCGGCGTGCATACCCCTGTGGGAGGACCAGCACCGGCACTGATTCCGAATAGGCTTGAGCTACCCCTCCGTACGCGTTCTCGGTGCCAGGGCCGTGCTGCATGGCGAACACGCCCATTCGGCGGCCACAGGTCAGCCGCGACAGCGCATCGGCCATGTGCACCCCGGTCCGCTCCTGCCGCACAATCAAAGGTCTGATGCCGGCAGCCGCCGCAGCTTCCAGAACCGCGTTGCGCGGATAACCGAATATGACATCAACACCCTCACGCCTGAGGATCTCCACGATCGCTCCACTCACCTTCATGGCAGATCTCTGACACCCAGGGGCGGTTCGCCCCTGACCGTCGTACGAATCAGATGGCGCCGCTCGTACTTGAAGTCGTGAATGCCGCGGTGGAGCAGGAAGCGGTTGTCCCAGACGATGAGTGTGTCCTTCTTCCATTTCACGCGACAGTGGTAATGGAGGTGTTGTGCCAGACTTTGCAGGTAATTCAGCAGCGCGCGGCTTTCATCCTCACTCCAGCCGACGAAGCGCTTGAAGTAGGCGGTCGTCACGAATAGCGCTTTGCGGCCGGTGAGCGGATGTACCCGCACGGCCGGGTGGATACTCTCGAGCTCTTCGGGCGCGAATCCATGCTCTTCCCGCAGGCGCAGGCGCTTCTCCGCAGGCAGACTCTTGTTTTTCGACCAGATGTCCTTCCCGGAATAGACCACTTGCAGGCCGTCGATCAGCTTCCTCATGCCTTCGGACAAGTGCTCATAGATCAGATAGGTGTTGGAGAAGGCGGTATCACCGCCGTACCTGGGCACCTCCAAGGCACGCATCACGACGCACAGCGGCGGCTGCGCCAGGAACGGACTGTCTGTGTGGAAATGTTCGAAGGACGGCACGACGTTCTCCGGCTCATGAGCCTCCCGCCTGACCTCCTGCATGTCGCTGTGGCCGTCATAGATCGGCGCCTGCGGGAGCTCAATTATCGGGCCGAAGTAGCGGGAGAAGGCCTTGTGCTGCTCCGGTGTCAGGTCCTGGTCGCGAAACACGATCACCAGGAAATGTTCGAAGGCCTTCATGACCTCCGCCACGGTCGCATCCTCGAGGGGCTGACGCAGGTCCACTCCGCGGATCTCGCAGCCACAGGCACCGGAGATCGGCTCCACCTGGATGTGCTCGAATTGCGGCATCGGAAGACCGGCGACGAGCGTGCCTGCCTGCTCCGCGGGCGCCGCAGTGACAACATTCATAATCCAACTCCTTCAGTGTCGGCGGCCACCGCCGAAGCCGACAATTTCGTTGACGTTGGGCTCCATTCGCACGAGCCGCAGCCCGCAGTGTTGGTTGCGTGCTCGCGGCACGGCAAATTCCACCCAATGGAATTTAAGTTCCACTCATGACTCGAGCCTACAGCGGGCTGTAGCTGCAGTCCAGCAGCAAGACCACTAAAAAAGGCCGGCGCGCGAGAAGTCGCCGGAAAGCTTACGAACCGGTGAATCCGCCGGCGGCACTCAGGTGTCGCGCCTTGTCCATCACGGCTGCGGTCAGTTCCGGCTGATCGCGTTTGCGGAAGCGGGATGCAGGCATGGTCACCCCAATGGAACCCACGACTGTTCCAGCCGGACCAAACACCGCCGCGGCAACACCGGCAACGTCGAGAGTTTTGTCCTCGTAGATCGCATAGCCCCGCTGCCGTATCCGACCCAACTCCTCATATATCGACTTGCGCGTCGGAAGCGATCCACCGCTGAGGGGCCCTCGGCGATCGTGCGCCAGCACGGCATCCACATCCCCTGACGGCAGGTGGGCAAGAATGGACCGTCCCATCGAGCCCCACGCGAGCGACAGCTCGGTGTTTGGCTCTACCACGAACTGCAGCGGATGAGGCGTGCGAATGGTTTCGACGACCACGGCGGTGCGCGTCGCCGGCTTGTAGAGGCAGAACGAGCAGGTTTCCTGCCATTGCGTCCACAACTCGTGCAGTCGGGGACCCGCCAGCTTCTGCACGTCAAATTTCTGCAGAACGAGCGAGGCGATGCGCAGCAGCTCGGGGCCCTGACGATAGGCTTTCGGTCCGGCGTACGCGACCAGGTCCGCCTGCACCAGGAAACCCAGGAGCCGATGGACCGTGCTCGGTGCCAGGCCCGTGCGTGCGACCAGGTCCTTCAGGGCGAACTCACGCTCGCCTTCGGCGACACACCTGAGCAGCCGCAGGACCCGCCCGGCCGCGCTGTCTGCCTCATTTTCACCCGCTCGTTTTGCGCGACGCTCCGACATGCTGCACCGATCCCGAGAATTGTCCGCCGGGATTATATGACCGACCTCCAGGTTCGGGCATCACCACGGATGGAATCCCGATTCCATGAAGGGTGCCAAAAATTGGCGGCCGCTGGACGTCAGCCTCGGCCTCTTGCTAGTCTGTGACTGTCAGTGGAATTTACTTTCCATTGCGTGGAATCTGCACAGGCTTGTACGCGCTCGATCCCAACACAGAAAACGCGGGGCGGGCGCAGGGGGGGGTAGAGCATGTTGTTGGAAACACGTTTCCTGCGTTGTCTGGCCGTCACCACAGGCTTCGCCTTGCCAGCCGTCGGCCTGGCGCAGCAGCCGTCGGATACATCTCGCGATACCCTCGACGAAGTGGTCGTCACTGCGCAGTTCCGCGAGCAAAGAGTTCAGGACGCACCGTTAGCCATCACGGCCATAAGTGCCGAGATGCTCGAATCACGCAATCAGACGAGCATCGTGGACGTGGCGAACCAAGCACCAAACGTTGTTCTGAAACCGGCGCCCGCGCCGTACGGGCCCGCTATGCAGGCCTTCATTCGTGGCGTGGGACAGTCGGATTTCAACTACGCACTCGAGCCCGGCGTCGGGATATATGTGGATGATGTCTACTACTCGACAATCACCGGCTCGATAGTGGATCTTCTGGATCTCGACCGTGTTGAAGTTCTTCGCGGTCCACAAGGCACGCTGGCAGGCCAGAATTCAATCGGCGGCGCCATCAAGCTCTACTCCAAGAAGCCGAGCGGCAACGACAGCGGATCCGTCCAGGCGACCTACGGGAGTTTCAATCGCACGGATATCCGCGCCACCGCGGGTGTGACTCTGATGAAAGACACCCTGTTCGGACGCATTGCCGGTGTTTCGCACCATGTCGGTGGCTACGTGACCCGGTACGACTATGGGTGTTCCCATCCCGGCTCTGGCGTCCCGTCCACCACCAGCTCTGTCGATTGCAAGTTGGGCACCGAAGGCGGTAAAGCCTACGACGCAGTGCGTGGCAGCTTGCGCTGGCTGCCGGTCGATAAGCTCGAAGTCAGTCTGGCCGGCGACTATACGAATGACAATTCCGAGGCCTCGCCACTGACACTCATCTACGTGGGCCATCCGGCTGTGATCAGAGCCGGCACGGTTGCTGTGCCAGCGGGACCCGGCATTACAGGTACTCGAAGCAGCCCACCGCTCACCAGCTACAACGGCCTGACGGTGGGAAACACGGCGACCGGCCTGCCGCTCGGGACCGCCACGGGCTCAGCATTTATCAGCTACACGCCATTCAGCTTTTATGGCGCGCAAGACACCTTCAGCCACAGCCCGTATGTCAACTATTCGACCTATTCCAACCCAGCGCCATTGTCCGGAATGACACCCGGCGCGGGGGACGGCGCACAGTCCAACAATCCGTACACCGTACCAGCGGTAAACCGCGTCAGCAGCTACGGATTTTCCGCCACCACGGACTATCAATTCAGTCCTGATCTGAGCCTGAAGTCGATCACGGCCTATCGCCACTACTCCGGCGACTGGTCCGTTGACGAGGATGCCACCCCCGTCGCGGTCGGCACGTTCCACAACTTCGTCTCCCATCGCCAGTTCAGTGAAGAGCTACGCCTCAATGCGAAACTACTGAACATGCTGAACATGACCGTCGGCGGCCTGTACTTCGATCAGAAGAGCCGCTACAGCGGCCGCGTCGATCTCGAGCCCTCGCGGCTCGACTTCCTGGAGAATGATGTCATTCCCGGCAAAACGAAGGCTGCATTTGCCAACTTCGACTGGCAATTCACTCATTCGCTGGAGTTGATCACCGGCGTACGCTACACAAAACAGGAGAAGACCTTCATCTATGGGCGGCAGGGAATACCCGGCAACACGCAGTGGGGTGGACTCGCACCGCCCGCGGTCCGTAGCCTGAACGACACGTCAGGTAAATTCTCCGGCAGCGAATGGGATTACCGCGGTGCCTTGCAGTACCGCTGGACTCCCGCGCTGATGACTTACGCGCAAATCTCCACGGGCTTCAAGGGCGGTGGTGTCAACCCGCGCCCCTTCTTTGTGCAGCAAGCAGTCCCCTTCAACCCCGAGAAGCTCACCGCCTACGAAGCCGGCTTCAAGAGTGACCTGCTGGACCGGCGTCTGCGCGTGAACGGCGCCGTGTTCCTCAACAAGTACAAGGATATTCAACTGACGGTGAACAACTGCCCGTTCCCTGGCGTTCCTGCCACACCTTGCGCGTTACCGGTCAACGCAGGCACTGCTGATGTCAAGGGAGCGGAGATCGAGACGGAGTTGCATGTCTTCAGAGGACTTTCGCTCGATGCATCAGCGAGCTATCTCGATTTCAAATATACGTCCTTGCTCCCGGGCGCGGTGGCATCGGGAATCACACTCGACATGACGACCCCCTTCGCGCCGAAGTGGAAGTACAGCGCAGGCGTTCAGTATGTATTGCTGCTCGGCGGTGCCGGCTCTCTGACTCCGCGGGTCGACTGGAGCTCGCAGTCCTCTTTCAACTCTCAAGCGATCAACACCGTGTTCAATCGAGTGCCCGGATATGCACTGACCAATGCGCGGCTGACTTGGCGAACTGCTGACGAGCATTGGGAAATTGCCCTGGAGGGGACCAATCTCACCGACAAGCTGTATTACCTGGCGTTCTTTGACAATCAGGGTTCGACGCAGGACACGCTCGCTGCACCCGGACCACCTCGTCAGTGGGCGATCACCCTGAAGCGCACGTTCTAACGTGGCCAAGCCCCCTTTCGAGCTGATCATGTGCGCCGGAATCCATCCTACTGAGTCGAGGCTCGCACTCCGGGGACGCGGAGTAGCAAACCCGCGCGCACGTAGGGCCTAGAAGTTACAAAGTCCAACCGCCTACAGGCAGGATCGAGGTATGGGCCGAACTCAATCACGGGAGGCGTCAAACCGCTATCGCTTCAAGAAGCGCAGCTGACCGGCGCTTCTGCCCGCCGGAGGCGGTCAGACTCACGTGCGATACGACCAATGACGAATGACTCAAACCCAAACAAGGCCCAACATACCCTGGTCACTTTTGCGCGCCGATCCCTGGTCCATCTTCGACGCCGGTCGACAGCCTGGATGCGGATTGCGATTTTTGAGGCGATGAGCCGGTCCGAAGCCGACCAGAGACTATGGTTCGTTGTCGATGAACTCGACGCCTTGGGCAATTTCGAGGAGCTCAAAGATGCCCTCGCACGCCTGCGCAAATTCGGGAGGCCGCTGCGTGCTTGGATTTCAGTCAATCGCGCAGGTTATCAGGCTGCCGAGAAATAGTCGGCAGTCTTGGCAGCGGTTGTGGTGTGACGGTGTAACTCAATGGTGACAGGAGAGATTTTGCGTCGCGGCAAAGTCCAAGGTGTCCCTTTCGTTAGAGTTTCGTGCGATTACAAAGCCATGCTGACCGGGCCTCGTCGTTTGTCCTGGTACCTTCTTCACAGCGGTCGACTCACTGTCGCTTTCGTAGGTACCAACAAGAGTGATCACAACACCAGCTCTAAACAGCATGTATTCCCGCATTTGTATGTAGCGATTCGGAGGAGTTGTGGTCGCGTCGTAGTACCCGCTCCACTCAGCGCTCTTCGGTTCGCATAACATCCAGCCATCCGACTTCGCTTTTGCCAAGCGAGCCTCAGCCACCGCAAACTCCAGCGGCTCGCGCTGAACGTCGAAAGAGATCTGCACCCATGGAATTCCTGAAGCGTCCACCTTCCCGGACGCACCGGTCGGAACGAACTCGCTTGCCTGGGCGCGCAGTTCGTCTCGGCTCAAAGCCGCAGTACCACGCGCACAGGCGGTAGCCAACACAACGAGGACGAGGGCCACGACTTCCAACTTGCGAGCAAGGTTGAGCATCGCTACTCCGTGAAGTTGGAATCACGGTAACACTGACTGCATCCCGTCTCTTTGTCTGGCTTCTGAGGGCAGTTGCAGGTATAGGCGCCGCCCATTGCCCCGCTGGGAACGCACATCCAAAAGCACTTGATTCGTGCCGCCGACGAGTGCGATGGGATCCGGCTCGACGTAACGCCCAACTGCTGGGTCATAGACCCTGTTGTAGTTGTAGTTGAGCCCGGTCTCCGCATCGTAGTACTGGCCCGGGAAGCGAAGGTTGAAAGAGAACGCGCCGAGCCCATTCGGATCCTCATTCGCCGCCGTGTTCCCAAACGGATCACTGTCCCAACTCCACACGACATCGGGTGTCGCCCAGCCAGACGATCTCCTGGATGGCAACCCCGGTGGCCCCGTCGTATTCGCCGATGAGGTGGCCGGATTCATCGTACA
>Ga0105247_10001974_pt1 | contig 14247 bp, 22 predicted proteins | sample KBSS24metaG_FD_81519 | JGI IMG/M metagenome (GOLD analysis project Ga0105247, IMG submission 81519) | Switchgrass rhizosphere microbial communities from Kellogg Biological Station, Michigan, USA - KBS S2-4 metaG | ecosystem: Host-associated > Plants > Roots > Rhizosphere > Soil | place...
AAAGCACAAATCAAAGAGTACATTACCAGTCAACCGGAACCCAAAAGCGCCGACATGCAAACGTTGCACCGCCTCATTTTGGAAGTAATGCCGGCATGTAAATTATGGTTCCTGGATGGTAAAAACAGTGAAGGCAAAATTGTTTCTAATCCTAATATAGGATACGGACTGCAAACCATTAAATATGCTGATGGAACAACAAAAGAGTTTTATCAAATTGGCTTGAGTGCCAACACAACTGGTATCTCTGTCTATATCCTTGGCATCGATGATAAGACTTTCTTAGCCCGAACGTATGGAAAAAAAATAGGCAAGGCGAGTGTGACAGGGTATTGCATCAAATTTAAAACGCTGAAGGATATAAACATTGATATACTTGAAGCGGCAATACGATATGGGCTTGAGAACAAGTAAACTTTTTCAGTTTGACCTTCCTTGTACTTAACGTTCATAAATAAAATTCTAACTCCTTATTACGCCGCATTCATAATTCTAAATCTTTAACTTCCTATACAATGGCAAAAAACAAATTACTAAGAATGGACAATGTCGGCATTGTTGTTGAATCACTCGATAATGCCATTTCATTTTTCACTGAGATAGGGCTGAAACTTGAAGGGCGAATGACAATTGAAGGAAAATGGGCTGGTCGTGTTACCGGGTTAATAGATCAACGGGTAGAGATTGCAATGATGGTTACACCGGATGGTCATAGCCGTCTTGAGCTTTCGAAATTTATTACTCCATTAACCATCTCAGATCATCGTAATGCTCCTGTAAACTCTCTCGGCTACCTGCGAGTCATGTTTGCTGTTGAGGACATTGACGAAATGGTAACGAGGTTAAACAAACAGGGAGCTAAGCTTGTTGGCGAAATAGTTCAGTATGAGAACTCCTATAGGCTATGTTACATTCGGGGAGTCGAGGAATTCTTATCGGGCTTGCAGAAGAACTCGGAAAAAATGAAGTATCTAATAATTATGAATGTAGCGTGAATTTCGCACAGTCGTAATCCAACATTCATAACTCATAATTCAACATTCATAAAATGGAATTCAACCCTAACAACAATATTATTAAACTCTGTATGCAAGGAATGGGGCTCGAAGAGAAAGGTAAGGTTGAAGAGGCGAGCAAACTTTTTCTTCAAGCCTGGAACGAAGCGACAAATGACTTTGAAAAATTTATTGCTGCTTATTATGTGGCCCGTCATCAACAAAATGTTCCTAACAAATTAAAATGGCTGGAAACAGCTTTGCAGCTTGCCTTAAAAATAAATAACCCGTCTGTTAATGGAGCGCTGAGCGGTTTATATTCAAATATTGCAAAATGCTACGAAGACTTAAACGATGCTGGTAATGCAAGAAAGAATTATGAATTAGTAAATTCAGTCACAGGCAAACCATCTGACAACGGTCCTTTTTATCACGGCACAAAAGCATATCTAAAGGTTGGGGATTTGCTGACAGCGGGATCCATGTCTAATTACAAGTCAGATCTGATAATGAATCATATTTATTTCACTGCCCTGGTAAATGGAGCGGGACTTGCTGCAGCATTAGCTAAAGGTGATGGACCTGAACGTGTTTATATAGTTGAACCAACAGGTAGCTTTGAAAATGATCCGAATGTTACAGACAAAAAATTTCCGGGCAATCCGACTCGTTCATATCGCAGCCAGGCGCCATTGAAAATTGTTGACGAAGTAACAGATTGGGTGAGACAAACTCCAGAACAAATCCAACATTGGCGGGAAAAGTTGGCCAATGTTAAAGGAGATATCATCAATTAATTTCGAAGTTCTTATATTCCCGCAACTGACATCATAATTGAAGGAAGAGGCAGACCTGGTTTTGTCATTACAATTCGTGTTCAGTATCAGCATTTTTCTTTTATAGATCTTAGCATCAACAACCGAAAATAGATTATCTTTTACAAAATTCATCACAATTAAAACAATAAAAATGGAAACAGCAGTAATGACAAACAAAGAATCTGTTCAGGCTCTCTATGAACTTTTCGGCCAGGGTAATGTTCCCGCCATCCTGGAACTGGTTACCGATGATATTACATGGACCTGCCCGGGACCTACAAATATCCTTCCTTATGCCCAGGTTTATCATGGTAAAAAAGGAGTTGAAGAATTCTTCAAACTTATTTATGCGAATAAAGATTTTCCAAAATTTGAGGTAAAAGAACTTATTGAAGAAGACAATAAGGTCGTTGCATTGGGGTATTGGGATGCAAAATCAAAAAATACTGGCAACCCTTATTCAGGAGATTGGGCAATGGTATTTTATTTCAGAGACGGAAAACTATATGAGCACAAAGAATATTATGACTCATATGGTGAAGCAATGGCATCCAAAGGATAAACAGGTTTCATTTTTATTTGAGTAACCTTGTTACACTCCATTTTTATAAAATAAAAAATAGCCAAGCATTATCCGTAGCCCGCTGCCACCACCCACCCCGCACAACTTACAATTGGAATTCATTAACTTTTTGTAAAAGAACTTTTGTTCGACAGACAGTTCACGCAATTCTAATCATGAAACCAGGAATCTTTCTTACAACCTTACTGCTTTTAATTTCAACATCCTTGAAAGCAAACGATTCAACTACTTTATATAAGGAACGGGTTCAAAAGATTAAAGGATTTTATGAATGGCTGGCAAAGCGACCATATAAAGATGTAAATATTTTTAAAGCAGACACTACTTCTGAATGCTGGAAATCATACGACACTGCAATAAATTTATTTTTCGACAGACATATTCTGGATTCTCTATTCGAAAACAGGAGTCAACAGGATGACATATTTGCGACTAGTTTAAAATTCCAATTATTAAAACAATCTATAGCGGGTTTTCATAATCTCACTCAACATGAATGTGTTGACAAGCTAAAATTTAAATGCAGTGACTCCAACTTAATCATACAGTTTTTTTCTATAAAAAATACGGATTATGAATTTTCGGGATTTTGGTTTTTAGAGAGCACCGCAGAATTAATTGGAATGCCAATTCTTGGTATCCCCGAACCAGGATATAAAATATTCAAAGCTTTTTATGTTAAATTGAAACCTTGTGAGGCGAAATAACGGTTTCGGTGCGCAATGATCAGCACCAGCACCCAGTCTTTGAATATAGCGCCGTACAAAACACTTATGAGTAGCCTGAGATAAACTGAGAAAGGCTAACAAAAAAGGCGGTGCTGGATTCAATTGCAATGTTTGCCCACTCTTGTTCGTGTTGCCTCCCACAGTTTCCCCACTCAAAGCCGTACTGAAGCCCACCACAACAGCACTGATCCTAAAGGGTGAGAAACAAAATAAAAAATATTTGCGAAACCGAACGGCTGCACATATATTTGCAACCAATTAGTTTCGCAAACGAAAATTGGAACACTATGAGACGAGACATTTTTCAGGCAATCGCCGACCCGACAAGGCGGGCAATTATTACCTTAATCGCATTGCAGGCAATGACCCCGAACGCCATTGCCCACAACTTTCACACTACCCGGCAATCTGTTTCTAAACACCTTCGCATACTTTCAGAATGTGAGCTGGTAAAACAGGAACAAAAAGGCAGAGAAATTTATTACTCACTCGAAATAAAAAAATTGAAAGAAGTAGACAAATGGCTAGACCAATTCAGAAAGCTTTGGGAAACCAGGTTCAATCAGCTTGACAATGTATTAGCAACAATGAAAAAACAAAAAAAATGAACAACGATTTATTATTTGATTTCACCGTTGACAAACCAGCTAAAACGGTATATATAACCAGGGAATTTGATGCTGAACTTCCGCTGGTATGGGATGCTTTCACCAAAGCAGAATTTATTGATCAATGGATTGCACCCAAGCCCATGACAGCTAAAACAAAATACCAGGATTTTAAAGTTGGCGGCAAAAGATTTTATGCAATGATTAGTCCTGATGGACAAAAACGTTGGGCAATCCAGGAGTATACTTCCATCACTCCGAAGACCAATTTTAAAATGCACAATGCTTTTGCAGACGAAAATGAAAATCCTGAATTACCGGGCTCTGAATGGGATCATACTTTCAGCGAAGAAAACGGCACAACAAAAGTGCGTATTACTATTTATAACGAATCGCTTGAAAGAATGGAAAAAATATTGGATGGCTTCACACAAGGAATGAAAATGTCATTAAGCAACCTTGAAAATTTATTAGCCACTTTATCCAAAAAATAATTCATTCAAATTTATAATCTAAAAAAATAAAATCATGGCACTTATCAATCCTCACGTCAACTTCAACGGAAATGCTGAAGAAGCATTTACATTTTACAAATCAGTGTTTGGTGGAGAGTTTACAAAAGTTATTCGTTTCAAAGACCTTGCAACTGCCGGATTCAAGGTTTCAAAAAAAGAAGAAAATAAAATAATGCATATTGCATTACCTATAGGTAAAAGTATGTTGATGGCAAATGATGTTCCTGAAGTTATGGGCAGGACAAACGAAAATGAGAACAGGAGTAAAATTGTAATAACTGCAGAAAGCAAAGAAGAAGCAGACAAATTATTTAATGGGCTTTCAGCAGGAGGACAAATAGAAGGGCCTATTGGCGATAGTCCATGGGGTACATATTTTGGTATGTTTAGAGACAAATATGGAATTGAATGGATGGTGGATTTTGATCCGAAGGATAACAGGAAAAATTAATTTTTTTTAATGGGCGATAAATCGCATCTAGCAATACAGTAAAAAATAAAAGGAGGTGAAATAATATGAGAAAGATAATTGTATTATCAATGATATCATTAGATGGAGTATTACAGGGACCTGGTGGACCCCGGGAAGATACATCAGGTGGTTTCAAATATGGCGGTTGGACCGCACCTTACAGTGACGAAGCTTTTGGAAAAGCAATGCAAAACGAATTGGAGCAGCCTGTAGATTATCTTTTGGGCAAAAAAACATTTGAGATATGGGAAGGATACTGGCCTAAACATGCAGACTTTTGGCCAGGTATCAATGATGGCACCAAATACGTCATCTCTAAAACCAGGAAAAAATCAAACTGGAAAAACTCAATTTTCATCAAAAGCCTGGCGGATATAAAAAAACTTAAAAAATCAAAAGGCGCCGACATTCAAGTTTGGGGCAGCAGCAAGCTTATCCAGTTACTACTTAAGAATGACCTTATAGACGAGCTCAGGCTTAAAATATATCCCTTGACTTTAGGTAAGGGAAAAAAACTTTTTGACAATGGAACGATTCCAGCAGCATTTACATTAACGGACAGCATTGTTACATCAAAAGGGGTTATTCTGATCAATTATAAAAGAGGCGGAAAAGTGAAGACAGGGACTGTCGAATCTTAAAATCCAACAACCTGTTTTATTTCAAGAAGAACCAAGAAACAAAACATCAAAAATTTCTTCGTGTATCTCTCTAAAAATAACTTATGCTCTAACGAAAAAAAATAAGACCCTGGAGTCGGCCTCCGAATTACATTCTTTGTAACAACAACCAAAAAGTTATAACTTTCGTAAGGCAGAGCGCAAGTTGTAAGCTTACAACGATATCGTACAATCACCAACCTTCAACAAAATGAAAAAGGCATCCTTAATAATTTTAGTTATTACGTCTTCTTTTCTTTCTGGTTTCGCTTTTAAAACAGTAATAACAAGCCAAAATAAAAAACCAACAAACATGAAAAAAGTAACAGGTATCGGAGGCATTTTCTTCAAATGCAAAGACCCAAATAAAGTTAAAGAGTGGTATAAGGCTCATCTCGGGTTGGATGCTGGTCCATATGGAGCATCATTTGAATGGCTGCAAGCTGACGACCCAACAAAAAAAGGACTTACTCAATGGAATGTAAACACGGAAACAGCTAAACTATATGAGCCATCAACAAAAGATTTTATGATAAATTATAGAGTATCGGATTTAGAATCACTGGTTGAAGAATTAAAAAAAGAAAACGTAACGATCCTGGACAAAATTGAAACTTATGATTATGGAAAATTTGTTCATATCCTTGACATGGAAGGAAATAAAATTCAATTGTGGGAGCCTAAAGATTAGAAAGCGATTTACGTTGCCGCTAAAAGCAACAGCCTAACTTATAACTAATTTACAGGAAATTAATATTTTTTGATAAATAACAACTACAATGAAAATTGAAAGAGTTTATAAGTTGAAATTCGCAAGTGTCTATCCGCATTACCTTAAAAAAACAGAGACGAAGGGACGAAGCAAGGAAGAATTAGATACTATTATACGGTGGCTGACAGGATATACTCAAAAACAATTGCAACAACAGATCGACAAACAAACAGATTTTGAGACCTTTTTCGCCCAGGCGCCACGATTGAATTCCAATGTTTCAAAAATCACCGGTATGATTTGTGGCTATCGTGTAGAAGAGATCAAAGAACCTCTTATGCAAAAGATCCGCTACCTGGATAAACTGATTGACGAATTGGCGAAAGGAAAGACAATGGAGAAGATCTTAAGGAAGTAAGGAGAAACAGATTTTCTGTCCGTAAGAATGTTTTACAAGCAAAGACAATTTCTAGTGGAGTTATTGGTATTGATACAAATTTTGGTGAAGTAACTTAATTTTGTCAAAAGAATTTATATGTCAACCAACAGCGTAACACTACACAGAGTTCTTAAAACGACTCCTGAAAAAGTTTATCGTGCCTTTACAGATGCCAATGCCATGGCATCCTGGCTCCCGCCTTATGGCTATCTATGCGTGGTTCATAACCTTGATGCGAAAGCTGGTGGCAGTTATAAGATGTCCTTTATCAATTTTTCTACCGGTAATGGACATTCTTTTGGTGGGAAATATTTGGAACTCAAACAAAATGAATTCTTAAAATATACTGACAAATTTGATGATCCGAATTTGCCGGGAGAAATGATCACTTCAGTCTGGCTGAAAAAAGTTTCTGCCGGTACTGAACTTAAAGTGATACAGGAAGGTATTCCTGAAATGATTCCAGCCGATATGTGTTATTTGGGATGGCAGGAATCATTAGAGAAATTGAAAAAATTAGTTGAGCCGGAAATTCCAGATATATAGTATTGTTCTAACGGAGACACTTTGGTATGACTAAAAAAATTAAATAAGTTTGGAGTGATCTTAAAGAAGAACAATGAGCAAGGATATCCAGGCATATAATAATTCTCAATCATCCGCAGACAAAAAGATTTGCAATCTGCTTGCTCAGGAGATCAATAGCAATTTACCCGAAGCAGAAAAGAATATCTGGCATGCACATCCTGTTTGGTTTTTGGATGGAAATCCCATTGTTGGTTATAGCAAATTAAAGGATGGTATCCGTTTAATGTTCTGGAGCGGAGCAAGTTTTGAAGAAGACAGACTAACACAAGGTACCGGAAAATTCAAGGATGCTTCAGTTACTTATACTTCTGCTGAAGATATTAATACAAAAGCCCTAAAACGCTGGCTTAAAAAGTCGAAAGATATTCAATGGGACTATAAGAACGTTGTCAAACGTAAGGGCATTTTGAAAAGATTGAAATGAATCTCTTCCTCAGTTATGCTTAGTGTTCTATGAAATATAGAACATATTCTCTGATTCGTCCTCACGAATCGGCTTAATTGTTCACCTTTCATTATCTGCTGTTTGTTTACCCTAATCTGTCGTTCATTGACAACCACATTTAATACTTCTATTTATGAAATATTCTTGTAATCGAAATGGAGATAAATATTCACAACCTTGATGTTAATAAAAATTTTGTATATGAAACTACTCCTTCTTTCGATCAGCTTTATCCTTACAACGTTGCTTCTTTGTCACTGTTAAACTTTGTTGCTTAGAAGAAAGGAAACAAAAGCCTTATGTGCATACAGGGGTGCTCCCAGCTGAGAGGCAGGATGCTGCACCCCTTCTTTAGAGTTCGAAAAAAAATATTCAATCGTAATTACCTACAGTAAAAAAATAAATGAGTAAGCTCGTACAATTTGGGGAACAGGTGGAAGGATATAACATTCCCGTTTTAAATGAAAGAGAAATAAGAGCAGCTGCAGGCATATTGTTTTTAGCAACTTTCATTTCCCTGATGTTTATCCTTTTCAAAAATAATTTTTTGCCAATCAAGTATGTTATATCTGTATTTGTTACTGATTTCATCATCCGGGTTTTTGTTAACCCTAAATTTTCTCCAACATTAATAATAGGACGATTGATCGTAGGCAACCAGGTGCCTGAATACGTCGGCGCACAACAAAAGAAGTTTGCATGGATTATTGGTGTAATCCTGTCAGCCACTATGTTTGTTTTTATGGTGGTAGTTAATTCATATAGCTCCATAACAGGTGTTATCTGTCTTATTTGCCTGCTGTTGCTCTTTTTTGAATCCGCATTTGGTATTTGCCTAGGTTGTAAATTTTATCCCTTGTTTTTTAAAGAAGGGCCTCATATCTGCCCCGGTGAGATTTGTGATATAAGGTCAAAACAACCCATTCAAAAGATATCCACGGTTCAATTAATTATTGTGTTGGCATTTGTCTCATCTATTTTTCTTACTGCCTGGTTCCTGAATGTTGAATTTAGTAAGCAGCCCTATGACTTGTTCAGAGTTCAGCATTCTTCAAAATCTAAATAAGGATTACTTCCCTACTGTTTACGATATTTATCTTTTAAAGGAGCATGAAAAAATCATTTCTAATAAAACGGTTCATATTTTATCTGTGGATAGGGTTGGCTTATTTACTATTATGGACATGGCATGATTTGTCAACTTTTAAAGCGACTGTTTTGCAGGCAGTGTTAAATAATCTTTGGCGGATTGTATATATTATCGTTGTCAACTTTGTGTTTTTTGAATATGTACTTTCATTCGTAATCAGGAAAAGACGGTACATTGTTTACAATATTCTCCTGGGCATTGTATTACTTTTTGCTTTTATGATAATATGGTCGTATGGTTTGTACACCTGGAGGTCATTGGGGGTTGTCTTGAATATTTATACTCCATTAGGGGAAACGGGATCGGAGAAAAGACTGCTGGCTTCACAGATGGCATTTAGTGCAGGATCTCTTTTCTTTTTTGCCATCATCAGGCATACTTATAAGTATGTAAAGCTGCAACGGGCAGAACAACAATTGCGGATTGAAAAGCAAGAGGCAGAGTTAAATTATTTGCGTGCACAGACAAACCCGCATTTTTTATTCAATACATTAAATAATATTTATTCACTGGCAAGAGATAAATCTGATACAGCACCAGAATCAATCTTAAGGTTGTCCAAAATACTGCGCTTTATGCTCTATGAAACTGCGGGGAAATATATCTCTATAGAGCAGGAACTACAGATCATCAGCGATTATATCGCTCTTGAAAAATTGAGGTATGACGAATCGTTGCGTATCAACCTTAATTATGATGTAGAAGATTTGAAGCAAAGTATAACGCCACTTTTACTGATCCCTTTAATAGAGAATGCATTCAAACATGGCACTTCTGAAACAAGAGGTCAGCCATTTGTAGATATTCATCTTTCAGTGAATAATCGGCAACTAATTCTTATTGTAAAAAATTCTGCAGAAGCATTTCCGGATGAATATCCAGTAACAGAGAATATTGGCCTTTCTAACCTGCGGCGCCAGTTGGAATTGTTATATAGAGAGTTCAACTTGTCTGTTCAACCTGTGGGATCGGTATTTACAGCTACTTTAAAAATAAACCTGGCAAGTCATGTCTAAAATAAAATGTATTATAATAGAGGATGAGCCATTGGCTGCAAAAGTCTTAACGGATTACATTTCACAAGTACCATTCCTTGAGTTGCAGGGAGCTTTCAAAGATGCGATTCTTGCAACAGGATGGCTACGGCAAAATGAAACTGATCTTATTTTTCTTGACATTCATCTGCCTAAGTTAAAAGGGATGGCCTTTTTAAAAACACTTATTAACCCTCCTTCAGTAATTATTAGCACAGCTTATCATCAATATGCCGTTGAAGGATTCAATTTAAACGTAACCGACTACCTATTGAAGCCATTCGAGTTTGAAAGATTTTTGGTAGCAGTAAATAAAGTGAAAGCCGCTAAAAGCGAAAAACAAAAGCAACCAGAAAACCCGGCAAAAGATTTCATTTTCCTGAATTCAGAAAAAAAGAAAATAAAAATTCTATTCTCGGAAATTGTTTATATCGAAAGCCAGCAGGAGTACAATAAGATCGTTACCACAAAAAAAGTATATTTTTCAAAAATCACTCTTAATGAAATGGAATCTCTTTTGCCTTCACATCTTTTCAAACGTATTCATCGTTCCTATATCATTTCTGTAAGCAAGATAGAATCCTATACAGCTGAAGAAGCTCTTGTAAATGGAATACCTATTCCCATCGGAAGGAGTTATAGGGGCATCCTGGAAAACTTGTAATATTCTTTCATTATCGTACCTAAAATAAAAAATGCTCGAATTTGATCTGTACTATAAGCAAGCTTGCCTATGCTTTATTTCTTATTTTCTCAATTTTATTCATCTCTTCTACAACGGCGGCATCATGGAATGGCTCATAATCCGATAAATAGGATATTGATTTTATACCTGTTGTTATCGTCCAGATTAAGTTCCCATTTACTTCTTCGGATAAAGTAAGGCAATTATATAGTATAGCTATTGTTTTCGCTTCTTCGTATGTATATCCTCTGCCTTGTAAATAATAAATGTATATGATAGTTTGGTCCCATAATGTTTGATCATTATCATACAAAATATTCAATAAACCGTTTCTTACCTGTTCCCATTCTCCCAAACTAAGAATTCTATTCATAGCTATCTCAGTCTCTTCATGAGAAAGGTCATTTTCATAAGCCTCTGATATAATAGCCTTTATTTTTTCGTTTATATCCATTTATAGAGATGAATAAGGAAGAACTTGCTAAAGAAATAAAGTTTGTGATGAATGCATGAAAAATAAATTTGCCTGCTATTACTTTATTCATAACAGGCAAATGAACAAGTTTCAATAAAATTATTTTACTAAAACAGGCACTTCGACATTTTCCCACAGCAAGGCAAAACCTTTATTATCTACTGTGTAGATCAACTTTTCATTAAAGCTGGCTGACTTTTTTGGCTTTACATCCACCCTTAATACATCTTTTGCCGGATCCTCCGTTGTACTTCCGTCACGGTTTATTCCCCATTGACCCGTTGCCGAATTAAAAATAATTGTCCATTCTTTTTCTCCCGGAATAGCATATAGACTATATTTTCCGGCAGCCAGGGTTTTGCCCTCTACTTTGATATCCTTGTCTGTTTCAAATATGGTGGCTTCATTGGCTCCTGCTCTCCAAACTTTATCATAAGGAACCAAATCACCCCATATCTTTCTTGCTTTTACGGAAGGGCTGCTGTAATTAATAGTAATGGTTGCGTCTTTCACTTTACCGGTAGCTGTACCCGGGGGGCTCGCCCTTTTTGATTTATCAGCCTGCGCCCATACTGCTGAACACATAAATACTCCCATCAATGCGAGAATAAACCCCTTTGTCATTATTGACTTTTTCATTTTATTGAATTATAGAGTTATAGAAATTTTTTACTAAATAAAAATACATAATTTTTAGACCGGGCCGATATACTGATTTGTCATTACCCTGATTTATATATCCTCACAAGCATTTCAAACACTTCGGGATGATTTACTTTTAATTGATCCGGGCGTTCGAAAAAATATTCGGAGATAACAGCAAAAAATTCTGCCTGGTTAGTTGCTCCGTAAATATCAATATCCGATCCATAAGTTTTCATTTGCCGGATGGTTGAATCCACCAGGTGTTTCCATGGTTCAACATATTTTTTCTCTAAAATTATTTCAGGAATACCATCCATTGTTCCATCCATTTTATCTATTAAATGTACAAACTCATGAATAGCGGTGTTATGCGCATCATGGTTATTGATAAAGCCTTGTCTTAATTGCCATTTATTAATCACCATTACATTTTGCATGGCGCCGGAGCCTACCATGCCGGCGATAGGACGATCTGCTCCGCCCTGGTCAAAATCTGCATTAAAGGAACCAGGATATAATAATACCTCATGCAGATTTATATATTGCCAGTCAGGAATGGCATATACGGGAATAATAGCTCCTGCTGCAATTAAAAGCCGGTCAAGATCTTCCACAATAGCATTCGCTCCTGTTATTTGTACGGCAGATAAAAACTGTTTGACCCTTTCTTCAAATTTTTCTTTTCCATCTTCATCAAGCTGGCGGTAAAATTTTACATAATCATGAAGCAATTCTTTATAATTTTCTGGCAATGGAACAATTTCAATTTCTCTTTTTGTTTTAAATACAAACAGAATTATCAGAATGATCACAATAAGGGCAAAAAGGATCTGGAGAACAGTCACCATAGAGAATGAAGATAATTAACACGGCATATTTATTTCCAAAAGAATATATAGCAGCAAATCTATACTCATAAAAACGCTTACATTCACAGTATGCAGGCATTAACTTTTGGTGGAAAAGAGATAATCAATTACGCAACAGTTGAAGATCCTAAATTGTTCTCAACAACTGATATTATCGTCAAAATAACAATGGCAGGTATCTGTGGATCGGATTTACAGGTTTATCATGGACGAGAAACAGGTCTCGATCATGGAACAGTAATGGGTCATGAGTTTACCGGTGTTGTGGAAGAAACAGGTAATGAAGTAAAGAAATTCAAAAAAGGAGCCAGAGTACTTAGCCCTTTCACTACTTCCTGTGGCGAATGTTTTTATTGTCTCATGGGTCTCACCTGTCGTTGTGAGAAAGGAAATTTATTCGGATGGGTACAACATGGTCATGGTCTTCATGGAGCACAGGCAAAGTATATACGGGTACCAATGGCTGATACTACTCTCCTACCCTTAAGTAATGATCTTAATGAAAAAAAGGGCTTATTGCTCGGTGACGTTTTTTCTACAGGATATTTCTGTGCGGACAATGTTGGGATAAAACCAAATTCAATTTATGCAGTTATTGGTTGCGGGCCTGTAGGGCTGATGGCTATAATTGCTGCAAAATATCTTAGTGCTGAAATAGTATTTGCAATTGATATTGTACCTGAACGATTAGCAATGGCGAAAAAGTTTGGCGCTATTCCATTGAATTCATCGCTTACTGATGTTAAAGAAGAAATCCTCAACAATACTCATGGTCGCGGTGCAGATGCTGTAATGGAAGTAGTTGGTAGTGATAAAACATTACGATTGGCAATTGATCTTGTCCGTTCAGGCGGAACGATCTCATCGGTTGGCGTGCATACTGCAAAACATTTTTCTTTTTCTCCCGGCGAGGCATATGATAAAAATATAACCTACAAGAGCGGTCGTTGCCCTGCCCGTTATTATTCAGAAAAACTCTTGCGTGAAAAAATACCGCAGCAATATGCAATAGAAGATATCATTACTCATCAGTTTTCATTAAGTGAAGGTGCGAGGGCATACGATATATTTGATAAGAAATTGGATAATTGCATCAAAGCAGTCCTGCTGACTTCGTAAATTTATTTTTTAACAAATGTCAATACCTTTTCGCTAAATCTTAATATATGAAAGAAACTTCCAAAACAGCATTTGTACCACAGTTAATAATAAGTCACGGCACCATGGATCTCCAATTCTATAAGGATGCATTCGGTGCTATTGAAACAAAACATATTACTAATGATGATGGTTTCAGAGATGTTTATTGATGGTGCTATGTTTCACTTTCATGAGGAGCGTTATGATGGAAGTAGTTTTAGTCCCGATAAACATAACGGTGTCACTGCGATTATCGGATTAATGGTAGCCGATGTAGATGCAGTAATGGCCAAGACTATTGCCGCAGGCGCCAAAGAAACTTCTCCTGCTCAAAGTTATGATTATGGATATCGCCAGGGTGAAATCATAGATCCATTAGGCCATCGCTGGTTAATTGAAATGATAATATAAAAAGGTTCATTTCTTTAAATCACCCTAGGTCTGAATTGATGGAATCTACTTTGCTTTCTCCAGCGATTTAATCCATTGTGCAATTTGAGTCAAATCATTTTTTGGTACATGCGCCATTGATGGCATGCGTGTTGCAAAGCCCGGCCAATTAACCGCACTAGGTTTTTGAATGAGCTGCACAATTTGCGCTACAGAATATTTCTTTTTAGCGATATCCTTATACGCAGGCCCAATCACCTTCACATTTGGGTTATGACATGTAAGGCAGGTATATTT
>Ga0105247_10001979_pt1 | contig 14221 bp, 14 predicted proteins | sample KBSS24metaG_FD_81519 | JGI IMG/M metagenome (GOLD analysis project Ga0105247, IMG submission 81519) | Switchgrass rhizosphere microbial communities from Kellogg Biological Station, Michigan, USA - KBS S2-4 metaG | ecosystem: Host-associated > Plants > Roots > Rhizosphere > Soil | place...
ACCGGGCAAGGTATGAAACGGTCAACAACTGCTACGCCAAGGGCAGCGTCCGCTCGGCCGCCGACGACCTGATCGGCACCGGCCCCCGGCTGCAGCTGTCCGTCCCCGGCGACGACGACGGCGAGGCGGCCCGGCGGGTCGAGGCGTCCTTCGCCCGCTGGATGGACGCAAGCCAACTGGCCATGAACCTGCGCACGGCGGAGCGGTCGCGCGTCCGCGACGGCGAGTGCTTCGGCATCTTCACGACCAACCCCCGGCAGCAGCACCCCGTCCAGCTTTACGTCCGCTGGGTCGAGGCGGAGATGTGCACGACCCCCTTCATCCTGGGGGCCGATCCGCACCTGATCGACGGCATCTTTTTCGACGACAACGGCCTGCCGCTGACCTACTACTTCCTCGTGAATCACCCCGGCAACCTGCTCGTCATCGGCATGGACCCGCTGAAATACTACACCGTGCCAGCGGAGCGCGTGGTCCACTGGTACAACCGCGACCGCTTCGGCCAGCATCGTGCCATCCCCGAGATCACGCCGGCCCTGCCGCTGTACTCCCAGGTCCGCCGCTACACGCTGGCGGCGCTGACCGCCGCCGAGTTCGCCGCCATGCTGGCCGGCGTCCTGAAGACGAAGTCAGCCCCCGAGGCCGACGAGCCCACGACCTCGATTGATAGCTGGAGCATGTTCGAGATGGTGCGGGGGGCGCTCCTGACCCTGCCGGAGGGCTGGGAAGCCTCCCAGTTCCGAAGCGAGAACCCGCCGACCGGCTACGGGGAGTTCAAGCGCGAGATCCTGAACGAGTCCGGCCGCGCGACCAACCAACCGCTCAACGTCGTGACGGGCAACTCCTCCGGCTACAACTTCTCCTCGGGCCGTTTAGACCACTTACCCTACCAGCGAGGTCTTAGGATTCAGCGGCACACGGACCTGCGGCTGATCGTCATGGACCCGATCTTCCGGGAGTTCGTCGTCGAGGCGCTGCTGGTCGGCGAGGTGCCGGCCAACCTGCCGCCGCTGGAGGAGTGGACCTGGGCCTGGAACTTCGACGGCTTCGATAACATCGACCAGAACAAGGACGCCACCGCCGACGACATCCGGCTGAAGAATGGGACGAGCACCTATGCGGAGGTGCTCGCGGAATACGGTCAGAGCTACGAAGAGGTATTCAAACAGTTAGCTAGAGAAAAGAAATTGGCGGAAAAACTCGGTCTCCCATATCCCGTACTTGCCGCTCCTCCGGCGCCGCCAGGCTCCGCGGCGCCGCCGTCCGCGGGGACGGGGGCGGGCGGCTCGGCGCTGGGCAGCCCCGAGGACGCGGTGCGGGCGGCGCTGTCGGAGGCGGGCGTCAAGGAGACGGTGGCCGAGGACATCCTGGAGGCCCTGGCGCCGACCTTCCAGCAGGTGCAGCAGAGCGGCTTCCGTTTCTCTCGTAACGGGCACGCCTGATGGCCCGCCCGCGCTTCTTTTACCGCTTCCCGCTGGACCTGGGATTGAAGGTCCACAACTTCGAGGCCGACCCGCTGAGCCTCTTGCTGGTTGCCCGCTCGCCCCTGCCGGACATGCGCCTGCGCGGCGAGCTGGTCGAGCTGCCCGACGGCAACGGCTACGAGCGGGGCGGCCAGTTCCTCGCCGGCCAGTCCTGGACCGAGGACCGGGGCGTGGCCCAGCTGCAGGGCGATCCGGTGACGTGGACGGCTTCCGGCCGGGTGGGACCCATCCGGGGCGCGGTTTTGGTCAATGGTGAGGTCCTCGTCTGCTGGTGGGAGGCGGGGTTGCCGATGGCGCTGGAGGCGGGCGACACGCTGACGGCGCCCTTCGAGGGCCGGATGATCCTGAGTATCGGTTGAAAGAGAGGTGATTTATCGCAGCTTACGCAAGAGTCGCCGTCGCTCGCAGTGGTGCCGGCTGGACCATTTCTGGTAATGATGCCTCGCTGGCTGCGCTGGCGACGTTCCCGGCGATGGCGAGCGGCGCCGGAGGGACTGTTACGCACTTCGGTGTCGGTTCTGGCTCGTCTGGAGCAACAGAACTGGACTTCTTCGGTACGGTAACTCCGAATCTTTCTGTTGTCGCAGGTGTGACCCCGAAGCTCTCCACCGCGACGAAGGTGTCCAACGTCACGCCCGACGGCATGAGCGATGCCGCAGCGACGGCGTTCCTGACGCTGTTTTTCAACAACACTGCATGGGCCAACATTGGCAATGCTGGCGGCCTGCTACCATCGTCCGTTGCGGGGAGTCTCTACCTCAGCCTGCATGTTGGCTCGCCGGGCGAGGGAGGTCTTCAAAATACAAACGAGGTGTCTTATTCATAGACTATATGTTAAGTATACTATTCCCTGAGTGGAGTGGTGAAGGCTCTGGCGACGGACCAGCCACGCGACAGGCGATGATGAAGTACCCGGTACTCGAAGCCGAGTCGTCTGGCCCAGCGAGCCAGCGTCAGGGTGATTCCTTCGTAGGTGATGAGGCGGGAACTGCTTTTGTTGTTTGCCTGTTGTTCCTGATCTGCCCAGCGAGCATTTGCTGGCCAGCCATTTGTGCGGCATTCCTCGCAGTGCCCACAGGAGTAGTTGCCGGCACTGTTGATTCGGTCAAGGGTGAGCCCTTCGGGGCGCTCTCCCATGTCCTTCAGGAAAGAGGCGAAGTCATGCCAGCGCTTGCAGACCTGGACCCTGACGCTGGCGCCGCCGTAGCAGTGGTAGCGAACGTGGTTCTTGTCGTAGCAGCGCTCCATCATTCCATGCCAGAGGCGGTAGATTTTCGAGGACGACAGCCCATGTGTTTTGAGGCCAGACCACTTCCTCCAGACGACGTTTTCCTTGAAGAAGCCCTTGCTTCTGTCGAGGCGTTCGAGGCGATAGCCAGGGATCGGGCAGAATCCGACATCGGCGATGAATGCTGCGAAGGAATGGAGCCATGCTTCACACATGGTTATTCCGGCCCCGCCGCAGCGTTTGTATCCGACGACTTTCGGGTTGGTGCAGCGAGAGCGAACGGAGGCCCAGATGCGATATTCCTTGGTGTTGACCAGGCCGTGTTTTCGTGTGCGCATGGTTCACCTCTAGTTCTTCTCTGCTGCGCACTTCGGGCACGACGTGAGCCGTCCAGCCACGAGGCAGTATCCGCACGCGATGGCCTTGGCGCCACAGACGCACTTCACATTCCAGACGTTCTTGTGTGGCTTGCCCCAGTACGGGCAAGTGTGGTCGCAGAGAAGTGTGTGGTTGACGGGTTTCTTGGAGTTTCTACGATTGGATTCAGCCATGAGCGCGTCTCCTCTGTAGACGGTTTGTGGTCAGGGCCGGACAGGTGCGACAACACCTGCCCGGCTCGCTCATTGTATCGGCCTTCGCTGACAAGGGGAGGTCAGTAGATGACCGTCGAGGACGTGCGTCTGAAGCTGGCCGTCATGCGGCAGGTGGCCAGGAACAAGGTCGCCCTGGCGCACGGGGCGCCGCGGTTCTGGGCCGAGGTGGAGACGAAGCTGGAGCTGATCGCCACGGCGAAGCTGGGCGGCATGGCGCCTATTTCGGAGAACCTGCTCGGCGTGGCCTTCATGCTGCTGGAAGAAGTAAAACGACTGACGAGGTAGCCGATGGCGGGGCCATATCTCTTCGACAGGGTTAGATCGAGCAGTACCACCACCGGGACCGGGACACTCACCTTGCTGGGTGCCGCCACGGGCTTTCAGGACTTCAGCGTGGTTGGGGACGGCAACAGCTGCTACTTCTGCATCGAGGACGGCACCAACTGGGAGGTCAGCCTCGGCACCTACACGTCCTCGGGTACGACCCTGTCGCGCACCACGGTCCTGGCCAGCAGCAACGCCAATGCGCTTGTCAGCTTCGGGGCGGGCACGAAGAACGTGTTTGTCACGGCGCCGGCGTCCTGGTTCGGGACGCCGTTGACGGCGGCCTCCGTTCCCTTCGCAGACAGTTCCGGCCGACTGTCTCAGGACAATACCAATTTCTCTTTCGACGACACGCTGAATCTGCTGAAGTCTCCGATCTGCGACAAGGGCGGGCAGGTTTTTAACGTCAAGGCGTATGGGGCCAGGGGTGATACCATCGTCCTGAACGGCTCCCTTACGTCCGGCAGCGCAACCTTCCATTCGGGGTCGGCTGACTTCACCACTGCGGATGTCGGTAAAACGCTCTCCATGCAGGGCGGCGGCACCACGCGCACCGTGACGGACGGGGCCATCAATTCCGGCAGCAAGTCCCTGACCTCGGCGACGGGCGCCTTCACCTCGGCCGACATCGGCAGCGAGGTCAACGTGGCCGGTGCCGGGGCCGCGGGCGGCACGCTCAGCAATGTGGTCATCGGCTGGGTGGTCAGCACCACCAATGTCATCCTGACCACCGCCGCCAGCACCACCGTCACCGGCGCCAGCACGACCATCAGTGCGCCGTTTGTGACGACCTTTTCCGCCTATGTCGGCGTGCAGGACATGACGATGGCCTCCGGCAATGCGCCAGTGAGCATGTCGTCGATGCCCTTTAGCTACGGCACCGATGACACGGTAGCCATCAATGCCGCCATCACTGCGGCCCTGGTCAATGGCGGGCGGGTTTTCTTCCCTCCGGGGCAGTACACGATTACCTCGACGCTGACACTGGGCGGCCCCGTCATCCTCACAGGGTCAGGCACGACCGGCGACATCTTCAACGTCCAGAACAGCATCCCCAAGGGCACCACGCTCGTCTGGGCCGGCGCCGTCAACGGCACCATGATCAAGCTCACGCCCTCGACGAGTACCAACCCCGTCCTCGGCGTGACTGTCGAGGACATGAACCTCGACGGCCGCAACGGCATCGCCGGTACGGGGCTGCGCATCGAGGCCACCCAGCAGAGCATCTTCCGCAATCTCTACATCCGCCAGTGCAAGACCGTCTGCCTGGACCTGGGGGCCCGGGCGCTGGCCGGCTACACGGGACTCGACGACGTGTACTCCTGCGCCTTCGAGAACCTGTGGCTCTTTCCCAACCTGTCGGGCATCGGCCTGCAGATTGACGGCATCCCCACGAGCGGCATTGATAATTCGCCTACCTACTGCTCCTTCAAGAACTTTCACATCCTGTACGGATACGGCAACGGCATCACCTTCCAGTACGGCGATGACATGATCTTTTTCGACATCGGCATGTCGCGCCAGGCGGGGGGCACCGGCTACGGTATTGAGTTCAAGGGCAGCAACGACCGCAACTACTGCAACAACAACGCCTTCTTTGGCCTGAACCCCGGGCCGGGCGGCGTCATGTCGCGGGGCATCGGCCTGAACCGTCCTGCCGCCAACAACATGATTGTGGACTACGGGCTGGCGGGCGGAGCAGGGTTTCCCACGGTGGAAAACGGTTCCACCATGAATTACTCGCTCGATGATGGAACGATCTTCGACAACACGATGAAGCCCGGCTCGCCTATTTTTCAGTGTGGCAATGTCGGTTATCAGATTGCCGCACTCTACGGTATTCATCTGCTCGGCGGGCAGACGCGCCTTCAGGCTCTGGCTACCCCCTCAGCGCCAACGGTGGTACTGGGGGGCGGCACGGGCTCCGGCACCAATTATTCCTATGCCATTGTTGCGGAGGATGTCAACGGTTTTCGCACGCTGCCCTCGGCCATCACGACCTTCAGTGGCCCCTCGTCGTTGACGACGGCCAACTGGTTGAAGATCACCTGGACGGCGGTGCCGGGAGCGGTCAAGTATTATGTGCTGAAGGGGACCACTCCGGCGAACAACACGGTCCTGACGCTTACCGGCACCTGGCTGCCAGCCGCCGGCGCCACTGCCAACGGTTATATCACCGGGATCAGCCTTACCAGCGGCGGGTCCGGGTACTCCAACGGCACCTTCACCGACGGCACGATCAGCAACAACGGAACAGGGGTCGGTACGGGGGCCACGTTTGCCTACACGATCGCTGGCGGCATCGTCACCAACATCGCCATCACCAACCACGGCACGGCGGGCTACAACCAGCCGACGATTGCCCTGGGTGCCAGCGCCGGAGCCGGGAGCGGTTTTGCGGCGGTGCCGCTTCTGGGCCAGGTGACGTATCTGGGTGGCACGAACCTTGAAGCCGATGACACCGGCCAGGCGGCCAATGGCACGCTGACCGTGCCCGCACGCAACAACACGGCCGATCTGACCGTGGATACATCTGTCAGCAGCGGCGCACACGCGACCAATGGCCCCTCGTCGGTCAATACTCAGCCCACCGTGGGAGCTACCATCCCTGCCAACTACGTCGCCAGTAGTTTCGCGCTCCCGTACCGGATCGTGGCCGGGGTTATCATTACCATCGCCGCGACTGGTTTTCTTCGCATCAGCCCCTGACGAGGTGAACATGACCCTGGAATTGCAGGTCGAAGCCGCGCCGGCCACACCGACGGCCGGCTTTTCCCGGCTGTATTACGATAGCACCCTCAAGCGCTTCGGCCTCCTTGACGAGTTTGGCCAGAAGGTCATGCTGCCGGGTGTCCTGGGGACGACCTCCAGCACGGCTGCCAGCACGAATGCCACGGAAACCAAGTCCATGATTGGCACGGTGGTGGGCAGCTACACGCTGGGGGCCAGCCACCTGCTCGTGGGCAAGATGTTTCGGCTGGAGTGCTGGGGTTTCATCACCACCAGCGGCACGCCGGGAACGATCAACTGGCAGGTGAAAATCGGCAGCGTGGTCATCGCCTCAACCACGGCGCTAACGCCGACCATTTCGCTGGCTGGCCGGCCCTGGCACCTGAATTGTGTCTTCACCGTGCGGGCCGTGGGTAGCGGCACGTCGGCCAATGTCTTTGCCCAGGGGCTGCTGGAGTACGCTCCGGCCACGCCGTCGAGTGCGACGACGTCCTACACGACCTGGCAGATGGTGAACACGGCGGTCAGCAGCGGCTTTGATTCCACCGTGACGAATCTGGTGGACTGCGTTACCACGACCAGCTCGAATGTGAACACGATCAGTTGCAGTAACTCCCAGCTGGAGATGCTCAACTAATGCTCGGCCACGGCGCTGTCTCCGAGCTGCCGGTCTCCACGCTGGCCGGCGCCGCGGTCGTCACGGGGGCTGGGTCCTGTAGCTTCTCGATTGCTGCGACGGGCGTCGGTCTCGCCGATGCCATCGGTGCCGGCGCTTCCACCTTCTCGATCACGACGGCGGGCATTGGCCTCGCAGATGCCATCGGCGTCGGTGCTGCCTCCTTCTCCTGCACCACCACCGGCGTGGGCCTGGCGGATGCCATCGGCGTCGGCGCGGTTTCCGTGTCCTTCACGCCGGCGGGCGTGGGCCTGGCGGATGCAACGGGGGCGGGCAGCAGTACCTTCACGCTGACGGCCACCGGGGTCGGAGCCGCAGACTTCGCCGGCACGGGCGCCTCGACTTTCAGCCTCACGACGGCTGGCGTGGGCCTGGCAGACGCCACGGGCACTGGCGCCAGCAGCTTCACGCTCACAGCAACAGGGGTCGGAGCCGCAGACGCCACGGGCGACGGAACCTCTACCTTCACGGTCACGCCCGTTGGCGTGGGGTTGGCCGACTTCATCGGGGCTGGTGCTTCGACCTTCACGCTTGCGACAACCGGCGTTGGGCTGGTAGACGCAACGGGTGATGGGGCCTCAACCTTCACGCTTGCGACAACGGGCGCTGGCCAGGCCGACGTGACGGGCGACGGCGCCTCGGCCTTCAGCCTCACGACAGTCGGTGTGGGGCTGGCTGATGCGACCGGCGACGGTGTCAGTACCTTCACGGTCACGGCGACGGGGGCCTCGGAAACAGAAAGCACCGGCAGCAGCAGCTTCACGATCACGGCCACGGGCACTGGCCAGGCCGACGCCACCGGGGCCGGCGACTCGACCTTCACGGTCACGACGGCAGGCGTGGGGCTGGCCGATGCGACGGGTGACGGCGCTTCAACCTTCAGCATCACGGTCACGGGCGAGGGCCTGGCAGATGCCATAACTGCCGGTGCTTCTTCGGTATCCTTCACGCTTGCGGGCGTGGGCCTGGCTGATGCGACGGGTGCGGGTGTCTCGACCTTCAGCATCACGGTCGCCGGCGCGGGCCAGGCGGACGCGATCGGGGACGGGGCTGCGTCGTTTTCGGTGCTGGCCCTGGGCGAGTCCTCCCAGCCCGGCGTGACCACGGGCCTGGCCGCCGTTTCCTTCAGTGTCTCCGGGGAGGGCCTCGCGGACGCGACGGGCAGCGGCACAGCCTCCTGGCAAATCACTGTCCTCGGTTATAGTGGTAGTGTTTTCCATTCGTGGCTGTACTATTATCGAGGCCCTGATGGCGAGGTCGATGTGTACCGAAACATTGCCGGCCAGAAGTTGACCCTGTTCGCCTTCGACGCTGCCACGGGACTGCCGAAGACCGGCGATGCCGCCAACCTCACCGCCTACGTTAGCAAGGACGACGGGACCGTCACGGTTCTGGCCGACACGTCGGCGACGGAGGCGGACTCCGTCAAGGCGCCAGGGGATTACCTCCTTGACCTGGCCCAGGCAGAGACCGACGCCGCCAAGCTGCGTTTCAGCGGCAAGTCGGCAACGGGAGGCGTGGTGGTCGTGCCGGCCACCTACTACACGATGCCGGCTAACCTTTCGCTGCTGGAGATCAGTGCCATCGGCGAGGCGTCGGCCGACATCAAGCGGGTCAACGACGTGGAGGTCCAGGGCCTCGGCGTACCCGGCAATACCTGGCGGCCAGTTCCCTAAACCATGTGCGTTGCGGCTAGGGGCTGACCGGAAATGTCCATGCCGCATAAGGACAAGTACGGTCAGTCTTTTCCCAATGAGCAGCGCCTGGGCCGACTGCTGGGGTGATTCGTGGGGCGAGACCTGGGGCGCCGCCGTGGTTCCCCCGGTCATTATCCTGCCCCCCGGCGGCGGTGCCCTGGTCCCGCCCCAGCCCCGGCGCCAGCCCCTCGCCTACGTCCTGCCCCTGCTGCCCCTGCGGCTGCGGCTGGTGATTTACCCGGTCGCCTTCGAGATAAAGCGCGCCCCCCGGCGGGCCGCCTCGCTCCTGGTCCGGGAGGAATTCGAGCGCCTTTCGGATTTGACAGGTTCCGACCGATTTGACTTGTTCGCCCTGCCTGGGCTAGAGTCAGTCTCTTCTGAGACCGGAACTCGACGAGGCCGCAAGCCTTGAGCGCACTGTTATTTGAGCCCCTGCAGCTGCCCTACTTTGCCCGGCTCACCGATTACGTCGGCGCGTGGGCTCTCGAATCCGCTGCCGCCGCGCACCTGTTCCGGCTGGCGCGGTCGATGGACATGGCCGCCCACCTCGCCGAGCTCTCCCATCAGAACGAACCCATCAAAAGCGCCCTGGAGAAGACGCCTGCAGGCGACGGCAAGTCCATTGCCCTGGTCCGGCTCACGGGTCTGCTCATGAAAGGGGCCAGCAGCCTCGGTGGCACGAGCACCGTCCAGGCTCGCCGGGACATCCGGCAGGCCACAGCCGACCCGGACGTTGGCGGCATCGTCCTGGCCATCGACTCGCCCGGCGGCACGGTCGCCGGTACGGACGCCCTGGCCCAGGATGTGAAGGCGGCGCGTGCTCAGAAGCCGGTCATCACCCACATTGACGACACCGGAGCCAGTGCGGCCTACTGGGCAGGAGTCAATGCCACCAGGATTTACGCCAGCGGCCCGACGGCGATGGTCGGCTCCATCGGCACCTACCAGGTGATCCAGGACCTCTCCGCAGCGGCCGAGAAGGAAGGCGTCCGCACCCTGGTCTTCGCCACGGGCCACCTGAAGGGCCTGGGCGTGCCGGGGACGAAGGTGACGGACGAGCAGGCCGCGCATGTGCAGTCGCTCGTCAACGGCGTCCACGGCAGTTTCCGCAGTGCCGTCCAGGAGGGACGACATCTCAGCGATCAGCAGATCATGGAGGTCAGCCACGGCGGCGCCATGACGGCGACGGCCGCGAAGGCGGCGAAGCTGATCGACGGCATCCAGCCACTCAGCCAGACGATGGACGAGATGATGCGGCTGATGAAGAAGAAGATGCCGATGCAGCCGGGAATGATCGGTGGCCTGCCGATGCTGGGCGTGGACCTCGACATCCTCCTGGTCTTCACGCACAACAGCGACACGGCGAAGTCCGAGCCGGACTGGGGCAGCGTGGACAAGACGGCGCTGCCCATGCTGGCCTTCGCCGACCACGGCGACGGCGCCGACAAGAAATCCAGCTGGTCGTACCCTCATCATTTCGTGCAGAACGCCGGCGGCAAGGACGACAACGGCGTCTGGACCACCGGCGACCTTTTGCTTCATACGGGCGGCCTGGCTGCTGCGTGGTCGGCCGCGATGGGCGGGCGCAGCGGGCAGAAGGCAAGCCCGGCCGTGATCGCGCACCTGGCGGCTCACCGCAAGGCGCTGGGTCTTGATAAGACGCAATCGCTCGGCGGATTGCCGATGCGCATGAGGGGGTAACAGAAGGGGAGTCGTGCATGTGCACGACCCGCGGACGGGGCTGAACCGGCTTAATTACCCGGGAGAGGCCGACATACTCGCTGACCCATTCGGGGGTCGTGCAGTGCACGATTTCCCGTTTTTTTTTGAGGGTCAGCCGATGAACTTCGCAGAGTGGCTAGCGGCGAACAACTACGACGGCCAGGCGCTCAGCGACAGTCAGCGGCGCCATCTGGAGGCGGCCTGGAAGGCCGACACCAACCCCAACCCCCCGCCCGCGCCGGACACGCCGCCGCCGCTGGCCAGCGACGGCGGCTTCTCCCAGAAGATCGCCGCCATCGAGCAGGAAAACCAGCGGATCACCTACATCCGCGAGGCCACCGTCGCCGCCTGCGAGCGGCAGCGTGGCAACCCGGACAAGGTCAAGCAGCTCCGCCAGCTCGGCGAGGCGGCCATCGCCGACCAGAAGACCGACCAGCGCGCCTTCGACCTGGCGCTCTTGCGGGCCGACCGCGCCCTGGGGCCGATGGTCCTGACGCCGCCCTCCCAGCAGCAGATGAACGAGGGCCTGCTGGAGGCGGCCATCTGCATGAGCCATCGCCTTCCCGAGGTCGAAAAGAAGTTTGCCCCGGAGACGCTGCAGGCGGCGCACACGCGCTTCCGCCGGGGCATCGGCCTGCAGGAGCTGCTGGCCCTGGCTGCCGAGCGCAACAACGGCTATCGCGGCAGCTGCCGCGACATCCAGGCGCTCTGCCGCGCGGCCTTCACCCAGCACAGCGAGGGCGACTACTACGGCTTCCGCGCCGAGGGTGTGTCCTCGACGATCAGCGTCCCGGGCATCCTCAGCAACGTCGCCAACAAGTTCCTCGCGTCCAGCTTCCTCTACACCGAGCAAGCCTGGCGGCAGATTGCCCGCATCCGCCCCGCCAACGACTTCAAGCAGATGAGCACCTACCGGCTCACCGGCGCCAACAAGTTCGAGAAGGTGCCGCCGGCCGGCGAGCTTCATCACGGTACGCTGTCGGAGCTGACCTACACCAACCAGGTCGAGACCTACGGCAAGATCCTGGGCCTGGACCGTCGTGACATCATCAACGATGACCTGAACGCATTTTCTGGCGCTGTACAGGAACTGGGGCGCGGCGCCGGCGACTCGCTCAACGAGATTTTCTGGGGCGTGTGGCTGGCCGACACCGCGTTTTTTAACACCGACAAGAGCAAGGCCAACTACGACGACGGCGCGACGGACTCTGTCCTGTCCCTGGCCGGCCTCAACAACGCCGAGACGATGTTCCGCCTCCAGACCAAGCCCGACGGCACGCCGCTGGGCATTCTGCCGGCCATCCTGCTGACGCCGGCCAGCCTGTACAACACCGGCCTCCAGCTGATGGGCAGCCAGGGCCTCGTCGTCGGCACCACGCCCGCGAGCGGCCCGCAGCAGAACGTCTTCTTCGGCCGCTACCGCACCGTCTCCAGCGTCTACCTCGACGCCGCCTCGACGACTGCGTGGTATCTGCTCGCCGACCCCAACAACGTGGCTGCCATCGAGGTCGCGTTCCTCAATGGAGCCGATACCCCGACCGTCGAGACAAATCAGTTCGATTTTGATCGACTCGGAATCAGTTTTCGGGCGTTCTTTGACTTCGGCGTGGGGCTCCAGGAGTACCGTGCGGCCGTTAAGCTCAAGGGATCAGCGTAAACAGATCCGGTTCGTCCTTTATTCGGGGACAGGATGGCACTCACGAAGGCCGATGTCTCGATGTGGGCGGAGCTGGCCAGGGCGGGCCAGGTTCCGTCGGCGCCGCGGGTCCTGGAGATCGGTCAGGCGAACTGGTGGGGGGAGTCGCCCGTCCCCGACGGGTGTGAGGGTGAGGATTCCTTCGCCGTGGCCCGGGCGTGGTATGCCCGGACGCTTGGCTTCTCGCGGATCGTCGCCGTGGACCTGCACGGGGTCGATGCCCTGGTTCACGACCTGAACGAGCCGCTGCGGCTGGACGAGGACTTCGACATCGTCATCAACACCGGCACGTCGGAGCATGTGTTCGACCAGCGGCAGCTGATGACGACGATCCACGATCATTGCGTCCAGGGCGGCCTGATGGTCCACGCGGCGCCGTGGCAGGGCTGGGAGGACCACGGCTTCTACAGCTACCAGCCGTGCTTCTTCCGGGACCTGGCACGGGCCAACGACTACGAGGTGCTTTATGCCCAGACCTGGACCTTCGCCGCCCCCGATGGCCCCCGGAGCACGATGATTTACGTCGCCCTGAAGAAGACGCGGGAGGCGCCCTTCCGGGTGCCGCGTCAGGGCAGGTATCAGAGGACCGCGAGGTCACGAGCATGAGCAGCATCCGACTTCTGAAGGACCAGGGCGACAAGAAAAAGGGCGAGGTGCACAGCTTCCCCTTTGGCGTCGGCCGGGAGCTGGTGGAGAAGGGCCTCGGCGAGTATCTGACCGGGCCGGTCCCTCAGAAGCCGCTGCTGGGGGCGCCGGCTTCCGGCGAGCAGCACGCCGCCGAGATCCAGCGCCTGAACGCCTTCCATGCCGAGGCGCTGCAGCACGTCGAGAACGAGGCGCGGACGGCCCATCGCAAGCAGCAGAAGGACCACGAGCTGGAAGTGACCCGGCTGCAGACCGAGCTGGACCAGGCGCACCGAACCATTGCCGAGCTGCAGGCGAAGCTCGGCGGCAAGAAGTAAGCGAGGCGAACATGAGCACCATCGTTTTCCTGAAGGACCATCCCCCCCAGAAGAAGGGCGCCATCGTGTCGGTGCCCTTCGGGGTGGGCCGGCAGCTGCTCGCCGCCGGCATCGCGCGCTACTTCGACGAGGCCCACGACGTCCTGCCGGCACCCGTGCAGGAGGCGTCCGGGGTGCCCGAGACGCAGTCGGCGGCCGAGCATCACGCCATCCTGAGCGAGCCGCCTCCGAAGAAGGCTCCTCCGAAGGACCAGCACGGGACCACGAAATGACTCAGCCGGTCGCTTACCTGTCGATGCCTTCCTACGGCGCCGTTGCTGCCGGCGCCGCACGGGGATTCTATCGCTCCACGCGCGGCGGGCTGGAGGTGCATCTCAACTACGACCAGGGCAGCTTGCTGGCCTGCAACTTCAACGTCCACTGGTGCTGGGCGCTGCAGTCGGCCTGGCAGGGAAAGCGGGTCGATTACTTCGCCATGTTGCACGCCGATGTGAGCGTGGAGGACTTCTGGCTGGACCGGCTGGTGGAGGAGCTGGAGCGCAACAGCCTCGATGTGCTGTCCGTGGTCATCCCCATCAAGGACATGCACGGGCTGACCTCGACGGCGCTGGCGAAGGAGGGCAGCGACCCCTTCGCGCTGGAGGGCCGGCTGACCATGCGTGAGGTCCGGCGCCTGCCGGACACCTTCACGGCGGCGGACCTGGGCCGGCCGGACGATGTGCTGCTGGTCAACACCGGCTGCTGGGTGTGCCGCTTCGATCCGGCCTGGGCCTCACGGTTCTGCTTCACGATCAACGACCGGATCAGTTTCGACCTGGAGAAGGGTTACAAGGTCGATGTCGAGCCGGAGGACTGGAACGCCTCGCGGCAATGGCACGCCCTGGGTCTGCATGTTGGCGCCACCTGTCTGATCAGCGCCAGGCACCGCGGCGAGGTGGACTTCGCCAACACGCACGTCTGGGGCGACTGGACGGTGGACCGCGAGTACCGCACGGAAAGCCTGGTGCCGCCGCGCGTGATTCCTGACGCCCCCGAGGGCTGGCGCTTCCCCGACGACGTCAACGGCTGGCTGTCCGAGGCCGAGGGGGCTGCCCTGGCCCAGCTGGCCG
>Ga0105247_10001984_pt1 | contig 14204 bp, 14 predicted proteins | sample KBSS24metaG_FD_81519 | JGI IMG/M metagenome (GOLD analysis project Ga0105247, IMG submission 81519) | Switchgrass rhizosphere microbial communities from Kellogg Biological Station, Michigan, USA - KBS S2-4 metaG | ecosystem: Host-associated > Plants > Roots > Rhizosphere > Soil | place...
AAGCCCGCTGTACACGAGGTCTACTTCGTCGGCGCCATGCATAATAAATTCTCTTTCATCAGCGCTTACTTTTTTACCACTTAATTGTTCCATTTGCCCAAGAATATGAGTATTCATATTCTCCGTAAAACGTTTTTCCAATCGGCCATAGCGAACATGACTAAGATTTTTTAACCATTCAAAATAAGAAACAGTAACACCTCCTGCATTCAGGTACATATCCGGTACCACCAATATTCCTTTTTTACTAAATATTTCATCAGCCTCTGGCGTCAAAGGTCCGTTAGCTGCTTCACCTATGATCTTTGCTTTTACATTCGGTGCATTTTCACCATTGATCACATTTTCCAGGGCAGCCGGTATCAAAATATCACAATCCATTTCCAGCATATCTGTATTCTTACCAAGATTTGTTGCGCCTGGAAAATTCAGGATTGTTCCTTTTTTGCGATGATTGAAAACTTCATCAACATCCAAACCAGCTTCATTACATATAGCTCCATCATGTTCAGACAAACCAACAATTATAGCGCCTGCATCCTGGAAAAATTTTGCGGTATGGTATCCAACATTTCCCAATCCCTGCACGGCCACTCTTTTACCTTCAACTCCTAATGATAAACCAACTTTTTTCATTGTATCCGGCAGGCTGCAAACTTCACGAAGACCAAAAAAAACTCCTAACCCTGTTGCTTCACGACGGCCACGAACGCCACCTTGAGTTACAGGTTTACCAGTTACACATCCGGCGGCATCTATTTCACCGGGATGCATAGCAGAATAAGTATCGAGTATCCATGCCATTTCTCTTTCACCCGTTCCATAATCAGGTGCAGGTACATCGGTGCCCGGCCCTATAAAACCTTTCCTGATCAATTCGGCGGTATACCGGCGGGTTATTTTTTCCAGTTCATATGGAGAATATTTTTTAGGATTTATCCTGATACCACCTTTGGCACCGCCAAAGGGCACATTTACAATAGCGCATTTGTAAGTCATTAGTGCTGCAAGAGCCATTACTTCATCCTGGTTTACTTCGGCAGCGAAGCGGATACCTCCTTTACATGGAGTTTTGTGTTGGGAGTGTTGTACACGATAAGCTTCTATCACTTCTACACTTCCATCATCTCTTTTCAAAGGGAAACGCATTTGATAAACTGCGTTGCATGCTTTTATTTGTTCAAGTATTCCCTGTTCCCACCTGGTAAATTTAGAAGCCTTATCAAAACTTCTTTCAACTGCAGCAAAAAAGCTATAATGTTTATCAGCCATGAATACATTTTTTAATTAGCAATCGTTTTTTTCAATTAGCAATAGGCAACCGGCAATGGAGTTTTAGAATTCAGGTTTGCTGATTGCTTACCGCATATTGTTCATTGTTGTTTCTCCAACTTACTTATCTTTCTATCTAATCTTACAATATAAAGTATAAGACCTATTAATATAACAAGTATTACGGCAACCACTACATATATCCTTCCGCTACTGCGCATCACGTTATCTGTACCATTATTTTTATCCTGTGCATTTGTTATTATAGAATAGCTAAATAGTAGCAATAGCGAAATTATTTTTTTCCATTTGATCATAAGATTATCTTTTTTTCTTTCAGTAAATTCAAACGAATTTTCAAGGTTGTGATCCAAACGCCCAGTAAGGCCCATCCTATAAATGCAGGATATTCAACCATTCGCATTTGAGGACTAACATCTTTAAAATCCAAAGCGGGGTTTCCTTCTTGTCCGGGATACAGACTGGGCAACATTCTTGGGATTATATAAATAGCTGGAAACAACAGGGCATACGCAAATATGTTATACACAGCGCTGATTCTTGCCCTTTTGTCAAGATCATTAATAGAATCACGCAATACCATATACGCAAAATAAATAAGTAAGGCAATGGCAGTACCAATTAATTTAGGTTCTCTTGCTACTGCACTAAAAGATTGAAATAAAGGGTTATTGGGATCGGCCCAGGTATAGCTCATCCAAATTGCACCTGTACTATACCCTAATATGCCGAATACAATTCCAACTGTTGCATATTGCCGGGCATAAATATCATATTTCAAATTAAATGTTCGTAAATAACGGATAGCATTAACTACAGAAACGGTAAACAAAGTCGTCATAGCCGCCCACATTCCCACATGAAAAAAAAGATTGCGGCTCGTCTCTTCCAGTGCAGGCAAATCAGGAATTTTTACAAGCAGACCAGCCGAGAATGTATAAATTAAAAGAATAACAGTTAAAATTTTCCACCATGACTTACGCATATGATTTTTTTGTTTACACTATCGATCCAACAGAAACCACTAAAGCGGAGCAAAATTAAGGGGAAATTAATACATCCTTCATCTTATAAGGATTAGTCTTTCCAAAGAAAAGGAAAAAGGATTACTGCTAATAATATGATCATTATATCAAGCGCAACAAGCAATAGAATGGAAGCGGCAGGCATTGTAAGAACAGGATTAAAGGCTGCTTTTGATAAACGTATAAGGAGAAGTAGCTGGGGTATAATAATTGGAAAACCAAGCACAGCCATTATCGCCGCATTTTGTTGGGCTTTTGCTGCAATAGCTGCCAAAAAAGTAAAAACAAGACTAAGTCCCCATCCGCCCAATAGCACTAATCCTATAAATGGCCCGACTTTTTCAATCGGATTACCGAGAAAAAGTGTAAATAAAAATAAACTTAGTAAACTCATTATTAGCATCAGCAATGAATTAAATAATAGTTTGGCTAAAACAAAATTCATTGGACTTGCTATGGAGTAGAAATAAAGCATGCGGCCTTTGCTTTCCTGTAAAAAACTTTTAGCCACCGCATTGATAGAGATAAAAAGTTGTATTACCCAGAATAAACTATTCCATGTGGCGGACTCTGTTTGTTCTACTGCCATGTATAAAACAAAAATGGTGGAACCTATATACAGTAATATGCCATAGAAACTGTATTGCTGACGCACTTCCAGTAAAAGATCTTTTTTAAAAAGAATTAATATGTGCCGGAAAGAATTAATAAACCTGATTTGTGCGAAAATAATATTAATATCTGTGGCTTATTGTCTATTTTGGCAGATCAAATTTTTATTATGAAAAAACACCTTATTCTTTTTATAGCCTTGTTGGCAGCCACAGCCACAATAACTATCGAATCATGTAAATCATCACAGGCTTCTGCTTCTAAACTATTAAAATTTAACCTTGAAAAAGGTAAAGGCTATGACTATGAAATGGTATGGGACCTGAACCAGGAAGTAATGAACCAGGGAATCAAAATGGATGTCACAGCCGGTTATTCTATGGATATAATTGAGGATGATGGTAAAATAAAAACATTATCGGCAGTTTACAATGATTTTAAAATGAATATGCAGGTCATGGGAATAGAGATCAATATTGATACAGATAAGCCGTCGCCCAACGTAGATATGGAAGATGCAAAGTCTAACCCATCGGCTTTGATGAATAAATTATTAAGCAGTATAAGGGGCAAAAAATTCAATATGAAAGTTAATGAGCAGGGAGAAGTGATGGAAGTAACAGGTTTTGAACAAATAGCTAAGGACATGGTGGATTCATTAGGAATGCCTGAAGAGTATAAAGAAAAAATGGAAGCGACCGCAAAAGATCAATTTAACGGAGACGATATAAAGAAACAATTTTCCCAGATGTTCTATATTTTTCCAAATAAAGATGTGAAAGTGGGGGATAGCTGGAAAACTAATTATGCAACCGGTGGAAAGATGCCTGCGAAATATAACAACACGTATACTGTGAAAGAAATTGAAGGAGACATAGTAACTCTTGATGCTAAAACTACTATTGAGACAGAGAATGAAACAATAAAATTGGATGGCAACCAAACAGGAAAACTATTAGTTGACAGCAAAACGGGACTGGTGGTAAATGCAGACTTTGAGCAGGATATTAAAGCTTCGGTAGGAGGTCAATCCATGACAATAAAAGGAAAAGGCAGGATAAAAGGAAAAGCGAGGTAACTTTTATTTTTCGTTATAACATATACGACATCTCGGCTCATACACATCTTTAGCGCCGAGCATTACCTGGTCTTCATTTGGTATTTTTCGATATGAATAATTAGCCATATTGCCACAACGCATACATATTGCATGAAGCTTGGTTATATAATCAGCTTTGGCAAGAATGTAAGGCATTGGCCCGAATGGGTTACCCAGGTAATCCATATCAAGACCCGCTACTATAACCCGTATGCCACGATAAGCTAATTCATCACAAACTGCGGGTAGCTGTTCATCAAAGAATTGAGCCTCATCAATTCCTACTACTTCTACTTCATTAGCCAGTAATAGTATTTTTTGCGAATTATCAATAGGTGTAGAAGGAATAGCATTTGTATCGTGTGATACGATCTTCACTTCGTCGTATCTCACATCTATAGCAGGTTTAAATATTTCAACTTTCAGGTTGGCAATCTTCACTCTTTTTAATCTGCGGATCAACTCTTCTGTTTTTCCGCTGAACATAGAGCCGCAAATCACTTCTATCCAGCCACGGCGATCACCACGTATATTAGGTTCAATAAACATTGTTAAGATTTATTTCTGTTGTGTTCGAATTCACTTTATTGGCAAACTGTTTGTAATTTTAAATGGCCTGTTGCGTTAATGATTTTAATTCCTAAGAAAACCTTTTAGTCACGATTCAAAAATACCATAATGGAACGAATAGAGGCTTTGATCAGTAAATTAAAAGAGCAATTCGATCAAAATGCCAGCCCCGCTCAATTGCTGGCTACTGTACAATTGCTGCACCATGAATTGGCACAAATACAAGGTAACCGGTCACAAAACCTTGGAACAGCAAAAGTTTCTGTTGTTCTTCCATCTTCAATGAATATTTATTCCAATCCTGATTATGAAAAGTATGCTCCTCAGCCATTAGAAAAACCAAATGTGAAAGAAATTAAAGAAACTGTATTGGTAGATAAAGGGTCGGTTTCGCTGGTAAAGGAAAACGGGCAATTAGATATGGTCTTTGATCCAATGACCGAGATCCCTACTCTTTCTCACCAGCCTAAAGGCAAAGAATTAAATGATACAGGGACACAGGCAGAATCATTAAATGACAAATTGAAACAGGGGAAAACAGAACTGGTAGAAATATTGAAAGAAACTCCTATAAAAGATCTGCGTAAAGCAATTGGTATTAACGACCGGTTTTTATTTATCAATGATCTATTCCGCGGTGATGAATCCATGTATGAACGCAGCATCAGGACCATTAACGGCTTTAATATCTATGCCGAAGCTGAATATTGGATCAATAGGGAATTGAAAGTGAAATTAGGCTGGAATAATAATAATGAATCCGTTCATCATTTTGATCAGTTAGTCAAAAGACGTTTTTCCTGAATAAACTGCATGATCTTTTCCGTAGCTCCTTTATTTTTCCAGACATAATTTTTGGAAGCTTCTCTTGCTATATCATAGCAGCTATGCGCATTCTTCATTAAGTTTGAAGTAATGTTCGTCAATGCCACTTCGTTTTGTGCTACGATCGCTCCACCTATTTTAACCAATTCGACTGCCTCCACATATTTTTTATAAAAAGGCCCAATAACGACCGGCTTTCCGTAAACCGCTGCCTCCAGCACATTGTGAACTCCCATGCTGCGAAAACCGCCGCCGACATACGTAATCGTTCCATAATGATAGAGCTTGGATAGCATGCCGATGTTGTCAATGGTCAGGATATTTGATGTCTGAAGTTTTATGTTCGAAGTTTGAAGCTGCGAAAACAATATAGCAGTTGGAAAAAGCTCTTTTATTTCCTGTAAATGTTTTTCATCTATTTCATGCGGGGCAATAATAAGCTTCAAAGAGCTATTTGAGATGGAGTTAAAGGATTCCTGTAAGATCTTTTCATCTTCGGGCCAGGTGCTGCCTGCAACAATGGTTTTGCTCTCACCGATAAATTTTTCAATTAAATCTATTGGTTTAAAATTTTGTGCTATTTCAATAACACGATCAAATCTTGTATCGCCGGAAATGCTGCAGATTTGTGAAAGACCTAACCGATCAACAAGATTTTTTGAGATATGATCCTGTACAAATAAATGATCAAATCTTCCCAGCATTTTACGTTGTAACTTTCCATACCATTTAAAAGACATCATGCTTTTTCTGAATAAGGCTGAAACAAGGATAAGTGGAATGTTCCTGTATTTTATTTTTTTAAGATAAAAATACCAGAATTCATATTTCACAAAAATTACCAGGGAAGGATGAACGATTTCCAAAAATTTTTTTGCATTTTTCGCACCATCCAATGGGAGATAAAAGATCCATTCAGCACCGGTATAATTTTTTTTTGCTTCATAGCCTGACGGCGAAAAAAAAGTCAATAATATTTTATAGCCAGGATAGAGGCTTCGAATTTTTTCGAGGATTGGTCTTCCCTGTTCAAATTCCCCCAGCGAAGCGCAATGCATCCATATAATTTTTTCTCCAGGTGCAATAGCGGCTTTTAATTTTTCAAAAATATTTTTTCTTCCCTGTGTCCATTTTTTTGCTTTTGAATTGAAAGGCGAGGCTATATAGATACAGATCCTCAAGAGAAATAAAAAAATATCGTAGAAAAAAACAGACACAGTTGGAGTGATTAGAAATGTGATAGAGACAAATGTAAAAGCAATCCGTCAAACTAAACTGCATTTCACTATTTTTGCGGGCATTATTTATATCCTTTTGAAATAATCATAGGCCAAATCTGTAAATGAACAAAAAAAGACTTCTTGCCTGCTAAATCTTACTTTAATTTATGCGGTCAATTCAAATGGTAGATACAAAAACACAGTATCATAAAATAAAACCGGAAGTGGACAAGGCTATCGTAGATGTAATGGAAAGCTCGGCTTTTATTAATGGTAAAATTGTGCAGGATTTTGCTTCTCATCTTTCAGATTATCTCGGCGTTAAACATACAATTCCATGCGGTAATGGAACTGATGCCTTGCAGATAGCTATGATGGCCCTGGATTTGAAACCAGGTGATGAGGTTATTACTCCATCCTTTACTTATATCGCTACTACCGAGGTTATAGCATTGCTCCAATTAACACCTGTTTTTGTTGAGGTAGATGCAAAGACTTTTTGCATGGATCCTGAATCATTAGAAAAGGCTATTACTTCTAAAACAAAGGCTATTGTACCTGTACATTTATATGGTCACGCAGCGCCAATGGAAAAAATAATGGCCATCGCAAAAAAATATAACCTGTATGTAATAGAAGATAATGCACAAGCTATCGGCAGCGATTATGTTCTCTCCGATGGTGCTACAAAGAAAACAGGAACTATGGCTGATATAGGTACTACATCTTTTTATCCTTCAAAGAATCTCGGAGCTTATGGCGATGGTGGTGCAATAAGGACCGATAATGATGAATTGGCTCATAAATTAAAAATGATCACTAATCATGGTCAAAGCAAAAGGTATTACCATGACCTGGTAGGGTGCAACAGCAGGCTTGATTCTATACAGGCTGCTATTCTCGATATTAAATTGAAACATCTTGATGAATATATTGTTGCAAGAAGAAAAGCTGCTGATTTTTATGATAAAGCATTTCAGGATAACCCTAAAATTACTGTTCCACACAGGGCATCATATTGTAATCATGCGTTTCATCAATATACGTTGATATTGGAGGATGTAAACCGGGATGGGTTAAAAGAATTTCTGGAAAAGAACGGAGTACCCTGTATGATCTATTATCCCGTACCGGGGCATAAACAAAAAATGTTTGCTCATTTTAAAACCGCATCTGTTTCATTGCCCATTACTGATTGGCTTACTGAAAGGGTTATTTCACTTCCCATCCATACCGAACTGGATGAAGAGCAATTAACATTTATCACTACAAAAGTTTTAGAATATATAAATAAATAGATCACTTATGAAAATTGCAGTTGTTGGCACTGGCTATGTTGGGTTAGTAACAGGTACTTGTTTTGCTGAAACCGGAAATGATGTTACCTGTGTAGATATTGATGTAACCAAGATAAATAAGTTAACCAATGGCGAGGTTACTATTTATGAACCGGGATTGGAAAAATTATTTTTGCGAAACCTGAAAGAAGAACGTATTCATTTTACTACAGATCTTTCAGTCGCTGTTAAAGATGCTGTTATTATTTTTCTTGCATTGCCCACACCACCAGGTGAAGATGGTTCAGCCGATTTGAAATATGTATTGGGTGTTGCCAATGATCTAGGGAAAATTATTAAACCCGGTGACTATAAAGTTATAGTTGATAAAAGCACTGTTCCTGTAGGTACTGCTGAGAAAGTGAAAGATGCAATTCTTAAGAGTGCTGGTCAAGTAGAAGATTTAGAGGGAGCTTTTGATGTCGTATCCAATCCTGAGTTTTTACGAGAAGGAGTAGCAGTCGAAGATTTTATGAAACCTGACAGGGTAGTGATTGGTACTAATTCGGAAAGAGCCAGGAAATTAATGAGCGATCTGTATGCGCCATTTGTACGACAAGGAAACCCGGTGATATTTATGGATGAACGTTCAGCAGAGCTTACAAAATATGCTGCTAACTCTTTTCTTGCAGCAAAAATTTCTTTTATGAATGAGATTGCGAGGCTTTGTGAATTGCTTGATGCCGATGTGGATATGGTTCGTCGTGGTATTGGAAGTGATGACCGGATAGGCAAACGATTTTTATTTCCCGGTATTGGTTATGGGGGTAGTTGTTTTCCAAAAGATGTGCAGGCGTTGGTAAAATCGGCAAATGATGTAAAATATGATTTCAAAATACTCAGTGCTGTAATGGATGTAAATGAAAAACAAAAAACCTATCTTATTCCCGGCATTAAAAAATATTTCAATAACGAGCTGAAAGGAAAAAAGTTTGCCTTATGGGGATTAGCATTTAAGCCCAATACCGATGATATTCGTGAAGCACCCGCTTTGTATATAATAGATGCATTGATAAAAGAAGGAGCAAGAGTTTCTGTGTTTGATCCGGAAGCAATGAATAATGTAAAAAAATTACTCGGAGATAAAATTGAATATACTGAAAGTCAGTATGCGACGTTGACCAATGCAGATGCGTTGATCATAGCTACTGAGTGGAATGAGTTCCGCACTCCGGATTTTTCAAAGATTGCTACAAGCCTTAAAAACAAAGTTATCTTCGATGGAAGAAATCTTTTTGATTTGGCTGCTATGCGTGAACTTGGTTTTTATTATCAAAGCGTTGGAAGAGCAGTCGTTTTTAAATAAAAACAGAAATTAATGCAAGCTAAACGGGTACTGATAACAGGAGCTGCTGGTTTTTTAGGTTCGCATCTTTGCGACCGCTTTATAAAAGAAGGATATCATGTTATTGCAATGGATAACCTGATAACAGGTGATTTAAAAAACATTGAGCATTTATTCAAGCTTGAAAAATTTGAGTTTTATCACCACGATGTTACCAAATTCATCCATGTTCCCGGAGGTCTTGATTATATTCTTCACTTTGCATCTCCTGCAAGCCCGATAGATTATCTCAAAATTCCAATTCAGACATTGAAAGTAGGAGCGATGGGAACACATAATTGTCTTGGTTTGGCTAAAGTAAAAAATGCAAGAATATTGGTTGCATCCACCAGTGAGGTATATGGAGATCCGTTGGTTCATCCACAAACTGAAGAATATTGGGGCAATGTAAACCCTGTTGGCCCAAGAGGAGTATATGATGAAGCTAAGCGATACATGGAATCAATTACAATGGCGTATCACAGTTTTCATAATGTACAAACGAGGATCGTTCGCATATTTAATACCTATGGCCCACGGATGCGGTTAAATGATGGAAGAGCATTACCTGCATTTATCGGCCAGGCATTGCGTGGTGAAGATCTTACTGTGTTCGGTGATGGTTCTCAAACCAGAAGTTTTTGTTATGTAGATGACCTGATAGAAGGCATTTATCGTTTGCTCATGAGCGACTATCATTTGCCGGTAAATATTGGAAACCCCAATGAAATTTCTTTAAAAGATTTTGCAGAAGAAATATTAATACTAACAGGTAATAAAGTAAAGATCAGCTATAAACCCTTGCCTGTTGATGATCCTAAACAAAGAAGGCCTGACATTACAAAAGCAAAAACACTCCTGGGTTGGGAACCCAAAGTAAATCGTAAGGATGGATTGAAAATTACTTACGATTACTTTAAGTCACTTTCCAAAGAAGAATGGAGCAAATTGCCAAAAGAGTTTGTGAGCATGAAGTAGTAAGTAATTAGTTATAGTTTAAACAAAGAGATAATAAAAACTTCAATTGGATGTATAAAGAATTGGTTGATAAAAAAGCGAAACTTGCAGTGATAGGATTGGGTTACGTAGGCTTGCCTATTGCATTGGAGTTTGCCAGGAAAATTTCTGTTATCGGTTTTGATATTAGCTCAAAACGAATAGAAATGATGAAGCAGGGCATTGATCCAAGTAATGAATTGGATAAACAGGCTTTTGAAGGTTGCGATATAATTTTTACTGATTCATTAGATACACTTCGGGATGCAAATTTTTTTATAGTTGCAGTTCCTACTCCAGTTGACGAACATAATGTACCAGATCTTATGCCGGTAAAGAAGGCATCCGAAACAGTTGGCAAAGTAATTAAGAAGGGTGATTATGTTGTTTTTGAATCTACAGTATATCCCGGATGCACAGAAGAAGATTGTTTGCCCATCATTGAAAAGTTATCAGGGTTAAAAAACATAACGGATTTTAAATTGGGTTATTCGCCCGAACGTATTAATCCCGGGGATAAAAAACATACACTGGCTAAAATTATTAAGGTAGTATCTGGCTGTGATGCGGAATCATTGGAAGAGATTGCAAAAGTATACAGCCTTGTTGTTGAAGCAGGTGTTCATAAAGCTTCATGTATAAAAGTAGCAGAGGCAGCGAAAATAATTGAGAATACACAAAGAGACCTCAACATAGCCTTAATGAACGAACTATCAATGATCTTTGATAAAATGGGCATCAATACATTTGAGGTATTAGAGGCGGCGGGTACGAAATGGAATTTCTTAAAATTTCAACCCGGTCTGGTTGGTGGTCATTGTATTGGTGTTGACCCTTACTATTTAACTCATAAAGCAAAAGAAATAGGTTATCATCCCGAGGTTATACTTGCCGGCAGAAATATCAATGACAGCATGGCAAAATATATTGCACGAAAAGTTATTCTTCATATCATACAGAATAATGGTGATGTAAAATCTTCCAGGGTATTGATAAAAGGAGCCACTTTCAAAGAAAATGTAAGCGATATAAGAAACTCAAAAGTGGCTGACGTAGTAAAAGAATTAAAAGCCTTTTATGTAAATGTAGATATAGAAGATCCGCATGCAGATTCAGATGAATTGCAGCACGAGTATGGGTTTGGGCTAACGAAAAATATTGCAAAAGATTACATGGCGGTGATCATTGCTGTGCCACATGAAGCCTACCTGGCACATGATGAAAATTATTTTTCCGGGATAACCAAAGAAAATGCATTGATTGCTGACCTGAAAGGAATATACCGAAATAAAATAACCAATCGACATTATTGGAGTTTATAATATGCCATTTTATACTACAGATATCCCTGATCTTTTAATTTTTGAGCCGATGGTTTTTGAAGACAGTCGGGGTTATTTTTTTGAATCATATAATGAAAATGTTTTTAAAAAACAGGGAATCGATCTCAGATTTGTACAGGATAATCAGTCCTCTTCCTACTACGGTGTTGTTCGTGGGCTGCACTACCAGCTAAATCCGCATTCACAATCAAAACTTTTTAGGGTTTTATACGGAAATGTTTTAGACGTAGCTGTCGATTTACGCAGAGGCTCTCCAACTTTCGGCAAATATTTTTCTGTTGAATTATCTGCAGATAATAAAAAACAACTTTTTTTACCTCCGGGGTTTGCTCATGGCTTTGCTGTATTAAGTAAAAAGGCGGAAGTGTCTTATAAATGCGACAGATTTTATAATAAAGAGTTTGAGGCAGGTATTCGGTTTGATGATCCTTCCTTTGAAATAGATTGGAAGATCCCTGCTGATAAAATTCTTGTTTCCGAAAAAGATCTGAATCTTCCATCATTTGCCGATTGCAAAAACAATTTCACATTTCAATAAATGGATCCTTCTTCAAAATCAGTAATTGTTGTAACAGGTTCCAATGGACAATTAGGAAGTGAGCTTAAAATGTTATCCCATCAATATTCTGAAGCCGATTTTATTTTTACATCAAAAGAAGAACTCCCGGTAAATAATGAAGAAGCGGTAATTATTTTTTTTAAAAAGTATCAGCCCCATTATTGCATCAACTGTGCTGCATATACTGCTGTTGACAAAGCTGAGTCAGAGAAGGATCTTGCTTTTAGCGTAAATGCTGAAGCACCCGGAATACTTGCAAAAGCTTGTAAAGAAAGCAATACACGGCTCGTTCATATTTCTACTGATTATGTTTTTAATGGTGCTGCAACAGTTCCATATAGAGAGAATGATCCAACCGACCCTCAAAGCATTTATGGAGCTTCTAAGCTGGAAGGAGAAAAAAAAATCATTCAAACAAATCCTGATTCAATTATCATTCGTACTTCCTGGGTGTATTCTGAGTTTGGAAAAAATTTTGTAAAGACCATGTTGAAGTTGATGAAAGAGAAACAGGAAATAAGTGTAGTAAATGATCAAATTGGTTCTCCAACTTATGCCGCCGATCTTGCTGAAACTATCATGAAAATAATTTCTAATTGCCAATTTTCGATTGCCAATTGGATTCATGGTATTTATAATTATAGCAATGATGGCATAATCAGCTGGTATGATTTTACACTTGCAATTAAAGAACTTACCGGTAGCCACTGTAAAATAAATCCTATTCTAACTTCTCAATATCCCACTCCGGCTAAAAGACCTGTTTATTCTGTATTGGACAAAACAAAAATTCAGCAAACATTTGGTATTAAGCTAAAAGATTGGAAAGCAAGTCTTGCTGTTTGCTTACAAAGAATACAAAATAGTTGATCTGATTATACGCTTATTGTATTGAAGTTACCTCTGTTTTTGCACTATTCGCTTCTGTTTTTACTACTCCAAATCCCGAAGCATACCATTCTGTAACATTTGCATTGATGGGGATGCCAATCCCAATTTTTACAACTACCTTACTATGATAGGTGATCTTAAAACAATCCCATGTACCAGCAGGAGTAGTAACAGATTCTTTTCCTTCTATTTTGCGGTTTTTAATTTCTACTTCTAAATGAGCATTTATGCCGCTTTGCATTTTTATATCGGAATTGAATTGACCATCTTCCAAAGCATCACCAACTTTCATATTTGCCGGGTAACCTAAATATGCTTCGCTACTGGCTGAAGCACTACCCAACTGTTGTTGCTGCGCCGGGCCAAGAAACATTTTCATATCTACCATTACAACACCACTGATACATTTCATGGTACTTGTTGATTTAGCAATGCTTTTTCCTTCATCATCCAAAAGCTCGGAGTTCACATTCGCTGTAACTGTAGCGCCGGATTTTTTTACATCTGAAACGGTATACACATTTTTACCCGTTATCTTTCCTTTTTTATTCGTGATAGTTACTTCTACCTTTTTATTATTTTTAAAATAATAGAAGCCATCACAGCTTTGAGAAAAAGAATAAGAACAGAACAAAAGCAATACAAAGGATAAGAGAATTTTCATGTCAATGATTTTTTGAGCAATTTAAGAAGAGAAAAGATATCTTCAGTAGAATATTGAAGACTCAATTACATCGTCATTCCATTTTTCTTTTTTCCTGTTTGATCTATCGCCGCCTTTAATCCTTTCGCTAATTGTTCTGCATTGCCAACCCCCCAATAGTGTAAGAAGAAGATCTTTGGTTGTTCATGCACCATGTGATTATGAACTGCTATTACTTCGATCCCATTTTCAACTAATGTTTTAATAACCGGGGCAACTTCATCTTCCAGCATGGTAAAATCGCCGGCAACAGCAGCATGATCGGGACTGCCCTGGAATGCGGCCCAGGTATTGAATCCCAAAAATGTTGTTATAGTTACTCCATGTTCTTTCAATGAAACATCTGGCCGGCCAATGGTGTATTTATAAACACCTTTGCTCATTTCCCCTTTGTATCCCACTATATC
>Ga0105247_10001992_pt1 | contig 14160 bp, 13 predicted proteins | sample KBSS24metaG_FD_81519 | JGI IMG/M metagenome (GOLD analysis project Ga0105247, IMG submission 81519) | Switchgrass rhizosphere microbial communities from Kellogg Biological Station, Michigan, USA - KBS S2-4 metaG | ecosystem: Host-associated > Plants > Roots > Rhizosphere > Soil | place...
CTATCCCCTCGCGCGCGCCGACGAGGCGCTCGCCCACGCCGGCCGGCGCGGCGTGATGAAGGTCCTCATCGACGCCTGACGGGCGCTCAACGTCCCGGCGCGCGCCTCTTTCGTTCGAGGTAGCGCCGCTTGTTCACCGCGCCGCGCCGCGCCATCATCGGGCGGATCGCCCGCTCGAGCGCCGGGAAGACGTACCCGAGCGTGGCGAGCGCGCCGCTCACGCGCGGGAGGGCGATCTCCGCGACGTCGCCGTCGATGCACGCGATCACCGCGTCGGCCACTTCTTCCGGGGTGCGCATCGGCTGGGAGAAGACGAGGTCCGGCACGTGATCGACGTCGGAGATGAAGTCGGTGTCGATCGGCCCGGGGCACACCGCGGCGACGCGGACGCCGCGCGGGCGCTGCTCCTGGGCGACCGCCCGCGTGAAGGCGCGGAGCCCGGCCTTCGACGCGCTGTACGTCGCCTCCTCGGGGACCGGGATCATCCCGGCCAGGCTCGCCACGTTCACGATCACGGCGCCGCGCTCCATCACCGCGAGCGCGGCGTGCGTCAGCGCGATCGGCGCGACCAGGTTGACCGCGACGATGTCGGCGAGCTCGCGCGCGGTGCGCTGGTGGACCGGCCCGCGGTGGTTCACGCCGGCGTTGTTCACGAGGACGTCGAGGCGGCCGAATCGCTCCACCACGCGGCGCGGGAGCGCCGCGAGCGCCGCGAGGTCCGACACGTCGATCGCCTCGACCATCGCGCGCGACGCGCCGATCTCCTGCGCGATCGCGTCGAGCACCTCCCGGCGCCGCGCCACGAGGACCACGCGATCGCCGCGCGCCGCGAGGCGCCTCGCGGCGGCGAGGCCGACGCCCGCGGAGGCGCCGGTCACGATGGCGACGCGCCCGCTCGGCGATCCGGCGCTCACGAGCGCGCCGCCCCGCTCTCGGCGCCGGGCGCGGCCCGCGGCTCGCGGGCGTCGGCCGCGGACGTCTTCGCGCGCGCGGCGACGTACGGGAGGACGAAGCGGGTGACGAAGTTCTTCAGGATCCGCCCGTTCTCCTCGGTCTCGCGGACGGCCCGGCGGATCGCGTCGGGATCGAGCCCGTCCTCGCGGACCGCGGCCGCGCGCGCATCGACGTAGCGGCGCATGGCGTCCGCGTCGATCTCCGGGTGGAACTGGACGGCGCGCATCGACGCGCCGACCGCGAAGATCGCGTTCGGATCGCGCTCGGTGCGGCCGAGGAGGCGCGCGCGCGGCGGGAGGCGGACCGCCGCGTCCACGTGCGTCGTCTGGACGCCGAACGCCGGCGGCAGCGCGTCGAGGAGCGGATCGTCGCCCAGCCGATCGAGCGTCACGGTGCCGATCTCGCGGCCGCGCGGGTTCCGCGCGACCTCGCCGCCGAGCGCCTGCGTGATCAGCTGGTGCCCGAAGCAGATCCCGAGGAGCGGCGCGCCGGCCACCTCGAGATCGCGGATCCACGCCTCGACGCGGAGCATCCACGGCGCGCGCTCGGTGACGCTGTGCGCCGACCCGGTGATGACGAACCCGTCGGCGGCGTCGGGCGCGGGCGGCGCGCCGTCGCCGCGCACGTCGATCGTCTCCCACGCGCCGGGGAAGGCGTCGCCCACCGCCTCGCGGATCCACAGGTCGAACTCCCCCCGCTCCGCGGCGACCGGAGCCGCGGCGTCGCCCGCGCGAAGCACGATGATCTTCACGCCTCCTCTTGTACCTCCATGCGCGGATCGCCGGGCGATCGCGATCGGCCGGAACGGTCCGCCCCGCTGTCGAATCGAAAGGGCGGGCGCCCGGCTGGCCGCCGTTCCATGCGGCCGCGAACCGCACTAGGATGAGCGACGGCGGCCGGTTCGGCCGATCCCTTCGATGCCGCACCTTTACCTCGTCTCGCCATCCCACCGCCTCGCCGACGGGCGGCTCGTCAAGACCACGCGCTACTGGACGAGCGGGCTCACGATGCCCGCGCTCAAGGCGCTCGCCCCGAAGGAGTGGAGGGTCGACATCGTCGACGAGCTGATCGCCGACGTCGATCTCGACCACCCCGCCGACGTCGTCGGCATCGGCGCGATGGGGCCGCAGATCGCCCGCGCGTACGACCTGGCCGACGCGTTCCGCGCCCGCGGCAAGAAGGTGGTGCTCGGCGGGCCGTGGGTGTCGCTCGCGCCCCACGACAGGTCGCTCGCCCACGCCGACGCGATCGTGGTCGGCGAGGCCGAGGCGGTGTGGCCGCGCGTCCTGTCGGACCTCGCGCGCGGGAAGAGCGAGGGCGTCTACCAGGCGTCGGACTTCATCCACCTCGGCGGGAGGACGCTCGCGAAGCCCGTGCAAGATACACGCGGCGTCGCGGAGGTCCCCCACGGCGACGTGTTCTCCAAGATCGACTACGCCGATCTCCAGCTCGTTCGCTGGGACAAGTGGAGGACGAGCCCGATGTACCGGCTCTACTTCCACTGGCCGCTCATGTTCAGCCGCGGCTGCCCGCACCCGTGCTCGTACTGCGCGGTGCAGGCGTTCTACAAGCGGAGCTACCGCACGCGGAGCGTCGACGCGGTGATCGAGGACGTCCGGCGGATCAAGGCGCTCGGCGGGAGGAACCTGCTCTTTTTGGACGACAACCCCATCGCCGACGTCGACGCGGCGAAGGAGCTCTTCGCCCGGCTCATCCCCGAGAAGATCAAGTGGACGAGCCAGTGCACGATCGAGATCGCGCGCGACAGGGAGCTCCTCGATCTCGCGTCGCGATCGGGGTGCGTCGCGCTGTCGATCGGCCTCGAGTCGAACGAGGAGCACGTCCTCGCCGGGATCAAGAAGCGGTTCAATCGCGCGTCGCGCTACGCGCCCGACCTCGAGGCGCTCCGCGAGCGCGGCATCCAGGTCATCGCGCTGATGATGCTCGGCATGGACGGGCAGGACGAGAGCGTCTTCGATCGGACGCTTCAGTTTCTCCTCGATCACAAGATATCGCTCGTGAAGTTCTTCACGCCGGCCCCCTACCCGGGCACCGCGTTCTACGATCAGATGCGCGACGAGGGGCGGATCCTGTCCGAGGACTGGGGCCGCTACGACTACGGCTCGCTCCTCGTGAAGCCGAAATCGATGGACGGCGACGCGCTGCGTTCCGGCTTCGACCGCACGTACAAGCGCTTCTACGGCCTGCGGAACATCGCGAAGCGCATGCTCCCGATCCCGGGACGAAATCAAAAAGAGCACGCTGCCTACATCGTCGCGAACCTCAAGACGTGGCATTTCTTGAGGAAGAACCCCTCGGCCTGGGGGACCATCTCCTGACGATCTCCTGGTGAATTTGGGACGCCGCCTTTCGTGATCCATCAAAGCTTCCGCCTCGAAGAACAGCTCCCCCTCCCCCTCGAAGACCTGACGAGGCGCTCCGGCCCCGGCATCCCGCGGACGCGACGCGTCTTCTGCAACCGCGATCTGCGGATGGGGAGCATCACGTGGGTCGGCTTCGACATGGACTACACGCTCGCGATCTACGACCAGCCGGAGATGGACCGGCTGTCGATCGACGCGACGGTCGCGAAGCTCGTCCAGCGCGGATATCCCGAGTTCATCGCCGACGTGCCGCAGGCGGTCGGCTTCCCGGTGCGCGGGATCCTCATCGACAAGCGCTTCGGACATATCCTGAAGATGGACCGCTACAAGCACGTGTCGAAGGGGTTCCACGGCTTCCGCGAGCTGTCGAAGGACGAGCTCCGCGCGCTCTATCACTCGAAGAAGATCCGCCCCGCGACGCCGCGCTACCACTGGATCGACACGCTGTACGCGCTCAGCGAGGCGGCGCTCTACGCCGCGCTCGTCGAGACGCTCGAGTCGCGCGGATACGCCATCGACTACTCGCTCGTCTTCCACGACATCCGCGAGTGCATCGACGAGGCGCACCGCGACGGGACGATCCTCGACGCGGTGGCGAACGACCTGCCGCGCTTCGTGAAGCGCGATCCCGATCTCGCGATCACGCTGCACAAGCTGCGCAGCTCGGGCAAGCGCCTCTTCCTGCTCACGAACTCGCGCTGGTCGTACACCGAGAAGATGATGACGTACCTCCTCGGCGGCGCGATGGCCGAGTACCCGTCGTGGCGCCACTACTTCGACGTCGTCGTCGTGGCGGCGACGAAGCCCGCGTTCTTCCAGGAGCGGCGCCCCCTCCTCGAGCGCGCCGTCGTCCCGCAGGAGCCGGTCTCTTCGCGCGCGCCGTCGGCCGCTCTGGCCTCGGCGCGGACCGCCGCCGCCCCGGTGGGCCGGGTGACGGACGTCGTCCGCCCGGCCGCGTTCCCGCTCGAGCGGGGCAAGGTCTACGAAGGCGGCAACCTGCACGACCTCGAGCGCGCGCTCGGGATCACCGGCGACCAGGTGCTCTACGTCGGCGACCACATCTACGGAGACATCCTGCGCTCGAAGAAGGAGAGCGTGTGGCGCACGGCGATGATCATGCAGGAGCTCGAGACCGAGATCATCGCCTACGAGTCGTGCAAGCCGGACTTCGAAGAGAGCGTGCGCCTCGAGGACACGCGCGAGCACCTCGAGGACGATCTGCGCTTTTACCAGGGCCGCTTCAAGGACCTGTCCCGGCAGATCGAGCACGCCGCCACCAAGCCGAACGGCGTCCCCCTCGCCGAGCTCGAGGCGGAGCGCGGGCGGATCAAGCGCGCCCTCGACCGCGTGCGCGTCCGCCTGCGCCAGGTCGAGGCCGAGCTCGCGCAGATCGAGCGCCGCGTCGACGCTCGTTTCCACACGTTCTGGGGATCGCTCCTCAAGGAAGGGAGCGAGCAGTCGAGCTTCGGCGCGCAGGTCGAGGAGTACGCGTGCGTGTACACCTCACGGGTCTCGAATTTCCTCTTCTACTCGCCCCAGCAACACTTCCGTAGCCCGCGCGACATCATGGCGCACGAGATCGGCGCCTAGCCGGGTCGAGGGCGAGAGCGGGCGCTCCTCCCGTCGAGCGTCGAGCGCGAGATCGGCGCCCCCGGCCGTCGAGGGGGTGCGATTCGAACGATGCGCGCGGCGCGCGATCGTGGTGAGCTACGCTCCTCGAGTCGTCGAAAGGGCCGCGCCGTGAAGGTGAGCATCCAGCTGAAGCTGTTTCTCCTGTCGATCGTCCTCATCGGAGGATCGTTCCTCCTCGCCAACGTCTTCCTCTCCTCGAGAATGGAGACCGAGGTCTCGACCGACGTGCGGGACACGATGCTGGCCGAGGCCCGCCTGGGCGCGCGGATCGCCGCGACCACGCCGGGGACCATGCAGGACCTCGCCACGTGGAGCGGCCTCGCGCAGGAGCTCGGCTCGGCGTGCGCGACGCGCGTGACGATCATCCGCGCCGACGGCGTCGTCGTCGGCGAGTCGGGCGTCGCGATCGATCAGGTGCGCGTCCTCGAGAACCACCTGGACCGCCCCGAGTTCAAGACCGCGATGGTCGAGGGGGCGGCGAGCAGCGCGCGCTACAGCAAGACGCTCGGCGTCGACGAGCTGTACGTCGCGGTGGCGTTCCGGCGCGACAACGTGACGAGCGGCGTCGTGCGCGTGGCGCGCCCGATGAGCGCGGTCGTCGCGTCGATCGGGCGGACGCGGAGCATCCTCGCGACCGCGGCGCTCATCGCGCTCGTCTGCGTCGGCATCACCACGCTCGTCGCGGCGAGCGCGGTGGCGGGCGTCGTGAAGAAGCTGACCGAGGCGGTGAAGCGGATGACCGCGGGCGAGCTCGCGACGAAGACGGGCGTCACCTCGGCGGACGAGTTCGGCGAGCTCGGCGCCGCGATCGACGCGCTCGCGCACACGGCGTGGACCACCGTGAGCCAGCTCCAGTCGCAGCTCTACACGGCGCAGGCGCGCGCCGGAGGGTACGCGCCGCCGCGCAGCCGGTGACGAGATGACGCTATAAAGGGCGCGTGGCCCGCCTCAAGAGCACGCCCGAAGACTTCGTCGTCGAGGAGATCCCGGCCTACGAGCCGAGCGGGGAGGGCGACCACGTCTTCGTCCGCTTCGTCAAACGCGACGTCACCACGCCCGACGCCGTGAAGGCGATCGCCGCCGCGCTGGGCGCGCGCGAGCGCGACGTCGGCGTCGCCGGGATGAAGGACAAGGTCGCCGTCACCGAGCAGACGATCTCGCTCCCCGCCTCGCCCGGGATCGAGGAGCGCGCGATGGAGCTCGCGCTCCCCGGCATCCGGATCGTCGCGGCGCGCCGCCACCGCCACAAGCTGAAGACCGGCCACCTCCGCGGAAACCGGTTCACCCTCGTCCTACGCGAGATCGAAGATCCCGGCGCCGTCCTCGAAGGGTTCGCGCGCGTCGCGGCCTCCGGCGTGCCGAACGCGTTCGGCGAGCAGCGGTTCGGCCGCGACGGCGACAACGCGTCCCGCGCGCGCGCGTGGCTCAGCGGAAAAGGCGCGGCGCCTCGCGACCCGCGCCTCCGCCGCCTGCTCTTCTCCGCGCTTCAGTCGGCGGTCTTCAACGAGGTGCTCGCCCGCCGGGTCGAGGACGGCACCTGGGCGACCGTGCTCACCGGCGACATCGTAAGACGGCGTGATACCGGCGGCCTCTTCACGTGCACCGACGCCGGCGTCGATCGCGAGCGCGCGCGGCGCAAGGAGGTCTCGGCGACCGGGCCGATCGTCGGCGTGAAGATGACGTGGCCCGAGGGGGAGCCCCTCGCGCTCGAGCGACGCGTCGCCTTCGAGGTGCTCGGCGAGGGGATCGATCTGGCCGAGACGCGCGCGCTCGGAGAGGGCACGCGGCGCGCGCTCCGACTCGAGGTCGACGACCTCCGCGCGGAGCGGGAACAAGACAGCATCAGGGTGCACTTTGTGCTACCGAAGGGGGCGTACGCGACCACCGTGGTCCAGGCCGTGCTCGCGGCGTCGCCGGCGTCGCCTACCGATCTCTCTTTTGAGGGCACATGATCGAACGAGTCAAGAACGCGATGGTGGGGGCCGGGGCCAGCTGGGTCCTGTGGTTGATGCTCGTGTTGAGCGTCGTCTCCCTCGCCGTCATGTTGGAGCGCGCGTGGCTGTACTGGTCGATCCGCGACGACCTCACGGCGCTCATGCGAGAGCTCGGGAAGCTGCTCCGCGCCGGCGATCTCGAGGGCGCGCGCGTCCGCCTCGAGAAGTCGCCCAGCGCCGAGGCGGCGGTCGTCGTCGCCGGCATCGTCGAGGCGGACCTCGGCGCCGAGGCGGCGGAGGAGGCGATGGCGGCGGCGAGCGCGCTCCAGCGCACCAAGCTCGAGAAGCGCCTCGCGTACCTCGGCACGCTCGGCAACAACGCGCCGTTCATCGGCCTCCTCGGCACGGTCATCGGGATCGTCGGCGCGTTCGAGGAGCTCGGCAAGGCGCACCCCGCCGCGCCCGGCGGCGCCGGCGCCGCCGCGGCGGCAGCAGCGACGAGCCAGCTCGCGCCGCAGGCCGTCATGACGAACATCGCCGAGGCGCTCGTCGCGACCGCGGTCGGCCTCCTCGTCGCCATCCCGGCCGTCGCCGCGTTCAACATGTTCCAGCGGATCGTCCGGACCACGCTGTCGAACACCGACGCGCTGAGCCACGTCCTCCTCGCCCACTTGAAGGCGAAGGGCGAAGGCGCCACGGCCATCACCGGCGCCGTCGTGCGCGCGTCCGACCCGGGCGCGCGCCGCGCCAAGGCGCCCGCGAGGCGCGCGGTCGAGCCCGAAGAAGAAGAGGGGGTGAGCTGATGGCGGGCGGGGCCCTCCAGGACTCCGACGACGCGATCACCGGGATCAACGTCACCCCGCTCGTCGACATCACGCTCGTCCTCCTCATCATCTTCATGGTGACGGCGAAGATCATCGTCTCGCAGTCGGTCCCCCTCGATCTGCCCAAGGCGTCGAGCGGGGTCGAGGTGCAGGTCGTCTTCAGCGTCGTCCTCGCCGCCGACGGCACGACGCAGATCGACGGCAAGACCGTCCCCAACGACGACGCGATCCTCCCCGCGGCGCGCGACGCGCGCGCGAAGAGCGCGGACCTCCGCGCGGTCATCAAGGCCGACAGCGCCGTGCCGCACGGCCGCGTCATCCACGTCCTCGACCTGTTGAAGCAGGCGCAGATCGCGAAGATCGCGTTCGGCGTCACGCCGGTCGCGCCTGTCGCGCCTGTCGCGCCCGCGCCGTCGCTCAAGTGACCCCACGTTGACCGAAGCGAAGACCGCCACGCCCTCACCCGTCGTACGGACGCTCGCCATGGACACCCACGAAGCCAACGGAGTCAGCCTCCCGACCTCGCCGAAGGCCCGGCGCGCGCCGCGCGGGCGAGAGCCGCTCGCGCGCGTGCTCGATCTCGACGGGAAGGCGACCACCACCGTCGCGGTCGCGGCGCTCCTGGCCCTCCTCTTCCACGGGACGGCCGTCGCGCGGACCGCGCTCGTCTCGCTCGACCTCGTCCGCTGGGCGCAGGAGATCGACGCGCGCGTCGCGCTCCGCCTCGCCGAGACGATCGACATCGAGACGGTGAAGCCGCCGGAGCCGCCGCCGCCTCCCCCACCCGAGCCCGAGCCGCCGAAGGAGACGGTGAAGGCGCCGCCCCCGCCCAAGGACGACGCGCCGCCCCCTCCCCCGCCGGCCGCGGCGCAGGCCGGCAAGGTGCTGACGCAGGAGCCCGATCCGAACGAGCCGGTCGACCTCACGAACTCGTTCGTCACGGGCAACGCGACGACGTACGCGGGCGGCGTCACCCAGGCGAACGGGACGAGCGCCGCGCCGATCTACAACCCGAACGCGCGCGCCACCGGCGTCCCGGGCGGCACCGGCGCGCCACAAGCGCCGCCCGCCCCGGTCGTCGATCGCTCACGCCCCGCCGGCCTCAGCGGATCGAGCGACTGGAAATGCCCGTGGCCGTCCGAGGCGGACTCGGAGCAGATCGACGACGCGTACGTGATGGTGCAGGTGACGGTCGGCGCGAACGGGCGCGCGTCGCAGGTGCGCGTCCTCCAGGATCCCGGGCACGGGTTCGGCCGCGAGGCGCAGCGATGCGCGATGCGCGAGACGTTCACCACCGCGCTCGACCGCGACGGCAGCTCGATCCCCGGCGTCACCAAGGCGTTCCGCATCCACTTCGAGCGATGAAGCGATGAGCGGCGCGGCGGTGAGGCGGTGAGCGCGGACGACGACATCCGGAGCGAGCTGGCCGGCGTCGCCGCGTCGCTCCGCGCGTACCTCGAGTGGCAAGAAGACACCGGCGCGTCGGGCATCCCGCGCGTCGGCCGCCGCCGCCCCGCCGCCCCGGCCGACGCCGCGCGCCCGGCCGAGCCGGCGATGCGCCCCGTGCCCCCGGTGACCCCGCCGGTCGAGCACGCGCCCGCGCCGCTCCCCGAAGCGCGCGCGACCGAGCACGCGCCCGCGCCGCTCCCCGAAGCGCGCGCGACCGAGCACGCGCCCGCGCCGCTCCCCGAAGCGCGCGCGACCGAGCACGCGCCCGCGGAGGCGGCTCCCCCGGTGGATCGCGCGGCTCGCCTCCCCGTCCTCGCGAGCGAAGTGTCGGTGTGCGTGAAGTGCGAGCTCGCGAAGACCCGCACGCAGACCGTCTTCGCGCGCGGCAACCCCGAGGCGTCGCTCTGCATCATCGGCGAGGCGCCGGGCGCCGACGAGGACGCGCAGGGCCTCCCGTTCGTCGGGCGCGCCGGGCAGCTCCTCGATCGGATGATCGCGGCGATGGGGCTCGCGCCGGAGAAGGACGTCTACGTCTGCAACATCATCAAGTGCCGCCCCCCCGGCAACCGCCGCCCCGAGCCCTCCGAGATCGAGGCGTGCATCCCGTACCTCCACGAGCAGATCGCGCTCGTCCGCCCGCGCGTCATCGTGGCGATGGGGAACACCGCCGTCTCTGCGCTCCTCGGCACGAAGCTCGGCATCACGAAGCTCCGCGGACAGTGGAAGCTCTATCGCGGCGCGACGCTCGTCATGCCGACGTACCACCCGTCGTATCTGCTCCGACCGAGCGCCCAGCAGGCCGAGGCGAAGCGACAGGCGTGGGAGGACTTGCAGCTCGTCATGAAGGAGCTCGGTCTCGCGCCGCCGCCTCGCCGGCGCGAGTGACGCCGGCGCGAAGTGACGCCGGCGCGAAACGAAAGTAGCGCCGACGAGACAGACGCCGACGCGAAAGCGCGAAAGTCACGCTGGCACGCCGGCACGCGAGAAGTGGACGCGGGCACCACCGCAACGCCCGCCGCCGTGCGCGCATCGATACCGGTGGTTGGCGGACGCTGCGAGATCGCGCGCGGCGCCCGCGCATGCGCGCGTGGAGCGCGTGGAGGCGGTCCAAGACGGTCGAAAAGGAACGGTGATTAGCGCTGCGCGACGTCGATGGCGACGGCGCGCTGCGCAGAGCTGAACGCCGCCGCGGCGAGGCGCGCGTACGCGTCGACCCGCGTGTAGACGTGGTTCCCGCGCGCCGAGCAGCTCCCGCCGCGCGAGACGACGCCGACGACCTCGCCGGTGCGCACGTCGATGGCCGGGCCGCCCGAGTCGCCGCGGCACGTCGCGGCGTCCACCTCGAACTCGCGGGGCCCGAGCACCGCGCCGGTGTCGCTGTTGGCCGTGGGGCCGACGGAGAGCACCGCGCTCCGCTCGCGCGGCCGGCGCTCGCCGATGACGTTCGTCGATCCGCCGCCGAAGCCGACCGGGAGCACCTCGTCGCCGAGCTGCACGGAGTCGTGGAGGCGGACCGGGAGGATCGGCACGTCGGTGAGCGGACGATCGAGGATCAAATAGGCGACGTCGGCGTCGCAGAGCACGTGCCCCGTCGGGTGGAGCGTGCGCATCGCGTGCGCGCGCGGCGCGTCTTGATCGATCTGGACGTGGTCACCGACGTAGATGGCGATCGCCGAAGGGTCGGCGTCGTCGCCGAGGTGCGCGCCGTTGTGCGAGCGCCCGTCGGCGTCGCACGAAGGCATCGTCGTGATCGCGCGCGACACGCAGTGCCGCGCGGTCAAGACCAGGTTCGGCGCGACGAGCGCGCCGCTGCAAAGGGTGACGTTGTTCGCAGAGCCGTCGTGCGACGTGGCCACCGCCACGACCCCCGTGCTCTCCTGCTCCAACGCGCGGGCGCTCCGGATCTCGGGTGAACGCACGCAGCCCGCCCCGAGGAGCGCAAGAAACGCGGCGGCGTGCGCCACAACGAATCGGTTGCCTGTCATACTTCGATATCCAGATTTTCATAATGCCTTGCGGTCTGTCATCGCGCCCCTCGCCCAAGGCACGAAACGACCGGAGCTTGCGCATCAGCATCCGCATGCGACACTGAGCTACAGAGCACGGAGGCGATGCCGGCTCGGACGCGCGAAGAACGCATCCGAACGGCGAAGCACCGCCTTCGCCGTGACCGCGCGGGACGCTTTGGCACGCAACACGCCGGCGCGTCGCGAACACTTCCGCGAGCGCGCGCGGCGGCGGTGAGCGTCACGCGGCGCAGAGCACGTCGACGACGGCGCGCGTCCGCCGCGCTCCGAGCTCCGAGCTCCGATGGGGCGCGCGCGAAAGGTCAGCGGTCCTGCGCGGCATTGAGCTCCGCGCCCATCAAGAGCGCGTAGCTCGTGAGAAAGAGCCACACGAGGATCACGGCGACCGCCGCGAGGCTCCCGTAATAGGCCGCATAGCCGCCGAGCGTCCCGGCATAGAGTCCAAAGAGATACGACACCAAAAACCCGGCGGTGACCGCGAGCGCGGCGCCGCGCCACACCGGGCGCGACCTCCGCGGCGCGCCCGATCCCGCGGCACGCGGTGACGCGCGCGACCGCCCCTCGCGCGCGTCGCTCCGCGCCGATCCGCGCGCCGCGCCGTCCGCCGCGTCGACGTCGCCCACCGCGACGCGATAGAAGACGCCGAGGCCGACGAACGCGAGCGCGAGGAGCACGCCGCTCGCGATCATCCGCTCCCACGCCGCGTGACGCGTCCGCGATCCCTTGGACGGCGAGCGCGCCGAGGGCGCCCTCGGCGGCGCGAGGGTCGACGAGCCCGGCGAGGCCCCCGCGGGATCCGCCGCCGCGCTCGGCGGGCGCTCGCCGCGCGCCGCGTTCGAAGGCGCCGGCGGACGGGGCGCCTGCGCCGCCGCGCGCTCGCCGCGATGGAGCGCGCGATCGCCCTTCAGGAGCGCCCACGTCGCCAGAGCCAGCGCGCCGGCCATGGCGAGGTTCCAGGCGAGGGCGATGGCGCGCTGCTTCCACCACCTCCTCGGCGCCGCGCGGGCCGCGACCTCCAGGACGTCCATCACGTGGTGCGTCCCCGACGACGCGACGAGGACGAAGCCGATGACCCCGAGCGGCGCGACCGGGATCGAGACGCCGCCGAGCCCCTCGAGCTCGCGGCGAACGAGCGCCGCGGCCTCCAGCGGGAGCGTCTCGAGGATGGGCTCCATCATCGTGTCGACGCCGCGCTGGCGGACGAGGAGGCCGAGGATCGCCCCGCCGAGCACCAGGAGCGGGATGAGGCTCAAGAAGAAATGGAACGCCATCGCCGCGGCCGTGGTGGGGGCGCCGTGCGCCGCGAGGTTGCGAAAAAGCTCACGGACCGAGTCGACGAACGCCGTGGCGATGCTTCTCTTGGACGTACCCCGAGCTCGTACCATTTTCTCCAGGAGCGACCGTCCCCGGCCATGATCACCCACGCCACCGAATTCGCAAGCATCGCGCACGCACACGAGGGAGCGAGCGCGGACGACCTGGCGCTCGGCATCACCGTCGACCCGCGGCTGCGGGCGGCGGCGCGCGCGGCCCGGGAGCCGCTGGTCGCGCGGATCGAGCGCGAGCTCGGGCCGTTCGACCCGCTTCACCTCCGCGCCCTGCTCGAGATCCCCCGCGAGCGGTTCGTGCGCCCCGAGGACCTCGGCCGCGCGTGCGACGACACGCCGCTCGCGCTCGACGACAAGGGGCTCTCGACGATCAGCGCGCCCCACGCCTACCTGCTCTCCTTCCGCCTGCTCGACCTCTCGCCGGGCGACCAGCTCGTCGAGCTCGGCTCCGGCTCCGGCTACGGCGCGGCGCTCGCGGCGTTCATCGTCGGCGCGCGCGGCGCCGTCACCACGGTCGAGATCGACGAGGCCCTCACGCAGCGCGCGGCCCGGCTGCTCGAGGAGCTCGAGCCGGCCTCGCGGGTGCGCGTCCTCCACATGGACGCGATGGAGAGCGCGCCCGCGTGGGCCCCGGCGGCCCGCGTCGTCGCCACGTTCGCCGTCCCGGAGCTCCCGTCGGCGTGGCTCGCCGGGCTCGAGGTCGGGGGGCGCCTCGTCGCGCCGGTCGGCCCGCGCGACCGCGATCAGCGCCTCGTGCTCGCCGTGCGCGAGCCGGACGGCATCGCCGTGAGCGATCACGGCGGCGTGCGCTACGTGAGCAACCGCGGCGCCCCGCTCGGCGCCCCGTCGTGACGCCGGCGCGCCGATCCGGCGGCGCCGGCTGACCGGCCCGCTTCAGGGGGCGCCGGCGACGGCGCTCGGCCGGGCGCCGCTCAGCGAAAGAGCTCCGCCAGCGGGACGACGCGGACGTCCGCGGCGGGGATCGCGAGCGGGTGCTTCACGATCTCGCGGTCCTCGGCGAGGACCGCGGGCGGCTTCGCGCCGTCGTAGGTGGGCGGCGACGGCGCCCCCCGCGCGATCGCGGCGGCGAGGGCCGCGCCGTCGCGCGCGACGATCGCGATCGACAGGTCCTTCGGCGTGAGCCAGCGCGCGGTCGCGGCGCGCAGCGACCCCTCGTCGAGCGCCGCCCACCCGGCGCGGAGGGTGTCCAGGTACGGGCGCGGGAGCGCGTACGCGACGTCGTCCATGGCGTACCCGAGGCGGCGCGACTCGGTCTGCTGCTCGAGCCCGGCGAAGCGCGACAAGAAGACGCGGAACCGGTCGATCTCCTCGCGCGAGATCCCCTTCGCGAGGAGCCCGCGGTACACGGACAGCGCGGCGCGGAGCGCGAAGACGGCGTTCTTCGGCTTCACGGGGCGGAGCCACAGCGAGACCAGCTGCTCGCGGCGCACGATGTTGGGCCGCGTGAAGCGCGACCCGGGCGCCTCGATGAACGACTCGGCGTACGCGTAGTCGCCGTAGTTCAGCCCGCGCTCCTCGCGGAGCTCCTGGTACAGGCGGCCCGCCGACTGCCGGTGGAGCCCGAGGTAGTCGGTGAAGAAGACGACGGCCGGATAGTCCGAGCCCGC
>Ga0105247_10001993_pt1 | contig 14159 bp, 10 predicted proteins | sample KBSS24metaG_FD_81519 | JGI IMG/M metagenome (GOLD analysis project Ga0105247, IMG submission 81519) | Switchgrass rhizosphere microbial communities from Kellogg Biological Station, Michigan, USA - KBS S2-4 metaG | ecosystem: Host-associated > Plants > Roots > Rhizosphere > Soil | place...
CCGTTCCTGCGCGTCAAGGACTTCCACCACGATTCCTGCGCTCTCGGATCCCGCACTTACTCGCGTGCCCCGCAGGTGGGCCAATCTGTCACCGGGAAGCTCGATTTCACCTCTCGCGGGACGCCTGCATTCCATCAAGTATCTCGCATGATGCACGATCATTCGTTGCTCTATGGGATCAAAAGTGGTTTGCGCCAGTGCATTTGCCATCATTACGCGGCCGCCGATCGCGAATACCGCTGACTTCGAATGTGAATCGACACTCAGAAACGCCTCGAACAGCGCTTGCTGGCGCAGGTTTCGGTCATGCAGCAGACTCTGTTCGACGTCGGTGGCGGCCGACCGCACGATGCTGTGCAACATCGGGGTGGAATGTTCGGTCAGACAAGTGAGGTCGAGAACGCCTTCGATGCGTCCGGTCATCGGATCGCGGATCGGTGCACCCGAACATGAATACGGCTGAAAGCGCTCGTGAAAATGCTCTGGCCCGACGATCTGAGCGGATCGGCCGGCCTCGAGAGCTGTTCCGACACCATTGGTACCGATATGGCCCTCTGCGTAGTCGAATCCCGGGGCGAGGAAGATAGCGTCGAGAAGCAGCCCGATGCTCCGGGTGGTGTCAACGCGTGTGAGAACCCGCGCTTTGTTGTCAGACAGCGCGATGCTCAAGGGAATGTCCTCGGTGGCATCGATGAGCCGATCGATAATCGGTCGGGAGTATCGAACCAGCCGCGAGGAAATGTCGATATCTCCGACGAAGGGGACTTCCCCGCGGTCCGCGGCCACGCCGGCGCCTCGGGAGCGACGCCACGAGGCGGCCACGAAGTCCGACACGGCGCCCGGGTCGGCGTCGCCGGTCGACAAGTACTCGATACGAGCCTCCGCCATTGTCAGACGACGGACTGACGACTCCATCGGAATTCTCCAACGTCGCACGATGCGTGTTCGCCCAACCGCCGAGCTGTCCGCTCCCCAACCTCGCTGAACTGACTTCGGATCGGCCGCGCACGCACATCAAGCGTGTGCCAAAGTGAGACAGATCACAACCCATGCATCCCACGTTGCGGGTCCGGGCTTGCTTTTTTGGCGGCCGGAGGGCACACGTACGGATGTGCGTCGGCTACGTGCGCGGGGCGTTGAAGAGTCGCACCGCTGGAAGTAGCACACTTCTTGGCGTGAACCGGCCGGCAAGGCCGACGATGTTCGGCACGAGTCCCGGCACGACGCTGCGCTTGCCTTCGAGCATGCCGTCGATTGCGGCTTCTGCGACTTCGCCGGGGGACACCTGGGCGATCGGAATGCTGAATTGATGGGCGTCGGCCACGTCGGCCCACTCGGTCGGTACGGGCCCCGGGCTCAGCACGGTGCAGGACACGCCGGTGCTGTGCAGCTCCTCGTGTACTGCTTCGGAAAAGGTCTGTACGAACGCCTTCGTTGCCGAGTAGACGGCCATGCCGGGTATCGGTTGAAATCCGGCGATCGAGGCGATGTTGAGCACGGCGCCCGCACCACGGTCGACCATCTCTGGTAGGGCCGCATGGGTGAGTTCCATGAGCGCCAGGGCGTTGACAGTGATCTCCTCGCGCTCATGTTGCACCGGCAGGCGGTGGAACGGCCCGCTGGTGCCGAAACCGGCACTGTTGCACAGACCGGCGATTGGTGCGCTGCCGATGCGGTCTATCAGCTGCGCGCGTGCCGCCCGGTTGCGAAGGTCGAGCGGCATTACCTCCACGGTGACCGAGTGCTCTGCGCGAAGCTCATCGGAGAGCTCGCTGAGGCGTTCGCGGCGGCGTGCGGTGAGCAGTAGTGGATATCCGCGGCGCGCCAGCCCACGGGCGAGCTCGGTGCCGATGCCGGAGGATGCGCCGGTGACGACGACGGTTGCATCGGAATTCGGTTGCGGGAGACTCATGTCTACCAATGGATTCCGCGGGTGGCGCGAACGAAGTTTTTGCTGCGCCTGTCGAATTTCGGGGTCTCGTCTGTCGATTCGCTTTCCCGCGCTGCAGCGGAGTCGTCGAACATCGTGAATGCGCGGTTGCGGACGTAGTCCATGACCGTCGGGTTGATGGCATCGGCGACTGACGCGAACTCCCCGAACGGTGAGCTGAGTCGGCGTGGTCGATGGACGATGGCGTCGGCGAGGACGCCGGCCGCCTGATCGGGACTGAGGGTAGGAAAGTTGTCATATATCTTGGTCGGACTGATCATTGGTGTCTTCACCAGCGTCATGTAGACCGTCGTGAACCTGATCCCGTCGTGGATGACTTCCGCCTGTAGCGAGTCGCACAACGTGTCCAGCGCAGCCTTACTCGCGATATATGCGCCGAAGCGAGGTGCGCGGGCTTGCACTCCAGCCGATGACAGGTTGATGATCTGACCGAATCCCAGTTCGCGCATCCCGGGGATGAATTTGAGGATGAGCTGGACCGCGCCGAGGTAGTTCAGCTGCATGGTGCGCTGATAGTCATGGATCCGGTCGTAGGACAGTTCCAGCGAACGCCGAATCGAGCGGCCGGCATTGTTGATCAGGATGTCGACGCGGCTGAGATCGGCGAGCACCTTGTCGGCCATCTCGGCGATCGCGTCCGTGTCCGTTAGGTCGCACGGGTAGACATGCGCGGTGCCACCTGCCCCGCGGATGTGGTCAGCGACCTTGTCCAGCTTCTCGCGCGTGCGGGCGACGAGGATCACCCCTCCGCCCGCTCGGGCGATTTCCTTCGCCGCCGCCTCACCGATGCCCGAAGATCCACCGGTGATTAGCACGATCTTGCCGTCGACTGCGTCGTGGAGCGTGCGGCCCCGCATATTGTCAATCAGGTTCTGCCAGTAGAACGGCCGATTCCTGCCAGCCGAGCTTGGCGTGTTGAGCATGTTCGATATCGCCGCGATCGGCTTTCCAGCCAGGCTTGTGAGGTCGCCCAAATTGATCATCGCGGTCCGGGAGGGCTTTCGCTGGTGGAGTGTCGAAGTTCTGCCCATTGATCGCGACCACGAGTCCCAATCTGGCCTCGTCGGTTTTTATCCCGCGGCTCTGGTTTCAGGACGCACATGCGGTTGCTCACGTTTCAATGTTGACGATCGCTTCGGTCGTCGTCGATGTCCTTCCGAACGACAAAACTGATCAGTTGGTGTGCCGGCTGACAATGCGGTCGAAAGGGCCCAGGTCATCGTTGACCTCATTTGTCGAAAGTCAGTCCCGGTGGTGGTCTGGCACAACGTTTGGCGCTCAACAGTGTCGCCGGCGACATGGCCGGCTGGTGGAAGTTTTGTGAAGGTGGTGGCAGGCCAGCCGTCGCGACGTACCAGCGCACGAGCTGAAATCGGTTGGCTCAGTGATGTATCGGTGAAACACGTATTTTGACGATCGACATTGAGGCCACCACACGAATGACTGAGTTCATGCGTCAGACCGATGCGTTCGCATGGGCGATGGAGAGCGACCCGAGGCTGAGATCGACCGTGGTCGCGGTGATCCTGCTCGACCGATCCCCGGATTGGGATGAGCTGCGCTATCGGTTCGATGTGATCAGCCGCAAGTTTCCGGTGTTCCGGCAGCGGGTCGTTGAGTCGCCGCCGCCGGCTCCGCCGCGATGGCAGGATTGTCCCGATTTCGACCTCGACTTTCACATGCGCAGGGTTACCGCTCCTAGGCCCGGCACGCTCGTCAGCGTCCTCGAGTTGGCTCGTTTGGCGCAGATGGAGGCCTTCGACCGAGCCCGGCCGCTCTGGAAGGTCACTTTGATCGACGGGTTGACCAACGGTGCGGCCGCCGTCCTGTGGACGTTTCACCATTCGCTCACCGATGGCGTGGGCAGCGTCCAGATCGCCACGACGCTGTTCGATTCGGCCGAACGTCCGCAACACCGGGTTGAGCTGCCGACCGAGCCGCCGATGCTGCGAACGTCTTGGTTGGACGGCTATCGCGACACGCTGCGTTACATCGCCAGGCGAGCTGTCAGCACGTTGACCGGTGCAGTTGAATTGACCGCTTGGCTGATGAATCAAGGTATTCGGCGACCGGTCGCCACGGTGGCTGCAGCGCCTGCGATCGTCGCATCGGTGTATCGGACAGTGCGCCCCGTGAATCGGACTGGGTCGCCACTTATGAAGCAGCGCAACCTTATCCGCTACCTGGGTGTGCACGAGGTGTCGATGCCACAACTGCGCGGGGCCGCACACCGCTGCGGTGCGGCGCTCAACGACGCGTTCATCGCGGGTGTGACCGGCGGGCTGCGCCGATACCACGAGAAGCATGGCGTCTGCATTGGCGATCTGCACATGACGATGCCAATCAGCCTGCGCACAAAGGTGGACGAAATGGGCGGTAACCGCATCACCTTGATGCGGTTCGACGTGCCGGCCGGGATCGCCGACCCCTGTGAGCGGATCAAGCAGACCCACGAGCGCACGGGGCGGGTGCGCCGGGAGCGATCGTTGCCCTACACGCAGGCGATCGCCGGGGCGCTGAACCTGATGCCGCGATGGTACATCGGCTCGATTCTGCGTCACGTCGATTTCCTCGCCAGTAACGTCGGCAGCATAGGTGCGCCCGAATCTATCGGCGGCGCCCTGGTGCGGTCTGCCTATGCGTTCGGTCCGACGATCGGTGCGGCGGTGAACATCACGCTGGTGACCTACGCCGACACGTGCTATCTGGGCATCGATATCGACTCCGGCGCGATTCCCGATCACGACGTGTTCAGGGAATGTCTGATCGAAGGCTTCGACGAAGTCCTTGCGCTAGCCGGGACGGGATCACGGCCATCGCCGGACCGCATCCAGCCCGCCTTGGAGAGGGGCTAGTGGGAAAGCGCCAGAAGTTCTGTGGTACGCGGCGATTGAAGCGGCTGAACGGAAGATGAGCGATGTCGGAGGTCAGGTGTTAGAGCGGATTGCCCAGCTAGCCATTCACGCACCGCGGCGGGTCGTCGCGATCGCAGTCTTGATCATGATCGGTACGGCGGTTTTCGGCATACCTGTGGCGAAGAGCCTGTCCGCGGGCGGGTTCGAGAATCCGGATTCGGAGTCTCAGCGCGCGACGAATCTGTTGGCCAACAAACTGCATCAAGGCGACCTGCCGATGCTCATCACGGTCACCTCCAATGACGGTGCACAGAGCAGCGCCGCTCAGACGGTCGCCACCGACATCGTGCGTCAGCTTCACAATTCGCCCTATGTGGCACAGGTAACGTCGCCGTGGACGGCACCGCCGTCGGCTTCGGCCAGCCTGATGAGCAAGGACGGCAAGACAGGCCTGATCGTCGCCGGCATCACCGGTGGCGAGAGCGATGCGCCCAAACACGCCAAGGCGCTCAGCGACACATTGGTGCACGACGGTGACGGTGTGACGGTGCGTGCGGGCGGTGATGCGATCACGTATGCGCAGGTGATAGACCAAACCGAGAAAGACCTGAACCTAATGGAAGCCATCGCGATTCCGCTGAGCTTTCTCGTGCTGGTCTGGGTGTTTGGCGGGTTGGTGGCGGCCGCGCTTCCGGTAGCCGTAGGGGGCTTTGCCGTTTTCGGCTCGATGGCGGTGCTGCGCGCAGTCAGTCTGGCAACCCAGGTCTCAATCTTCGCGCTGAATCTCTTGGTCGCGATGGGGTTGGCGTTGGCGATCGATTACACCCTGCTGATCCTGAGCCGGTTCCGCGACGAGCTTGCCGACGGTGTCGGGCCGGATAAGGCGCTGGAGCGCACGATGGTTGGTGCCGGCCGGACCGTGCTGTTCTCGGCCACCACGGTCGCGCTGTCGATGTCGACGCTCGCGCTTTTTCCGATGTATTCCCTGAAGTCGTTCGCCTATGTCGGCGTCGCCGTGGTGGCGTTCGCGGCCATTGCCGCGATTGTGGTCACGCCGGCGCTCATCGCGCTGCTCGGCGACCGACTTGCGGGTCGGATGCACAGGCCGACAGCGTCGGTCGAACGACCGATTCAGCAGAGGTTCTGGTACCGGTTGGCCAAGTTTGCGATGCGCCGGGCAGTCCCGATCGGCCTGGTGGTTGTCGCGCTGTTGCTGATGCTCGGCATTCCGTTCCTCGGTGTCAAGTTCGGCTTCCCTGATGATCGCGTGCTGCCGTCGTCGGCCTCGGCGCGTCAAGTCGGAAATCAGCTGCGCACCGATTTCGATGACGACCTGGCGAGGAATGTGACCGTTGTCATCCCGGACACCTACGGTGTAACGCCGGCGACGATGAACCGGTACGCTGCCCAGTTGTCGCGGGTGCCCGATGTGCCGTCGGTGTCTGCGCCGGGCGGCACATTCGTCGCCGGCGCGCTTGTCGGACCCCCTTCGGCCGCCACTGGGATAACCGGCAGCACCGCGTTTCTCACCGTGGAGAGTAGCGCGCCGCTCTACTCGCAGGCCTCCGCCTTGCAGCTCGACCGGCTTCATGCTGTTCGCGGCCCCGCTGGCCAGCGTGTCCTGATAGCCGGGACTGCGCAAATAAACCGGGACGCCGTCAGTGGCATTACTTCCCGGCTGCCGCTCGTGTTGACCGCAATTGCCGCAGTCACATTAACCTTGTTGTTCTTTATGACCGGTAGCATCGTTCTGCCACTAAAAGCCTTGGTGCTCAACGTCTTATCGCTGACAGCCGCGTTCGGCGCACTCGTGTGGATCTTCCAAGAAGGCCACCTGGGAGCGTTCGGCACCACGCCCACCGGCACGTTGGTCGTCAACGTTCTTGTGCAGTTCTTCTGCATAGCATTTGGGTTGTCAATGGATTACGAAGTGTTCCTGGTGTCACGGATACGGGAGTACTGGCTGGCATCCAATCGGACTCCCGCCGACAATGACGAAAGCGTGGCGCTTGGCGTGGCCCACACCGGCCGAGTGATAACCGCTGCGGCGCTGATCATGTCGATTTCGTTCGCCGCGCTGATCACTTCACACGTGTCGTTCATGCGGATGTTCGGCGTTGGGCTGACACTGGCTGTGCTGGCCGATGCGACGCTGGTACGCATGCTACTCGTACCGGCCTTCATGCACCTGATGGGCCGGATGAACTGGTGGGCCCCTAAACCGCTTGCGCGGCTTCACGAACGGTTTGGGATCAGCGAGTCCCGCCGTCCGCCTGCCCCGGAACCGGGCGATCCGCAGTTGACGTCACGACAAGCATCCATCTAACACTGCGCCTCGATCAGACGGGGTTGATCGCGACTTCCGACGACGAGCATGGTCGTCAAATGATGCGCTGAACCTCACTGCTTGCAGGAGGTCCGAAAACGCTCACCGCACGGTGCCGAACCCTCGAAGGGCTCGCACCCTAATCGGAGTGGGCCTCGCGGTTCGGAGGTCAATCGCGGCCTCCGCTTGTCGGCATCTACTGCCGAGATACCCGGGGCGCAGGGACAGACTGCGGCTGTCGGTCGTGCCCTCCGCGCACGATGCTTCTAGCTGCCGCGGTGCGCTGCCAGGTACTCTTTCGCAGCTTGCGTTGCGTAGTGGATGGCGTGCACCTGGTGGTCGGTTGCCATATGCGCCTGATCCACCGCCGCCAGAACGTCTTTCACCTCGTGAAGCTTGGCTGCTTCGCGGTGATGCCGTGCTGCGTGCTCATGATGTTCAGCCGCACTTTGATGGAGTTTGCTCAGCGTTGACATGATGTCCCTTCCTGGTTGCAGTTTCCGCTCCGAGCAATCGTGAGTGTTCGGCAGGCGAGGAGTCATTGTCCGGCGGGCCACGATCTTTCGCCCGTCATTAGTCGCGACGACAAGCGATCGAAGAACCTGCATCCTGACATGTTTGCCGCTCTCGCCGAGTCAATCCCTGGCGAGTAGTGCCCGTATGGGCGTTGTCTACCGGCACTGCATCGCGACAGCGATGTTGTGTCACACCACATCGCAATTGTTTACGGCCGAGAGCACTCTTGACTCACGATCGCCGTGGAGGGTTTGGCGAGGCTAAATCAATCGAATGCTGAGGAGTAACAATGAGCGAGACTCGTCATCAGGCCGCGACGACATCGGTTGGGCCAGTGGGTCGTTTCTTCGACGACGTCGTGACCAAGACCCGGTTCTGGTGGCTGCTGCTGATCACCGGCGCCGCCTGGATTGTGCTTTCCATCGTGATCCTGCGCTTCGACTACGCCACCGTCGAGGCAGTGGCCGTGCTGTTCGGGGTGTACTGCCTGGTCGCCGCGGTCAAGGAGATCACGATCGCGACGGTGTCCTCATCCACCGGGTGGCGCATCGCGCACGGGGTGCTGGCGGTGCTGCTGGTGGGGGTGGGTGTGGTGTCCCTGGTGAACCTCGGCGCCACCTTCGTCACGCTGGCCGCCATCATCAGCTTCTACTTCATCTTCCGCGGTTGCTTCGATATCGCCATGGCCTTCGCCGGCAGCTCCGTGGCCGGGTGGTGGGTGTTGTTGATCTGCGGGCTCGTCGAACTGGGCTTGGGGTTCTGGGCTGCCGGATCATGGAACGTGTCCGTGGTGGTTTTGGTGGCGTGGGTGGCCGCCGGAGCCATGGTGCACGGCATCGGCGACATCGCCCTGGGCTTCCAGCTCCACCAAGGACGCAGCGGCATCACCGCCATGAAAGGGCTGGCCGACCGACTCGGAGTCACCAACAGCCACCCCGCACCTGACGCAGCCGTGCCCACTCGATAACCCACCACCTTCGAGGAGTGAGTGGTCATGCAAAGCGTTGAATGTGTCCACGGATGGTGGGTTCTGCGCGCATGCGGCCGCAATCCGCTGGTGCGTCGCGTCGACCGCCTCGAACTGCTGATTGTCGCGCTGGGGATCCTGGCCGTTGCGGTCGCTGCCGCCCTTGCGGGCGCGCTGGGCACGGCTGTACACGATTCGCGCAGCCGTGTGTACATTGCGCAGGCCGAGGCGCGGCACGCCGTGACTGCCACAGCCACCGAGGACAGCACTCTGGTTCTGCGGGTCGACGACAGCACGGCTACACGGGTGACCGCCCGATGGAGAGCCAACGGCACCGAACACACCGGCATCCTCAACTGGGACCGTGTCGTCAAATCCGGTGACCCGCTGACGATTTGGGTGGATCGTAACGGTGATCACGTCGATGCGCCCGCGCCGGTGTCGCGGGCTGCGGCGGACGCGGTCGGTATCGCGTACGCGGCGTGGCAAGCGGCGGTCCTTGTCGTCGCCGGACTGGTGTGCTGGGGCCGCTCGAACCTTGACCGCCGGCGCGATTCGGCTTGGGAACGTGACATCCGCTGCCTCATCGACGGCAGCGGCGGGCGGACGAACCGTAGATCATGACAGCTGGGCGAGGACGGTCAGAGCGCCGACAATACCCGCTTGAATGCTTCACATCGGCGGGATGAGGTTGCAATGACGGCGGCTCCACAAACACCGGAGGCATTCACGGACTTGATAAACGTGTTGGTCTTGATCGGTATCCCCGGGGGGGCGGTCAACCGGGCGCTGAGCCGATATGCGATCGCCACCTCGCCGGACGGAGTGATGGTGAACGTGTTCAACGACCTTGGGTGCCTGCCTCGGTACCGCGAAGCGTTGGAAACACGGGTGAAGCCGGATGCCGTTGTCGACTTGCGTTTGGCCGCTGCCGAGGCCGACGCGGTGCTCGTCGTCACGAGCTACCGCGGGAGAGTTCCCTCGATGGCGCACAACGCAATCGACTGGCTTACGCATCGGTGGCGCCACGGCGCACTGCGCGACAAGCCGCTCGCCGTGATCGGCCGATCAGCTGGGTGCTACACCGGTGCCTGGTCACGTCAAGTCGAGGTCACCCGTGGAGGTTTGGGCTCGCGCGTGATCGAGCCGTTGACAGTGCCAACACTGCGTGAAGCACTCGAGAAGCTTGCGGATGAGGTGGACGGATCGTTCGATCGGCCACGGTCAATCGGCCAGGGCCTGGTCTAGTTGGCTGCGCGAGTTGATGCCGAGTTTGGCGAAGACCTTGCGGAGGTGGTACTGAACGGTGCGGGCGCTGATGAACAACCGGGCACCGATCTCCGGATTCGACAGGCCGTCGCGTGCCAACCGCGCGACTTGCCATTCCTGCGGCGTCAGTCCCTCATTGCTCGTCGATATGGCGCGCTTGCGGGCTTTCTCACCGGTCGCCTGCAGCTCACGCCTGGCCCGTTCGGCGAATGCCTCCATCCCCATCGACTCCAGCATCTCCAGGGCAATGCCGAGCTCAGTCCTGGCATCGACCCGTCGCCGCTGCCGGCGCAGCCACTCTCCATATAGCAGGTGGGCCCGAGCCAGGTCCGCCCGCACACGACAGCGTGAAAGGTGGTCGATCGCCTCACGATAGAGATGCTCCGCGGTGTCGCCCTCGCTTAGGAGCGCCCGCGATCGAGCCTCTATGCCGCGCCCCCAATCGGTGTCGCTGACGCTGGTCGTGTCGGCCAGCCGAGCGAGAGCGTCGGCGGCGACATCGTCCTGTCCGCTGCGTGTGGCCGCCTCGATCAGCTCGGCCATCGCCCACGTCGGAGCAGTCATCTCCCTGAGATAACCGGTCGACCGCGCGGCTGATCTCAACGCCTCCTGGTAGTTGCCCAACGCGTTGTTCAGCACCGCGTGTGCCCAATCCACGACGGTCAGTCCGATTCCTTCACCGCGCGGGGTTACATCCCTTGTGATGTTCTCGATCAGGGCGTTCGCTTCCCCCGACCTTCCCGAAAGAACGGCCAAACCGAGGGCGGCGTAGGGAGCGAGTCTGGTACCGGTCGCCTCGATCGCCGGCTGCAGCTCCTGAATCAGCGCCGCCGCGCCGGTGAGGTCGCCGGCGAAGAGGAGCATGAATGCCCGCGAATTGAGTGCGACCGGCAGCTCGCTCAGCGCCCCGACGGAACGGGCCAGCTGCACATGCCGCTCCGACAGCGAATGCCACCTCTCGTCATCCCACACGTGTCGGGCGACTATGCCCGCGACCCAGTGCCAGCGCAACTCCTCGTCGTCCGGCATGCCGGCGCTGAACGCTTGGAGCCCCTTTCGGAGGATGGGCAGCCCCGCGTCGTATCCTGAGTTGTAGTGCGCGACAAGTCCATCCAACAGAAAATCGGAAGCGCGCGGAGCATGCGTAGGGGGCGGTGTGGTGGCCGCGGCGCGCGCCACTTCCACCGCACCTCCACCCGTCGCGAGACGACCCGCGAAGTAGCCCGAGGAGAGGGCCTGCAGGTAGGTCGCCCGGGACAGGTCTGCGTCGATCGACTCTAGCCGCCTTGCCGCTTTCAACAGGAGGGACGGAGCGTCACTGCCCCGGTTCGTGAGGAGCGCGAGTTCTGCCTCCATCAGGTCGATCCGGGCCTGCTGAAAGTCGTCAGGCGACCCGGACTCGGCGACGGACAGCAGATCGCGGGCAGCGGCGAACTCGCCAGCCTTGATCTTCGCCGACGCGGCCGCCAGCGCACGCTCGGTGCGTCGCGGGGAACCCACGCTGAGCACCGTCGCGCGCTCGAGGAATGCGGCTGCGGCTGCCAGGCCGCCTCGGGCACGCGCGCGCCCCGCCGACCGCTCCAACTCCTCGGCGACCTCCTCGTCGGGTCCGGGTGCGGCATTGGCCCGGTGCCACGCGCGTCGATCGGCATCTCGTTGCAGATCGGTGGCGTCGCCCAGCGCCGCATGCACTTCGCGCCGTTCCTGCGGTAGCGCGGACCCATACACCACCGAGCGGACGAGGGGATGTCGAAACCGCACTCGTGAACCGACCTCGACGAGGTTGGCCTCGACGGCGGGCACCGCAGCAGCGGCGTCGATCTCCATCTGCGCGGCGGCTCGCCACAGTAGGGCCGGATCACCTACGGGCTCGGCTGCCGCGATGAGCAAGAGTCGCCGCGTCGTTGTCGGAAGGGCTTCGATCCGCTGACGGAAGTGCTCTTCAATACCGCCCGACAAGCGCACGGCGCCGGGCAGCCAGAACCCACCGGCGACCTGTCGCGGGCTCACTGCACGAGACAACTCGAGCAGAGCCAACGGATTGCCCCGCGTCTCGGCGACGATCCGATCAAGTACGGGGCTGTCCACTGGCCCCGCCAGAGCGGCATCCAACAAGGCTCGCGCATCTGACTCCGAAAGCCCTTCAACAGCGAGCTCCGGCAATCCCATTAGCTCGCTACTGGGCACGCGAGCCGCGAAAATCAACCCAACCGATTCCGCCACCAACCGGCGAGCGACAAATCCGAGCACATGCGCCGAGGCGCGGTCGAGCCACTGTTCGTCATCGACTACACACACCAGCGGTTGTTGCTCGGCGGCATCGGACAGCAGGCTCAGCACCGCGAGCCCGACGAGAAATCGATCCGGTGCCGAACCGGCGCTGATGCCGAATGCCGTCCGCAGCGCTTCCCGTTGCGGTCTCGGTAGGTGAGGAAGATTATCGAGCATCGGCGCGCACAACTGATGCAGTCCGGCGAAGGGCAGTTCCATCTCCGACTGCACGCCCGCGGCCCGGGCCAATCTGCACCCCGACGCCTGCTGGCTTAGATACTCGAGAAGCGCGGTCTTGCCCACACCCGCTTCACCGGAAACCACCAACGCTCGGCTTTCACCGGCGCGAATAGCCTCGAGCAGCCCCTCGAGTACGCCGCGCTCGGCCTGGCGGTCAATCAGTTTCATCGCGCCCTGCACCCGTGAAACCCGCCGTTTCTGCACGGCAGTGGCGCTAACCATACCTGGCGAAAGCGCCGACCTACGGCGCGATGCGGCTAGCGGGCGATGGACTGTTCAGAACCGCGCCACGGTGAGGTTCTCCACGGCGTCGCGATCGATGTCGTAGCCGAGGCCTGGCTTGTGAGGCGCGTGGATGAAGCCCTCACCATCCACGATCGGAAGGTCCGCGTCCAGCATTCCCATGCTCAACAGATTCTGCGGCACCATGATCTCTGCGAACGAACAGTTCCGGACGGCAAGCGCCACGTTCAGGTACATCGCCAGATTGAGTGTTGGTCCATAGCTATGGATCTCATAGTTCAGGCCGAAAGCCTCGCAGGCATGTGCTGACTTCATCATCTGGGTGACGCCACCCGAGTACTCGGCGAGGGTGCGGACGTAGAAGCCTGCCCCACTGGCCAAGTACTCGTGGATCGCAGGGAAACCCGCGAAGTTCTGTTCGCCAACGGCCAGTGGCACGCCGAGCTTGTCCGCGAGGAACGACAACCCCTTCATATCGAGATCCGAGATGGGATTCTCGAACCAGAAGAAGTTGAGATCATCGAGGACTTGGCCCACTGCCAACGCCTCGGGCACGGTGTACGCGCACACTGGGTCGATCATGAGGTCGATGTGCGGGAACTCGTGGCGTATTGCCTGAGCCAGCTCGATGTCTCGTCCGGCCTCCCGGAACGGGTGGAACTTCACCGCCGTGAATCCCTGTGCAACAGCAGCGTGGATCGCGTCGAGGTAAGCGTCGATGGTGGAGTAGGCAACGGTGCTGGCATAGGCCCGAATCTTGTCCCGTTGCGCACCAAGGTATTTGTACAGAGGTAGACCGGCCGCTTTGGCGTTGATATCCCACAGGCAGGCGTCGGCGGCCGCGAGAGCGGGCGGATTCGAGTAGGGCGGCAGGGCGCTTGTCATCTCGTGACTCAATGCGCCGATATCGTAGGTGTCGCGGTCGACGAGAATCGTCTTCGCGACTTCGGCGGCATGCTCGACCGCCTTCGCCGGAATCAAATAGCTCACGTAATGGCCATCGATGCCTTCGTGGGTAGAGACCGATACGAGGACAAGCTGAGGCAACTTGTCCACCGCACCCTGCGTAGGAATCACGGTCGCGTCGAGTTCGGTGCGAAGGATGGACAGCTGGACATCCTTGATCTTCATTTGTTATTCCCCAAAATTGTTGGTTCGGATTTACTCCTGTAAATCCACGGTCGGCTCGCAGCCGGCGTCCTTGAGGCTGGCGATGTCCTTGAAGCCACAGATCGCCATGCACAGGTCGAGTTCGGCGAGGAACGATTTCAGGAAGTGGGTCAGGCTCTCGGTGCCGCCGTAGGACAGGGCGTATGCGTAAGGTCTGCCGATTCCGACGGCCGTGGCGCCCCGCGCCAGAGCGATCACGGCATCTGTCGCATCCCGTACACCGGAGTCGAACATGACCGGAGTGGAGTCGGCCGCCGCGACGACACCGGGCAAGAGCTCGAGTGTAGGAATTCCCGAATTTGCCTGGCGACCACCATGGTTGGTGCAATACAGCACATCGGCACCGTTATC
>Ga0105247_10001996_pt1 | contig 14144 bp, 15 predicted proteins | sample KBSS24metaG_FD_81519 | JGI IMG/M metagenome (GOLD analysis project Ga0105247, IMG submission 81519) | Switchgrass rhizosphere microbial communities from Kellogg Biological Station, Michigan, USA - KBS S2-4 metaG | ecosystem: Host-associated > Plants > Roots > Rhizosphere > Soil | place...
CATCATGATAAGCTAAAAAAATATACAAGAATATTTGCCGGTTGCCTGGTATGTACCTGGGTGATGCTGGCGGGCCCGATATCCGGTTTTGGAATGAATCCTGCCCGATCCTTTGCCAGTGCTCTTCCGGCTAATATTTGGACATCATTCTGGATCTATTTGTTCATGCCGCTTGCCGGGATGTTATCAGCTACAGAAGTTTTCCTGCTTGTACAAAAGAAAAATTCTCAGCAAAAGATGATGAACCCATTTCTGCAAAAAATAAAAACAAACTGAACCAACTATGTTTTCTAAAATCATTGATATGAAAAAGATCATACTGTTTGTCATTATTGTTCTTGCTTTCTTTTCCACCGAAGCGCAGGTCAAAAAAGTGGATGCGATAGGAATTACTGTAAGCGAAATGAATCGTTCTGTAAAGTTTTTCAGCGAAGTATTGGGTTTTAAAAAAGTAAACGAAGAAGAATTTTTCGGAACGAAATATGAACAGCTGCAGGGAATATTTGGTTTGCGGATGCATGTTGTTCGTATGCAATTGGGTGACGAATTCATTGAGCTGACTGATTATTTAACAAGCGGCGGGCGCAGCATTCCGGAAGATGCAAAAAGCAATGATCTTTTCTTTCAGCATATCGCCATCGTAGTAAGTGATATGGAGAAAGCATACGGGCATTTAAGAAAATATATGGTGATGCATGTATCAACAGGGCCGCAAACAATACCTGCAAGTAATGTAGCCGCCGCTGGTGTTAAAGCATTTTACTTCCATGATCCCGATATGCATAATCTTGAGCTGATCTATTTTCCAAAAGGAAAAGGGCAAGAAAAATGGCAGAATAACAAAGGCAAATTATTTCTTGGGATAGATCATACTGCCATTGGCATAAGTAATACAGATAGCAGTTTGAAATTTTATAAGGACTTGCTTGGCATCGAACGCAAAGGTGATAGCTGGAACATGGGAATGGAGCAGGCGCATTTGAATTTTGTGGAAGGAGCAAGCCTGCACATCACGGGTCTTCGGGCAACAGCCGGACCTGGCATTGAATTCTTACAATACCTGCAACCCGGCCCTGGTAAAGCTTTTCCTGCTGATTCAAGAACAGATGATATATGGCATTGGCAAACAACATTAGTTGTGGATGATGCAGAGAAATTATATAATGAACTCAAAAAAACCAATTACAGATTCGTATCAAATGAATTAGTGACATTTCATTCTAAGGATGGAAAAGTCAGCAAGGCTTTTATAGTCAGAGATGGAGATGGACATGCAATACTTATCAGGGAGAATGCCCCCAACCCTAAAGGGGAATAAAAAAGTTTATTATCAAAAGTTATAAAATGAAAAGAATATTATCATTTCTGTTGAGTGTGTTATTTATTGTAGGCAAATCAAATGGCCAGGGTTGTAGCGATGCAGGTTTCTGTACGTTACATTCTATTAAAAACAATACGAAGAATGCTGCTGAAGTAGATAAAAAAAATGAGCTGGCGTTCGGTTTCAACTTTGGAAAGGGTGAACGTTACACTTCCATTTATAATTTGGAAGTGGAATATACAAGAACAATTACTAAAAGAACTTCCGTTAACGGTAAACTTGGGTATTCTGCTATAAGCGGAGAACTGGCTAATACCAACGGGTTAACCGATCTTTTTCTTTCCGTGAATCATTCATTTGATATAAAAAGTAAATGGCAGAAATCATTTCTAGTAGGATTAAAACTTCCTTTTGATAAATCGGATATTGTTAAAGACGGCATTCATTTGCCAATGCCATATCAAACAAGTCTTGGTACGACTGATCTTGTGCTTGGATTGAATTTTATCCGTAATTCTTTTGGTGCAACGGTAGCACTTCAGCAACCATTGAAATCAATAAATGGCAATAAGTTCAGACCGGAGGATTATCCATCCGTTCCTTTGGCTAATCGTTATCTGCCATCGGATGAGTTTTCAAGAAAAGGAGACGTGCTGTTGCGCTTCTCTTATAATTTTGATTTCACTAAAAGATTTTCCATTCGTCCGAGTTTGCTTTCCATCTATCATGAAGCAAACGATACTTACCTGACTGCAAATAAAATGAGAACAGAGATTGCAAATTCAGCAGGACTTACAATAAACGGTAATGTATTTGCTGATTACAAATTAAAGAATGGAAGCAGCTTTGAACTTTCATTAGGAACTCCCTTTGTGATAAGAACCAACAGGCCGGATGGGTTGACGAGGTCTTTTGTTGCGGCGGTGGAATATAGGATTGAATTCTAACAGAGTATTCAATAATGCTGAAGTATATTCCGCAGTACAAGAGTGCGACGCAACGAAGCTGATAGTAGCACCGAAGCCGGCCTAATAATAATTCCCTTCTCCGTCAGCCACACGACAGTATCAAAATCAGTTTTGATGTCTATTTGTAACAATGAAACAGGAGCAGCTGATATGTCCGCTTTGCAGGGATGCCGTTGATAAACTCGTATATCGTTTCCATTATGATACAGAGTCGTCAGTAATTGATAAGATAAAGGCAGAATTTCCTGAGTGGACAAAAGATGACGGGCTTTGTTCCCGTTGTCTTGATTTTTTTCATTCAGAGATCGTAATGGAGCAACGGATACTTCCTTCCATTGGGCCGCATTTCCCAATTAAGACAACCGATGATTTTATCGTGATACCAACCGGCCTTCGTATAAATGCCGATCCACGTTACACAGGCAAAGGTGTTACAATATGTTTCATTGATAGCGGTTTTTATCCGCATCCTGATCTTACCGCAACAAAGAATAGAATTAAAGCAATTGTTGATATTACAAATAATAGTGAGGCTTCTAAAGCCCCCGCTTCGGAGGGGTTTGGGGAGGCTTCCTGGCACGGCACCATGACCTCAGTAGTTTGTGCCGGCGATGGATATTTAAGCAACGGTTTATATAAAGGAATTGCCAGTGACGCCGAACTTGTATTATTAAAAGTACAAAATGAAGAAGGGCATATAACAACTGAAAACATTTGCAAGGCATTGCATTGGGTTTTGCTGAATCATGTGGCATATAATGTCCGCATTGTGAACATGAGTCTTGGTGATGATGTGCTGGGATCATATAAACAAAGTGAGGTGGATGTACTGGCGGAGCAATTAATAGAAAAAGGAATTACTATAGTTGCTGCAGCAGGTAATAATGAGAGCGGAACAGTAAAGCCACCGGCGAATTCATTGCATGTAATTGCAGTAGGCGGCGTAGATGATGAAAATATGCTGGAAGACATTCCACAAAAACTTTATCACTCCACATTCGGAAGAACAGTGGATGGATTAATGAAACCCGAGTTGCTGGCCCATGCTATCTGGATCGCAGCCCCGATACTACCGGGTACCCGGGAACAAACAGAGTCGGAAACTCTTCATCATTTATTGAAGACAGATGATAAAGACCTGGTGAAAGAGATCAACAAATTATTTTCAAAAACTCAATTGGATCATTGCCTTCTTCAATCCAATGATCCGGTTTTTGTCCGTGAAATGATTCTGCAACGCATTCGCAATTGCAAATACATTTCGCCACATTATATGCATGTCGACGGAACATCTTTTGCCGCACCGATAGTCAGCGCAACGATAGCACAGTTGTTGGAAATAAATCCGTCGGTCACACCAGCCATGATAAGAGAATTGCTTTTCTCCACGGCGAAAAGAATCGATGATATGCCGGCAGAACGACAAGGCTTTGGCGTAATAGAACCACGCAAAGCCATTTTGAAAGTTTTAAAAAAGAAACCGATCATGAAATCAAACGATTCGCCATTTATCAATAAAGAAAAAAAGACAATAGAGTTTTATGTGCAGAATGATTGCGCCTCACAGATATGTCTGGCAGGAAGTTTTAATCATTGGGCGCAGGATGTGTTGCTGATGGAGCCGGGTCAGGACGGACTTTGGAAGATCGAAATACCGATGTTGCCCGATGGTCGCTACCAGTATAAGTTTTTTGTGGATGACAAGAAATGGATGGAAGATTTTGAGAATCCTTATCGTGAACCGGATGGATTCCGCGGATTCAACAGTATCTTAACGATAGATATCAATGACAACAATAATTGACATAGCAATGTGGATCGTGGGCATCTATCTTTTATGCGGATTGCTGTTCGCTGTTCCTTTTGTTATAAAAGGAGTGAAAGTAATAGACCCCAATGGCGCACATGGAACCAGGTGGGGTTTTCGTGTCATCATCCTACCGGGTACCGTCATCTTCTGGCCGGTATTAATTGGGAAATGGGTAAAAGCAAAGCGTGGGCAAGGCGTATGATAAAACCATTACGAAAAAGACATTTACAGATATGGTCGGTACTTGCAGTATTGATACCGGTTGGTATTGTTAGTGCAATTATCGTGAGGCCCAAACCTGTTACAAATACTTTGTTGCAACCAACAATCGCAGAAGCATTACCCATTGTCATTAAAACAGTAGAAAAAGAAAATTATTCGGTGAGTCTTCGTGGCAATGATCAAACCCCAGTTCAATTAGAATGGATCAATAAAAGTGTATTGACATTTCCGACCGCTGTTATTTATAAAACGAACGGAACATTTTCGCCTGGGCATTCAGATTTAATAGGTCGAATAGAAGCGAGAGGAACCTATCGCTTTGCATTAAAACCAGATTCAATTGATAATTACTACTTCATTTTATATGATTTTATTCATCAGCAAAAAATTGATTCGATAAAATTTTAAAACGTCATGAGTGCATCATACCAGGCAATAGGGTGGAACCGGCAAAAGAAAATATATGACTGGATCATATTCGGGTTCTGCACTGTCTATCTTGGTATATTCATTTCCCTTAATCTTGCATTCAATCCCCAGGTCACTTTTGAAACATTGCTGATCCGCTCCACTTCTACATTGGCAGTTTTATTACTGCATGTGATACTCAGCATCGGGCCATTAACACGTATCAACAAAAAGTTTTTACCGTTATTATATAATCGCCGTCATCTCGGAGTAACGATGTTCTTTATTGCAGCTGTTCACGGTATTTTTGGTATCCTCCAGTTTCACACATTAGGCAATGTAAATCCGATAGTTTCTCTTTTTACTTCTAATACAAGATTTGGCTCACTTGCTGATTTTCCTTTCCAGGCACTTGGTTTTTTTGCATTGGTCATTTTCTTTTTAATGGCCATTACCAGTCACGATTTCTGGTTGCACAATCTTTCACCCAGGGTTTGGAAGACACTGCACATGTTTGTGTATATAGCTTATTTCCTTATTGTGATGCATGTTCTGCTTGGAGTAATACAATACGAAACTAACCCTGTATTTATTATTATTCTTCTGATTGGAACAACAACGTTGATAATACTGCATTTGATTGCCGGTACAAAAGAAGTTAAGAGAGATAATATAAAATATGATCTGGTAAAGGATGGTTTTACTAAGGTCTGTGATGTAAATGATATTGAAGAAGACAGGGCAAAAATGTTTTGTATTGACAAAGAACGGATCGCTGTTTATAAAACACAGGGCAAATTATTTGCAGTAAACAATGTTTGCAAACATCAAAATGGTCCGTTGGGCGAAGGAAAAGTATTAGATGGATGTATTACTTGCCCCTGGCATGGCTATCAATACTTGCCGCAAAATGGACAATCCCCTCCCCCATTCAAAGAAAAAGTAAGCACCTATGATATAAGAATAGAAGGAACGGATGTATGGCTCAATCCAAAACCCTACCCGGAAGGAACGGAAAGACCGGGAGCAGTGATACGGGTTAATAATTAAGAATTAGTAAATAATAATTATGAGCAACAGCGAGTTTTATATTGGATGGATGTCGAAAGCCCCGGATAGTTTTAGCCGGTTCGTAAAGAAATATCTTTTCATTCTTTTGCTATTAATAATTGTGTCGGCAGTTCTATTGGCATTGTCGCAAAAAAAATTTGGTACAGGAAATTTTGAGTTTGGAAAGCTAACCGAAGTAAAAGGAATTTATTTTAAAGATCCTGTTCCAAATCTTAAAGTAGTAAATGGAAAAGATATTTGGGGAAATTATTCTTATATCACCGTACCATTGATCGGCTATGGCAAGCATGGAGTTGAAGGGGTAATTGCTGATCTTGAAAAAGAAAATAACACTTCGCTTGATAAAAAAGAATTAACGGTTAAAGGAACACTGTTGTATAATGATGGCAAGTTGCTGATGCAAATAGACGGAAACGATAAGCCTCTTTTAAAGATTGGTGAAGTGGTTACATCGCCTGACCTTTTACCACAATCAAAAGAATTGGGCGCACAAACGATCAAAGGTGAGATCGTAGATCCCAAATGCTATTTCGGTGTTATGAAACCCGGACAGGGCAAGCCTCATCGTGATTGCGCCATTCGCTGCATATTGGGTGGTATTCCTCCTATGATGAAAGTGCAGAATGAAAAAGGAGAAACAAATTATTACCTCATCGTAGGTCCCAATGGTGAAAGGATGAATGAAGCTGTACAGAATTTTGTTGCTGAACCAACAGAACTGGAGGCAAGACTGGTACAATACGATGATTGGATAGTGGTGTATGTAAAAGATAAAGAAGCGATGCATCGTATCTCATATCTCAACCTTATCGGTAACGATGCACAAACTGTCACTTGCGGCAAAAAATGTTTACAATAAACACCGGAACTTCGCAAGAATAAAATCTATAAATGAAAGTCGGTCTAAGAAAACGATTCTTTGCCTGGATGCTAAAGAAGAGTGATACAATCAACCATCAATTGTATGGCTCGTATAAAAGAAATTTATTCAAGGATATAAATGGATTAGTTGTTGAAATCGGCCCGGGTACCGGGGTCAATTTCGATTATCTTCCTCAAAATATTCGCTGGTTAGGAATTGAGCCAAATGAGTTATTCTATGAAACATTGCAAACCAAAGCGAAGGAAAAAGGAATTGACGCAAAACTTTTACCCGGCGATGCTTCAAAAATTCCCTTACCTGATGATAGCGTAGACGTATTGATATGCACTCTTGTTTTATGCTCGGTGAAAGACCCGGCAGCTACTGTAGCAGAATTAAAAAGAGTTTTGAAGCCCGGCGGGAAACTTATTTTCATAGAACATGTTGCTGCACCAGGAAGGTCAGTCCTGTGTTATACACAGAATTTGTTTAATCCATTGAATCGTCTTATTGCCGATGGCTGTAATTGTAACAGGGAAACATGGTCATTTATAGAAAATGCCGGGTTTAAAGAAGTAAATCTATCGCATCAGAAAATGAAAGGATCTTTTAAACTTGTTGCTCCTCATATCATGGGCTACGCAATAAAATAGCCTGTCGCTTACCGGTACATAGTCTCGTAATCCGATACCGATTCTTCCAGTAAATATCTTTCGTGAGCTGATAACGTAACAACTATTTCGTTCACTATATCTTTTGCAACTTCGGTTTTGTTTTTTAATGGAAATTCTTTTTTAGAAAAATCATCTTTAATGATGGTGATTTTGTTTGTGTCATACCCGAATGTTGCATTTGAATCATTCATAGAGTTCAATATCACCATATCCAAATTCTTTTTATCCAATTTCCCGATAGCATGTTTGAGTTCGTCATTCGTTTCTAATGCAAAACCAACAGAGATCTGTCTGTTCGTCTTTACCCGTCCAAACTCATAAGCAATATCAGCGTTCTTTGTCATTTTTATGGTAAAAGAAGACTCTTCTTTTTTTATTTTTTGTTCGGCTACTTTCTCCGGACGATAATCGGCAACTGCAGCAGCAAAAATGGCTACATCTACCTCTTCAAAAAAATGACAGCAAGCCAGGTACATTTCATTGGCTGAATTTATTTTTACAATTTTCAGATTGGGATGTTCCAGTTTTATGTTAACAGGTCCCGATATTAAAAACACTTTTGCGCCTTGTTCAAGAAGTTGCTCTGCAATTGCATAACCCATCTTACCCGAAGAATGATTACTGATGTATCGTACAGGATCAATAGCCTCCCGTGTAGGGCCGGCTGTGATTAATACTTTCTTATTATTTAAAGATTGAAATGACATAGTTCAAAGTTTGTTTCTCAAATCTAAATCCATACTAAACCAATCTTTGTCGTCCGTATTACAGTTATCAAATTATCTCACAGTTCCAGAACTCAGATCATTTTATTACTCATAATCTGGTCAGTTACCTGACAGCATAAAATTGATAGCACAAATAGTTTTGCGCCGTAGCCCGATCTTGAAAAACGGATAAAAGAAATATTGAATTGATTTCACTTGTTCAATTAACTTATACAGAGAATTAATTTATGCTGAACGAAAGGAAAATAAAAATATTAGCGGTCTTAGGTAGTCTTCGAAGTGATTCGTCCAATCAGAGAATCATCAATAAGATCGCATTAATGATGCCGGCGAATGTTGATTTCAAAATATACAAGGACCTTGGGAGCCTTCCTCATTTTAATGGCGACGAGAGTTATGAAATTGTTTATGAATGGCGACAATTAATTAAGGAAACGGATGCTGTTCTGATTTGTACCCCTGAATATGCATTCGGTGTACCGGGTTCTTTAAAGAATGCACTTGACTGGACAGTCTCTGCAGGTGATTTTTATGATAAACCCGTTGCATTGATAACAGCTTCCAGTGCAGGTGATAAGGGTCATGCTTCATTATTGCAAACATTGACTGCTCTAACAGCGAAGATGACAGATGATACTAAACTCCTAATCTCTTTTATCCGTTCTAAATTTGATGAGAAAGGTGAACTATCAGATCGATCCACACTGAAAGACATCGGTAAGGTTATTAACAGCCTTATTCAATTAATTAAATCCAATCTGAAATAATAATTTTCAACCGGATCTGCTTTTCTAAATCACTCTGCAAAAGCTTTGCAACATATTCTTTGCCCGATGGATCAATACCGCAAATGGAAATTGTAAGAGCAGATGAAGTAGTATGATCATGATATTTCTGGGAAATTATTTTTAAAGTTTCTTCTGAATCCATCAGGCATTATTATAAATCTTTATTGTAGGCTCACGTAATGCAGAGGCTGCCTCACTGGAATAGTAATAGATCACATCCGCAATTTGTTCTGCTTTTACCCAACTATTGAAATCACCGTCAGGTATTGCTTTGCGATTAGCCTCGGTATCGATTGTACTTGGCACAATAACATTTATCACTACATTTTTCCCTTTGGCCTCATCGTTCATCAATTCTGCCAGCCGGAAAATAAGTGACTTTCCTAATCCATAAGCGATCATGCCTTTGCCGTTTCTTGCATCCATGCCTGGGCGGGAGCCCGTTAAAAATATTCTTCCGCTATTTTGTTTTAACATCTGCACAAAGCTTGGGCGGGCCACATTGTAAGCAGTTTCAAAATTCAACTTATACTGTTTTGCAATGTCTGAAGTTTTTGTTTCAGCTACCTTCCCCAATGCAAAACCACCAACAGTCAGCACGGCGACATCTACTGATCCATATTTGGAAATAACTGCATCAACGAATTTCTGTGAATCATTCTCATTAGTAAGATCCACCACTACCTTTTCAAATTTATCAGCCGGAAAATCTAATATCACAGGATCATTGGGAACAACTGTACCGATAACTTTAAATCCGCTATTAATAAATTTTTTCACTACTGCCTGTCCCATATTACCGGAGGCTCCTGTTACAATTACTGTTTTATTCATGATACTTACATTGAAAATTGATGCCGGTTTGTAAAAAATTTATCGACAGAAAATTTACCACTGCCATTCAACAATGTGGCGATTGATAATCCGATCACCAACAAGTGATATTCATAACCTTCACCTTTATTAGTACCATACCAATTAAGGAAAAAGCCATTTTCAATATGAGAAGTGAAGATGATACCGATCATCAGTGCAATTAATAGGACCGCCCAGATTCGACTTGCCACGCCTGCCAATAAAAACAGAGAGCCAAAGAATTCAATAATGATCACCATGAATGCAATGATCCAGGGCAAGTGAAGAGTGCCGATAAAATAATTCATGGTGCCAGCGAACCCATAACCACCAAACCATCCTAGCATTTTTTGCGCCCCATGTGGAAAAATGATAGCCCCAACTGTTAGCCGGAGAATTAAACCAGTCCAATCATTATTCGTTAAGAAGATTTTCTGTTTCATTGTTTTAATTTTTAAATCTTGTCAATAACTATTGCCAACTAAACTTTCCGCCGGTATTTATCCGGATTTTATACAAGCTGCTGTGTGCAGTTAAATACAATGTTTTTCCGTCTTCATCACCCCAGGTCATATTAGCAGGACGTTCAGGGGTGACTATCTTTCCTAATAATTTTCCTTCCGGTGATAAAATCCATAATCCACCCGGGGCTGATACAAAAAGATTTCCTTCCTTATCTACTTTCATTCCGTCTAATGCTTCATCATCTTCAGTCAAATTCCAGTCAAAAAATATTTTACCATTCTTTAATGTTCCATCAGGTTGCACTTCGTAGCGCCACAAAGTTTTTGTATGATGAATATCGCGGATGTCCCAATTGGTGACGTAGAAATATTTTTCATCAGGAGAAAAGGCTAAGCCATTAGGCCCACCAAGGTCTTTTGATACCACACTTACTTTACCACCCTTTATCATAAACACACCTGAATAATCAAGTTCTTTTCTTTTGTCGGCAAAAAAATTGGGTAATCCATAAGGAGGATCGGTAAAATAAATGGTACCATCACTTTTCAGAAGCACATCATTCGGGCTATTAAAACGTTTACCATCAATTTTATCAGCGAGAATCGTGACAGGACCTTTCTTTTCAATTCTTATTACTCTGCGGTTACCATGCTGATCAATGATCAATCGTCCTTCTTTGTCTATTGCCAGGCCATTACTTCCAGGCTGACCATATTCACCAATATCGGCACCGGTATAGCCGGAATGTGACATATAAACTGTTACGTTATGATTTTTTGGGTTGTAGCGATAGATCGTATTTGTGTTAGGATCGCTGAATAATAAATATCCATCGGGATGCCACACAGGGCCTTCGGTAAATGAAAACCCATCTGCAACTTTTTCAACTTTAGTGTCTGGAATAATAACACTGCTCAGCTTTTCATCAAGGGTATAAATTTTTCCGATGTCTTTCCATGCCGGATTTGTTGGCAAACCGCTTTTATAAAAATCAATAACTGCGTTACGAACCCATATATAATTGTCAGGAATTTTTCCGAGTGGCCCATTTATTCCAAGTATAGCAATGGAAAACTTCTCACCTGGCTTTGCATCATTGGTTAAAATAATTCTGTTGCGGGTATTATATCCGGCTATAACCCCATTTCCACTTTGCCCGAAACCTGTCATTTGCTTTCCATTTACCCATACTTCACTATAATCATCAACAACAATTTCAAATACAGCTGTAGTCCCAATTGTACCTAATGATCCAATTGTTGCCGGTATTGTAATATCAGTTTTAAACCAAACAAAAGAAACAAGACCCATTCCTTCTCTTACCTCAAGATCAGTAGGTTTTATTTCCATAAAATTTTTATCAAAATCAGAAGAACTAATCTGTGGTGACAGCGTATGTGTTTTTATTTTCATTCCCGTGGGATATAGAAGCATCAGGTCGCCATTTGTTCCGGCACTCGGTGATTTAAAATCTGCATCCTTTATATATGCAGGTTGCACATACCATTTTGCAGATACTAATGCCGCACCTTCCTGTGTTTTCAGATCAGCGATTGCAGTTGGCTTATCTACTGCAAGCTGTCTTGTTTCCTGTGCAAACAATGCAATGGCTGCAAATGTTGCTATCATTAAAAGCACATAGATCTTTAGAAAGAAATAAATCCTGATCATGTCGTTGATTTTTAAAAATGATTTGTAATTAGTCGCGGCATTTTAAAGAGTTGGGCCATCTAATTTTGCTTTACTGCCAGCAATGGCTATTTCTTCATCCTGCTGCGCACTTGAAGCGCCGCTTACACCAATAGCCCCGATAACTTGTCCATTATAAATAATAGGAATGCCACCTTGCAGAAATGTATGGCCGACCGTTATTAATGCTTGCCTTCCGCCATTGATAGAATTTTCCAATTTTACAGTTGGTGCTTTGAATAGAGCAGCAGTATTTGCTTTCTTTATTGAAACTTCTGCCGAAGCAGCGAATGTTCCATCTAATCTTTCGACGTAAACAAGATTGCCACCTGCATCCACTACTGCTATTGCGCCGCCAGGTGCATTATTAGCTTTGGCATATTTTACCGCTTCAGCTACAACTTTTTTTGCTGCATCTAATGAGATAGTAGTTGTAGAAATTACCTGGGCTGAAGTAATCATTACCATACTGACAGTACTGATCAATAAGAGAATTATTTTTTTCGTGGTGATTTTTTGATGTCTGGTGAAAAAAGAAGTCGTTTATAAATTAATTTTGAGCTGTTGTGTTTTCTGTGGCAGGTTCGGCAGGTTTGTCATACCTTATTTTTCTTCCTGCATGTTTTTTTATCTGACCAGGCCAGTTATCATTTGCTTTCATAACATTGCCGGTAACATCTTTGTGAAATTGTGTATACGCATCCTGCGAATGCTGAAGGATCAGCTTACCATCAATGATGTCAAAAATTTCAGGATTGATGGGACGAAGTTTATTTAATGCCATTGCATAACCGCAAAAAGCGCCGTATTGAGGAACAAACATCTCGGGATGATCTTTGAACATATCGGCATGAGCCTGCGATGCGAACCAATAAGTAGCACCATTATACCTGGCTTCGAATTTGGGATCACCTTTTACCGGTTTATTGTCGCTGAAATATGCCACTGCATCATAACCCTGAAGCGTAACGCCGCTTTCGTCCGTGTTGTTCAGAAATGATTTTTCAGCATCAGTTTTAATTTGCTTGCCTCCGCCTGCAGTTACAGAAGGCCAGTATTTGTCTGCCAAAGAAAGATTACCCTGCACATCTTTATTCCAACCATTTACTGCACGTTGATTATGCTGAATAACAAGCCGATTATTTACAATCGAAAAAGTATTTACATCAATAGGCGCCACACGACCTAAAGAAACGGCATAGGCACACCAGCCACCGAATTGAACTTTATATTTTTCAGGATTTGCTTTAAAAAGGTCAAGATGTTCCTGTGAAGAAAAATAATAGGTCGCATCCTGGTAGTTATATTGAAATTTAGCATCACCTTTTACCGGCTTATTATCTGTAAAAAAAGCAACAGGGTCATATCCATCAATGATGACACCATTACCATCAAGATTATTGAAATATTTGCCATTGAATTTTTGTCCATTAGCTACAATACAAGAAAATAAAGCAAGCATTACAATAATCGTTGCGAATATTTTTTTGAAAAAAACATTCTCATTTTCTTTTTCCTTCATTATTTCATTTACATGAATTGATTTAGTTGTTGTTTCCATTTTATTTATTTTTTGTGAGAACAAAGTAAGTTTACTCCAAAGGCTATCGCTGTCTGATAGTTTACAATTAAAAAAATGAGACATAAAAAAAACCCAACGTTGTCGGGTTTTTTACACATGAAGCTTTAATGGCGGGAATTTATTTAGAAGCGGTTGGAGGAGTTGCTGGTTTATCATATTGTACTGGCTTGCCAACGTGGCTTTCAACAATACCAGGCCAATTTTTGTCTGCCTTACCTGTATTGGCTTTAAGGTCTTTATTAAAAAGATTGTATGCTTCCTGCGTATGTTGAAGAATCAGACGACCGTCTTCGATTTGATAGATTGTCGGATCTACCGGTCTTAATTTTCCAATGCTTACAGCATAACCGCAAAATGCTCCATATTGTGGCGCATATTTTTTGGGATCTTTTTTAAATGACTCTGCATGTTGAGCAGAAGCAAACCAATAAGTGGCGCCTTCATATTGTGCAGTGAATTTCGCATCCCCTTTTACAGGTTTATTATCTGTAAAGTAAGCAACAGGATCATAACCTTCAATGATCACACCTTTATCATCAAGATTTACGAGGTATCCATTGGTAGCTTTAAAAGTTGGTTCTTTAAAAATATACCAGGCAGCTATTGCAACAACTATGATTATTGCAACAGAAATAAAAATTACTTTTTTCATATAGATTCTTTTACACAAAGAAACTATTGTTTGAAAAGTATGTATGTCG
>Ga0105247_10002001_pt1 | contig 14120 bp, 6 predicted proteins | sample KBSS24metaG_FD_81519 | JGI IMG/M metagenome (GOLD analysis project Ga0105247, IMG submission 81519) | Switchgrass rhizosphere microbial communities from Kellogg Biological Station, Michigan, USA - KBS S2-4 metaG | ecosystem: Host-associated > Plants > Roots > Rhizosphere > Soil | place...
ACTCGAGCGTCATGAGGCTCTGGTCCTTGGTGACGGTGTCGCCAACCTTGACCATGACTTCGATGATCGGCACCGGCTTGCCGCCGATGTCGGGCACGGTGACGTTGACCGGGCCGGAGGACTTCGACGCGGACGGCGCCTTGGCGGCGGCCGGAGCCGGTGCCGGGGCGGCGGTCTTGGGCGCGCCGGCCTTCGGGGCCTCAGCCTTGGCGGCCTCAGCCTTGGGCGCTTCCGCCTTCGGCGCGGCGGCGGCCGGGGCGTCGCCATCGGCTTCGACCAGGGCGATCACGTGGCCTTCGTCGACTTCGTCGCCGACCTTGACCTTCAGTTCCTTGATAACGCCAGCGAACGGCGCCGGCACTTCCATCGTGGCTTTGTCTGACTCGAGCGTCACCAGACTCTGGTCTTTCTCGACGCGATCGCCGACCTTGACCATGATTTCAATGACGGGGACCGCGCTGCCACCAATATCGGGCACGCGGGCTTCTTTGACGTCGGCCATAGGAACTCCTGGAGCAGGCGTCGGCGGGCGGCAAACCCACCGGCGGGGGAAGGACGGGCGCCGCGGTACGGCGCAACCGGTCGATTGTAATCCCTCAGGCGCCGTTTCCCACGATTCAAACGGTTGTTTGCCAGTATTTCAGCTAGAACCAAAGCGCCGACCGCCGACATCTCCCCCTGTAGGAGCCGATTCATCGGCGATCCCGCGGCAGCGGGCCAGTTTGTCGCACCACCCATTCGCCGATAAATCGGCTCCTACACGGGATTTTCAGGGGCCTGGGGGGTCGGTGCGCTCACCAGCCGGATCTCGCTCTGCGGGTACGGGATGGTGATCTTCGCCTCATCGAAGCGCTCCTTGATGCTGCGGATCAGCGTGGTCTGGGTCTCCCAGAGGTCGCCGGTGGCGGTCCAGCCGCGGATGACGAGATTCACGCTGGAATCGCCGAGGGCTTCGGTCCAGACACCCGGCACAGGGTCCTTGAGAATGCGCTCGTCCGCCGCGAACAGGTCGCGCACGACCTGCATGGCCTTGCCGATGTCGTCGTTGTAGCCGATACCGACCTTGATCTCGAAACGACGCGTCCCGCGGACGTTGAAGTTGATGATCGCTTCGCCACCGACCTTGGCGTTCGGCAGCACGGCCTGACGGTTGTCGGGCGTGATCAGGTAGGTGTGCATGAGGTTGATGCTCTGCACGTCGCCTTCGACACCGCCGATGGTGACGTGATCACCCACGCGGAACGGACGGAACAGGATCAGCAGCACGCCCCAGGCGAGGTTCGAGAGCGAACTGTTGAGGGCCAGGCCGATGGCCAGGCCGGCGGCACCGATCGCGGCGATGAAGGAGGCCGTGGGAATGCCGGCCATACCAAGCACCTGGATCAGCAGCAGCGCGACGAGGATGCCGTAGATGATGTTGCGCAGGAACATCGCCAGCGTGACGTCGACACGGGCGCGCTCCAGCGCGCGACGACCGAGATTGGCCAGGCGCGCGGATATCCAGAAGCCAATCAGGAGCAGCAGCACGGCCAGGCCGATGCGAATGGCGTAGGTGACGATCAACGCGCGCATGGCGGCGTGGATGCCAAGGTGGTCGAGGAAATCGTTCATGGGGTGCCTCCTGCCTTTTTTTATTCGGCACTGAGGCTAGCAGGGATCGCCGCTGAAGCGGCTCCTACAGGAGCGAGGCAGCTGCTTCCGTAGGAGCCGATTCATCGGCGATTGGGTGCTTGCGACACCCTGCCCCGCTGCCGCGGGATCGCCGATGAATCGGCTCCTACATTTGAATGAGCGCCTACATTTATGGGCACCTACATTTGAATCAGGCCCTCATCGCGTGAATCAGCCCCACATCGCGCCGGGCACTAGAAGGTCACGTTGAGCGACAGCCGCGCGCTCTGGTCCTTGGTGACGCCACCGAACTGACCGTGGTAGCTCGCATCCACGCTGACGTTGCTGCGCAGGTCGAACTTCATGCCCACGTCCGCGAGGCCCGAATTCCTCGCCACCGGTACGCCGCTGACGGTGAAGCTGTCGCCGCCGATGGCGAAGCGCTGCGTGTCGGTCGAGCGCAGGTCACCCCATGCGTGCTGGTATCCCACGCTGGCGTGCAGCTCCACGGCCTTCGTCGGCGAGAAGCTGGCACGCATACCCGCCGTGCCAGCGTTGACGCTACTGCCGTTGGAGGCCACGTCCAGCGCCCCCAGGCTGCCCTGTTCGCCGATGTGACCCTGGTGGATCCAGGTACGCGCCACATTGACGAACGGCGTGACGCTGCCCTTGCCCAGGTCGATGCGGAAGCCACCGTCGGCATACGCCTGGGTGACGCCGGTGTCGTAGCGGGCATCGGCGGGGCCGGCGAGGCCGTCCACGCCGATCGAGCGATGGCTGCTGATCTGGTACCAGCTGTGTGCGGCACCACCCTGCAGCTGCCACGGACTCGCGTCCATCGCCGCGTACAATCCGACGTGGTCGGCCGTGCCATGACTGTTGTCGGCACCGTTGGTGACCGAGAGCTGGCTGTGACCGATGACCGCTCCGAGGCGGGCATCACCGAGCTGATGATCGGCACCGACCAGCAGGCCGCTGCCGTCGCTGGTCTGACGGCCCGTGTTGGCGTCACCGACGTCCTTGCCCCAGTGACCCCAGGTGCTCGTCCACACACTGTCCTGCCCGTCGGAGCGCGAGGTACCGTCGACACCATGCAGGTGGTTGCCGATCGCGTCGCGCACATAGCGGCTGTCGTCGATGATGGCCGTGCGCGTGCTGGCCAGGCTCGCACCCGACAACTCATCGAACGCGGCACGTGCCTGCGCGGCATCCAGGCCAACGAGCTGATCGTAGATCACCGAACCGACAGCGAGCGACTGTGCCGCGGCGCCCGTCGCCGCCTGGTTATCGGTCGCGGCCACCGATGCGAAATCCGCGTCGTTGCGTTTCAGGACCAGGTATGCGTGGTTCGCGTCGTAACTGAGTGCCGGCGTCAGGAACGCGAAGTTGGAAGTCGCGTTACCGAACGAGCCCGTCAGCCCGCCATCCGCGGTCAGGATCGTGTACGACGTGGCAGCCTTCCAATCGGCGCCAGCGAGGAGGCCTATCACCGAACCACCGTTCAACGTTGCCGTGCCGGTGGCGTGGATCAGGTCACTCGACCCCGCGCTGGTGCCATCGACGCGATAGCGCGAACCGTCGGCGAAACGGACGTTGCCGTTCACCGTCAACGTGCCGACGTCATCGCCGCCCGGCGTCACCGTGGCGCCGTTGAGCACGCTCAACCCACCGACCTTGCCGATGCCGCTGAGCGAGGCACCGCTGTCGACCGTGACCGCGCTGGTCGCCGAGCCCTGGACGTCCAGCGTGCCGTTGGCGACTTCCGTGTTCCCGGTGTAGGTGGCGGCGCCGGCGATGACGAGCGTGCCCTGCCCTGTCTTTACCAGGTCGCCGCTCTGGGAGCCGTCCGCGATGGTTCCGCTGAGCGTCGTCGTGACACCCGATGCAACGTCGACGGTCGGGTCGCCCGACAGGGTGATGCGATTGGCCAGCGTGAAGGTCTTGGCGAAGGCAATCGTGGTGAACTCGGCCATGTCGAGCGTACCCGTTCCGATCGCACTGGCGTTGCCGATGACGAGGGTACCGGCCGTCAACGTCGTACCACCGGTATAGCTGTTCGCACCACTGAGCAACACGGTGTCGCTGTTGAGCTTGACCACCCGACCGCTGCCACTGATGCTGTTGCCGTACTCGATATCGTCGCTGCGATCGAAGACGAGCGAGCCATCGTTGGTCACATCGCCGACGATCGAACCGGTCGTGCCACCGTTGCCCAGCTGCAGGGTCGCTCCGTTGGCGATCGACGTGCCGCCGGTATACGTATTGGCGCCGGTAAACACTTCCGTGCCGCCGTTCACGCGGACCGCGCCGCTGCCGCCGATCACACCGGTGAAGGTGTCGGCGGCATCGGCAAGCTTCAGCGTCTGCGCACCCAGTGCCACCGAACCGCTGCCCGAGAGCGACGCGATGGAAGCACCGGCGCTCGTGCCGCTGATGTCCAAGGTGCCATCCGCGACGACGCCGCCGGATGCCAGCACGCTGCCCGTACCCGTGAGTGCGAGCGTGGCGCCGTCAGCGATGCCGGTGAGGCCGGTATAGGTGTTCGCGGCACTCAGCCTCTCGGTGCCACCCGCTACATTGAAGCCGCCGTCACCGGCAATGACGCCAGCGAACGTGCCGTTGGCATCGGTGAGGGTCAGCGTCTGGTTACCCAGCGCCACCGAACCGCCGCCGTCCAGCGACGCGATCGAAGCACCAGCATTCGTGCCGCTGATGTCGAACGTACCGTCCACGTCGACGGTACGGGAATGCGCGATGCTGCCCGCGCCATCCAGCGCGAGTGTCGCGCCGTTGGCAATGGCGGTCGCGCCTGCATAGGTATTGATGCCAGTCAGGGTCTGCGTGCCGGCGTTGACGGTCAGGCCGCCGCTGCCCGCCATGCTCCCAGCGAAGGTGTCACTGGCGTCGGAGAGGGTCAGCGTGTTCCCACCCAGGAGCACGGAGCCACTGCCCGAGAGCGTCGTGATGGATGTGCCGTTCGCGGTGCCGCTGATGTCGAAGATGCCGTTGTCTTCGACACCGCTCGCCTGCGACACGCTGCCCGCGCCGCTCAGCACGAGCGTGCCGTTGCTATCGATCGTGACCGGACCGGTGAAGCTGTTGACCGAAGTCAGTGTCTGCGTACCGCCGCTGACAGTAAGCCCGCCGCTGCCCTGGATGCTGCCCGCGAACGTGTCGTCGGCTGCCACCAGGGTCATGCCCATGCTGCCAAGAATCAACACGCCATTGCCGGCCAGGCTGCCGACGGCCACGCCGATCGTGCTTTGCGACGTGTCCAGCGTGCCGTTATCGAGCACGGCCGAGTTGAACACGCTGCCATTACCCGACAACGCGAGAACCGCGCCATTGGCGATGGTGGTGGCACCGGTGTACGTGTTGGTGCCGGTGAGCGTTTCGATACCGCCGGTGACGGCGAGGCCGCCGTCACCACTGATGACACCGTCGAAACTGTCATGGGCGCCGGTGAGCGTCAGCGATCGATTGCCCAGCGCAACGGCGCCGTTGCCCGACAGGGTGGTGATCGACGCGTCGCCGTTTGCCTGGCTGATATCGAATGAGCCATTCGCGAGCACGCCATAGGAGTTCGCAATGCTGCCGTCGCCGGTCAACGCGAGCGTCGCGCCAGCGTCGATCGTGGTGCCGCCGGTATACGTGTTCCCGCCGGAAAGTGTTTCGGTGCCGCCGACGACGTCAAGGCCACCGGTGCCGGTGACCACGCCGTCGAACGCGTTGGTGCCAGCGTGATCGAACGCCAGCGTGCCGTTATTGACCACATCGCCGGTGATCGATCCCGCGCCGCCCCCGTTACCCAACTGCAGCGTCGCGCCGCTAGCGATGGCGGTGCCGCCCGCATAGAAGTTGTCGGCCGACAGGATGGTTCGGCCGGCCAGCACATTGACGTTGCCCGTGCCTCCGATGGCCAGGCCGAAATCGTAATTTGTGTCGGTGTGATTGAACACGAGCGTGCCCGCGCCCGAACCGTCGCCCAGGGTCAGCTGGCCGTCGTAGGTCACCAGGTTGCCCGCGGCCACGGCGGCATCGCCCGCGGCGGCACCGATGTTGAGCGTACCGGTGGAACTGTCCTGGCCGACCACCACCGTCGGCGCGGTGACGGTCGCACCATCGGCAATCGTCAACGTGCCGGTCGCACTATGCGTGCCGACCGCAAGGACGTAGTTACTTTCGTTTAGCGTCGAGCCCGCGCCCGTGACCAGAAGGTTGCCCGTCGAGCCGGCGCCGTCACCGATCGACGTGAAGAAACCGATGTTCACGGTGCCTCCATCGGATACCGTCATGTTGCCGGTGCCGAACTGGCCAATGTTGATGCTGTACAGAACGTTGAGCGTGCCGCCCTGCGACACCGTCACGGTGCCGGTGTCGCCCAACTGGTTGCCGATGTTCATGTCACCGTTTGCGAACACCGCACCGTTGTTGCTGACAAGCAGGTTGCCGGTACCGCCGTCGCCCACCACGAGTCCACCGCTCACGCTGGAACCCTGGCCATCGACAACCAGCGAGCCGTTGTCGGTCAGGCTGTTGAGGTTATCCAGCGTGCCGCCCGCCGCGACGGTGAGCGTACCCTCGTCAATGCGGATGTCACCGCCGTAGGTATTGTTCGCGGTGAACGCGAGGTTGCCGGCGCCGATCTTGGTCAGGGCGCCATAGCCGGACATCGCACCGCTTATCGTGCCGGCGAGGCCGGCGTCGACGGCGATCGTGCCGCCGTTGCCGCCGACGGTGAGGGCGCGGTCGTAGTCGATGTTGTTTCCACTGAGTTCAAGGGAGCCGCCATCGAGCGTGATCGCACTGCTGCCCAGATTGGCCAGTGCCGAGATGATCAAGGTGCCACCAAGGAGGTGGGTGTCGCCCGAGTACGTGTTCTGACCGGTAAGACGCATGGTGCCCGACGCAACATCGACCGTGCCCACACCGGTAAGAGTGGACGCAAGTGTGAAGTTCGTATCGAAGGGATTGAACACCAGCGCGCCGCTATTATTCACGGCGGCGGCCGTTACCGCGCCACCTATATTCATGGTTGCGCCGGTACCGACGTTGATGTCACCTGTCAGGTTAACCGCGCCGTACAGGTTCAGCGTGCCCGTGCCCTCCTGGGTGAGCGAGCCGGAACCGTCGATCGCACCGCTGAACGTCGCAACGGTACCCGCAGCGATATTCAGCGCGCCGTTCGCGCTACCCACGGCGACCTGGCGCGATGCTGTGATGTTCGCCGCGGTCTCCAGCGCGCCACCGTTGAGTGTCAGCGTGCCCGCGCTTGCGCCGAGCTGGGCATCGTCGTCGATCACGAGCGCGCCGCCCGTAATCGTCCACGGTGTGACGGCAGCCGTCGTGCCGGTAAGGGTCACCGTGCCGCTGTCGAGCTTGGCGTACTCCGCGAAGCCCTGGAATGCCGTACCGATCAGGCCGGGGTCGAAGTCGCCGTTGGTCGAGCCACCCAGCGCGAGCGTATCGCCGCCGTGGGTGCCACCACTGTTGCTGACTACGTTGCCGGTGAAACCGTAGCCCGGCAGAAGCACGAGCGTATTGCCACCGCCGCTGAAGTCGACGGCATCGGCCTGTACGCCGCTCGCGCTCAGGCCACCTGCAATGAGACCGCTGTTGAACACGGTTGCGCCACCCGTGGAGATCACGCCGACGCCACCGTTGCCGCCGGCGCCCATGGACGTACCGCTGCCGCCAGCCCCACCGTTACCGCCGGTGATCGTTCCGCTGTTGCTGAGCAAGAATCCGGAACCGTTGACGCCAGCACCCCCGGCGCCGCCGCCACCGCCCGTGCCCGAAGGCACTCCAGCCCACGATACGAAGCTGCCGCCGTGACCACCCGAACCACCCGTGGTCGTACCGTCGTTGGAAATCGACACGCCTGTTCCGGTCACGTAAATGCCGTCACCACCGCCGCCGCCACCACCGGGCGTATCGCCGCCTTCGCCACCCGCACCGCCGGCACCGCCGGTGACCACCGCGCTGCCATTGATGCCCACCACCACACCCGTCGCGCCGACCAACAGGCCGGAACCGCCGCCACCGCCACCGCCACTGTAGGCATCGGCATAGCCGCCCGCGCCACCGTTACCGCCGGTGACGGTCTGGTTCGACACGACCACGTCGGTGGTGATCGCCGAGCCGGCACCACCGCCGCCGCCGCCACCGCTCGAGTAGTTGGGATAAGCCCCTTCAGACGACGCGCCCGTGCTTCCCATCGCACCATCGGTGCCGCCGATGGCATTCGCGCCGGAGGACCAGATACCGGCCGCACCACCGCTTCCACCGGGCGCCGTACCATTGATATTGGCCGTGCCACCCGTTCCACCGGTGCCGTCGCCCGATCGGGACGAACCGGCTGCGCCACTGCTGGCATAACCGGCGCCATTGCCACCGTTCCCGTTGCCGACTCCGCCATTACCGCCATAGACAGCCGTGCCACCGGCACTTCCCGCGCTCTGTGCGAACACAGGCGATGCGAGTGTTCCGGCAAGCAGCGCGCAAATCGCGGCGGCGAGCCTGACGACTTTCAACGGTCTCGGCACGCTCGTGGCGGCGACGCCGCCGATGCCCGTGGTGTTCTCGGAGGCGACCTGGGTCACGCCGAGATGGCGGTTGAATACGAGCGTGTAGATGCGATTCATTCGGAGTCCTTCAGGCGCGAGACGTGGCAGCCGTGAGACGCGCGCAAGACATCGCGAACAGCACCTCCCGGAGATGCTGTCGAGCCGTGTGGCGTTAACGCGGAAGCCCCTGGTGATGCCCCGTCGTCAGAGACGACGGTTGCTATCCAATGCGCCGTAATGTGACGCACATCGCACTTTATACATCAATCCATAGTTGCCATGGACAGGCAATGTGTGATGACGATTTACGTCACCTTGCGACGCTGCCGGTCAGCGCAAATACGGCACCGCAGCCTCTTGTAGGAGCCGATTCATCGGCGATCCGTCGGCAACGGGCCGGGGTGAGGCAAGCACACATCGCCGCTGAAGCGGCTCCTACAGGGGGGCAAAAAAAAGCCCGCCGGTGGCGGGCTTTTCATCTTACGGGGTGGTCGAGGCCGGAGGGCTCGACGGCACCTGCGCCGTTTGCGGTGGGTCGATCTTGCGGCCACCGTAGGGCAGCACTTGCGCTGCGACCTTCGGGTCCGCCTTGATCAGCGCTACTTCGTCGCCGACGATGTGAGCGGCTTCGTCGAGCGGCGTGTCCTTGGCCTTCTTCGCATCGGCTTCCGCCTTGATCTCGGTCTTGAGGCTGCGCTCGTTGGCGTTGAGGCCGTCGTCGCCGTTGTTGGCGTCGTCGGCGGCATCCGCCGCGCTGCCGTCACCACCGAAGATCGCCTTGCGACGGTTACGGAAGTCGGTCTGCAGCGCTTCGTACTGCTTGCGCTCGGCCTGGCGTGCGGCGAAGTTCAGCGAGATGTCGGTCTTGTCGCGCAGCTTCTTGTATTCGGCCAATTCGTCGAGCATGAGCTTCCACGCCGGCGAATTCGCCACGCGTGCTTCGTGCTTGGCGTTGAGCGGACCGAAGATCGGCTTCAGGTCGGCGACCGGCTTATAGTCGGCCGGATCGATGTGACGCCACGGCAGCGCGTTGTCGTAGGTGGACTCGCCGAATTCCTTCGCATCGCCGTTCTGCGGGAACATGACGTCCGGCGTGACACCCTTCAGCTGCGTGCTGTCGCCGTTGATACGGATGAACTCGGCGATGGTCATCTTGAGCTCGCCGTACTTGGCGGTCTCGCCGGTGGTGGCCTTGCCGAAACGGTCGAGGTCGACCAGGTTCTGCACGGTGCCCTTGCCGAAGGTGGGCTCACCGATGATGACGCCGCGGCCGTAATCCTGGATCGCAGCGGCGAAGATTTCCGAGGCCGAGGCCGAACCACGATTGACCAGCACGGCCATGGGACCGTCCCATGCCATACCCGGGGCATCGTCGCCCTGCGCATCGATCTGGCCGCGCGCGTCACGCACCTGCACCACCGGGCCGGTGTCGATGAACAGACCGGTGAGCTCGGTGGCTTCGGATAGCGAACCGCCGCCGTTGTTGCGCAGGTCGATGACCACGCCCTCGACCTTCTGCGCCTTCAGCTCGGTGAGGAGCTTGGCGACGTCACGAGTGGCGCTCTTGAAGTTGGTGTCACCGGCGCGGCGAGCGCCGAAGTCCTGGTAGAACGTGGGCAGGTCAATCACGCCGATCTTGCGCGTGACGTCGCCGTCCTTGATGTCGATAACCTTGGACTTGGCGGCCTGCTCTTCCATCGTGACCTTCTTGCGGACCAGCGTCACGAATTCGTGCTTGCCGTCCACGCCGGCATCGGCCGGGAGAATCTCGATGCGAACCGTGGTGTCTTTCTTGCCACGGATGAGCTTGACCACGTCGTCCTGGCGCCAGCCGACCACGTCGACCATCGGGCCGGTTTCGCCCTGGCCGATCGCGACGATGCGGTCACCCGCCTTCATCTTGCCGGACTTGCTCGCCGGGCCGCCCGGAACGAGTTCGCGGATGGTGGTGTAGTCGTCGCGCGCCTGCAGCACCGCGCCGATACCTTCCAGCGACAGGCGCATGGCGATATCGAAAGCATCCGCGGCGCGGGGGCCGAGGTAGTCGGTGTGCGGATCGGTGGAGTTGGCGTACGCGGTCATGAAGGCCTGCGTCGCGTCCTCGTCGTCGAGCTGGCGCACGCGGCTGATATAGGTGGCGTAGCGCTTGTCGAGCGTCTTGCGGATGTCGTCGTCGCTCTTGCCGGCAAGCTTCAGGCGCAGCCAGTCGTTCATGGTGCGCTTGCGCCAGACGTCGTCGAGCTCGGCCTGGTTCTTCGGGATCGCGGCCTTCTTGCGGTCGAAGTTGAAGCTGTCGTTGCCGCTGAAGTCGAAGCCTTTCTTAAGCAGGCCACGCGCATAGTTCATGCGATCCACGGCGCGCGTCACGTACAGGTTGAACACCGAGAACGGACCGGTGAGGTCCTGGTTCCAGATCGCGTCGTCGAACTGGGTCTTCAGCGGCGCGAACTTGTCCATGTCTTCCTGGGTGAAGAAGACTTTCTCGCTATCGAGCGAGTCGAAGTAGGCCTTGTAGATCTTGGCCGACATCGCATCGTCGAGCGGCTGTGCCTGGTAATGGAAGCGCGTGAGGAAACGCGCCGAGAGCTGCGAGGCCTGGGCCTCGGCAGCGGTCGGCTTCAGCGGCAGGCTGGACTCCTTGCGCTGCGGCTCCGGCGAGGTCGCCGCTTCGGAGGCGTCCTTGGGCTGGGGCGCCGCAGGTTTGCTCGCCGGCGCGGCCGTCCCCGGCTGCTGCGGGGCGACTGTCTGTGCCTGGGCACCCGCGGCGGAAAGGGCCAGCAGGAGGGCGAACGCGGGGCGAAGGGTCATGTAGTCGAAGCCTCGGATTGCTTTGGGGCGTTTATTCGACGACGCCGGCGGCGTGAGCCATCAGGTCGGCATGGTAGGAGGATCGCACCAACGGACCGGAAGCGACATGGCTAAAGCCCATCTCTTCACCGGCGACGCGCAGCGCCTCGAATTCGTCCGGCGTCCAGTAACGGACCACCGGGTGGTGATGCGCCGTCGGCTGCAGGTACTGGCCGATGGTGATCATGTCCACGTCATGGGCGCGTAGATCCCGCATGGTTTCGATCACCTGGTCCCAGGTTTCGCCCAGGCCCAGCATGATGCCGGACTTGGTCGGGACCTCTGGATGCTGCGCCTTGAAGCGCTTGAGCAGATCCAGCGACCACTGATAATCGGCGCCCGGACGGACTTCGCGGTACAGGTGCGGGACCGTCTCGAGATTGTGGTTGAACACGTCCGGCGGGAAGTCCTTCATGACTTCCAGCGCGCGCTCCATACGGCCCTTGCCGCGGAAATCCGGGGTGAGGATCTCGATGCGGATGTTCGGGCTGGCATGGCGCACGGCGCGGATGCACGAGGCGAAATGCTCGGCACCGCCGTCGCGCAGGTCGTCGCGATCGACCGAGGTGATCACCACGTACTTCAGGCGCATATCGCGGATGGTGTCGGCCAGGCGTGCCGGCTCCATCGGATCCGGCGGCTGCGGGCGGCCGTGGGCGACGTCGCAGAACGAGCAACGGCGGGTGCAGACCTCGCCGAGGATCATGAAGGTGGCGGTGCCCTTGGAGAAGCACTCGTGGATGTTCGGGCAGGACGCCTCTTCGCAGACCGTGACCAGCGAGTTCTCGCGCAGGCGCGCCTTCAGCTGCTGCACGGCGTTGCCCTGGGGCAGGCGCACGCGGATCCAGCTTGGTTTGCGCAGCGTAGGCACGTCGGTATCGAAGTTCGCGCGGTTGAGCGCGATCTTGTCGTTACCGAGCATCTTCTCGCCGGGCTTGTCGACGACGGCGATGGGGATGCTGCGAGAGGGGGAAGTGGAGGTTTGGCTCATAACGGCTACGACCTCAGACCGCAATGCGGGCGGGGAGTTCGGGGAGGGAGGGTTCGGCTGGCACGGCGTGGAAGCCAAACTGACGACAGAATTCCTGTACCAGGACGTCTTCCACGTCCGCCAACCGTGACGGACCGCCCAAGTCTAACACCTGGGTGACCTCCAAACCCTTGTAGCCGCAGGGATTGATGCGGTGATAGGGCTCGAGGTCCATGTCCACGTTGAAGGCCAGCCCGTGGAAGCTGCAGCCACGGCGGATGCGCAGCCCGAGGGCCGCGACCTTGGCACCGGCCACGTAGACGCCCGGGGCGCCTTCGAGGCGCTCGGCACCGATATTCCACTCGCCCATGGTGTCGATGATGGCCTGCTCGATGCGATTGACCAACTCGCGCACGCCTACGCCGACGCGGCGCAGATCGATCATCGGGTAGGCCACGATCTGGCCGGGACCGTGATAGGTCACCTGGCCACCGCGGTCCACGCGGACCACGGGGATATCCCCCGCCGCCAGCACGTGCTCCTCCTTGCCCGCCTGGCCCAGGGTGAACACCGGGTCATGCTCCAGCAGCCACAGCTCGTCGACGGTGTCGTCGGTGCGGTTGTCGGTGAAGGCGCTCATGGCCTTCCAGGTGGATTCGTAGGGGACGCGCCCCAGCCGGCGGACGTTGAGGGGGAGGCTCATGAGAATCGGGTCGGAGGGGATGTCGAGGAGTTGTGGGCGGGCTTCAGGCGTTACAAGGTAGGAGCCGATTCATCGGCGAACCGGCGCCAGCCGGCCAGGCTATCGCGAACCCATCGCCGATAAATCGGCTCCTACCGAGCGCGGAGAGGCGACCTGCGACACCCTGCTTGGGTAGGAGCCGATTCATCGGCGAACCCGCGGCAGCGGGCAAGGCCACCCCGAGCATCGCGTTACATCGTAAAGCGGATGTTCTCGTCGGCCCGCAAGGTGCTATGCGCCTCCAGGTACTTCTCACGGCTCGGCGCGACGAAGCTCACGGTGACCGACTGGTAGTTGCCCGCCGGGGTGAGCTTGGTCGACAGCGTCTCGTGGAGCACCTCCAGGCCAATGGCATGGAGCAGCGCCGGGACGTGCTTGTCGAGGCCGGCCGCGGCGCTGCCGATGGCCGTGATCTCGAACTCGCCCGGGAACTGGAAGCCCTTGCCGTCTTTCTGCGCATCGCTGAAGTCGATTTCACGCATGGTGCCGTCCTCTTACTTTTTGTCACCGTCGCTGTGGAACCACAACATGATCGTGTCCCACAGACGGGAGAAGAAACCGCCTTCCGGCGCATCGTTCAGCGCCACCAACGGCGTGGTGAGCACCGGCTGGCCGTCCAGCGTCACGCGCAGCGTGCCGACCTGCTGGCCCTTCTTGAAGGGAGCGATCAGCGTCGCCGGGATGTCGAGGTTGGCCTTGAGCTTGTCGTAGTCGCCGCGCTTGACCGACACCAGCGCGTCTTCGGCAACGCCGAGCGGAATGGTGTTCTCGGCGCCCTTCCACAGCTTGGGCGTGGCGAGCGGCTTATTGGCTTCGTAGAGCTTGTGCGATTCGTAGAAACGGAAGCCGTAGTTGAGCAGCGCCAGCGCGGCGTCGGCGCGGCCCTTCTCGCTGTTGGCGCCCATGATGATGGCGATCATGCGGGCATCGCCCTGCTTGGCCGACGCGGCCAGGCAGTAGCCGGCAGCGGCGGTGTGGCCGGTCTTGATGCCGTCGACGGTGTTGTCGCGCCACAGCAGCAGGTTACGGTTGTGCTGCTTGATGCCGTTCCACTCGAACTCCTTCACGGCCGAGATCGCGTAATCCTCGGGGAAGTCGTGGATGAGTGCGCGCGACAGGATGGCGATATCGCGGGCCGTCGTGTAGTGATTGGAGACCGGGTAGCCCGAGGCGTTCTGGAACTGCGAATGCGTCATGCCCAGTTGCTTGGCGTACGCGTTCATCAGGTTGGCGAACGCCGGCTCGGAGCCCGCGGTGTGCTCGGCCAGCGCGATGGCGGCATCGTTACCGGACTGGATGATCATGCCGTACAGCAGGTCTTTCAGCGGCACCTGGCTGTTGAGCTTGAGGAAGCTGGTCGAGCCGTCGGTGCTTGCACCGCCGC
>Ga0105247_10002003_pt1 | contig 14115 bp, 8 predicted proteins | sample KBSS24metaG_FD_81519 | JGI IMG/M metagenome (GOLD analysis project Ga0105247, IMG submission 81519) | Switchgrass rhizosphere microbial communities from Kellogg Biological Station, Michigan, USA - KBS S2-4 metaG | ecosystem: Host-associated > Plants > Roots > Rhizosphere > Soil | place...
CAGGCCGCCGGTCGAGTGGCCGACGATGTGGATCGGCCCCTCGCGGTCGTCGACCTCGCACGTGCGGGCGATCAGCTCGGCCAGGCGCGCGGCGCGCCTTCGGACCGACGCGGTCGGCGGGACGTCGAGGACGAACGTCTGCGACTCGAACCCCGCCGCCTCGAGGCGCGCCGTGAGCGCCCGCTCGACGTGGACGAAATAGTCGTACGACCCGAGGCGGCCGAAGCCGAACATCCCCGGCGTGAGGTAAATGCGGTGGAGCATGGCGAGGCCGGACGCGACTTTACGAGAGCTCGCGGTGCTGCACGAGGACATCGTCGCGTGCCGCGCCTGCCCCCGCCTCGTCGCGTGGCGCGAGGAGGTGTCGGCGACGAAGCGGCGCGCGTACCGCGACTGCGACTACTGGGGGCGGCCGATCGTCGGGCTCGGCGACCCGAGGGCGACGATCGCGATCGTGGGGCTCGCGCCCGGCGCCCACGGCGGCAACCGCACCGGACGGGTGTTCACCGGTGACCGGTCCGGCGACTTCCTGTTCGGCGGACTCCACCGCGCGGGGCTCGCGAACCAGGCGGCCAGCGTCCGCCGCGGCGACGGGCTCCTCCTCCACGGCGTATTCATCACGCTGGCCGCCCGCTGCGCCCCGCCAGAGAACCGGCCGGCCCGCGACGAGCTCGCGCGGTGCGCGCCGTTCCTCGACCGGGAGCTCGCCGCGCTGAAGCGCGTCCGGGTGGTCCTCGCGCTCGGCGCCATCGCGTGGGACGCCGCGCTCGCCCACTTCGCGCGGCGTGGGCTCGACGTCCCGCGGCCGCGCGCTCCCTTCGGACACGGCGCGCGGGTCGACGTGGCGGGCGCGCCGGTCCTCCTCGGCAGCTTCCACGTGAGCCAACAAAACACGCAGACGGGCCGGCTTACCCCCTCGATGTTCGACCTCGTCCTCCGCGAAGCCAAACGCCTCGCATCGACGTGAAATATTCCAGGACAAGTCGTTGAAATCCATCGCACCCCGGGTTTTTGAGCCCGGGACGAGGGTGCTCTCCACTGCGACACTTCTTACGCACCTGCGTCGATTTCGCTAGGGCGGGCCCGGCGAGTCCCTTTAGACCTCGTGAGGTCGCGTACTCGGCTACGCGGCAGGAGGTCGACGTTGGGCGTGCTCGAACCGGGGGGTGTGGGGCGAGTGAACCGCGGAGCGCTGGCGGCCGCGTTTACGATCTATGGTGTCGCCACCCTCGGCCTCGTCGGCCTGGCGGCCGGCTGCGCGAAGATGGCGCCTTCCCTCCAGGACGAGAGCCGCATCGCGGTCGCCTCGCTGTCCCAGGCACGAAGCAGCATCGCCGGCCGGCACGATCGGTCCGCCAAGGGCGCCCGCCAGGGCGAGTCGGCGGCGCGCGCGGCGGCGGCCGGACGAGACGGGATGCTCCTCGGCGCGATCGCGCCGCGCCACCCGGTGGCGGAGACGCCGCTGGACCAGCTCCTCGGCGAGGGCGACCGGCCCCTCCCCAACAACGGGCTCTGCCCGCCGGACATGGCGAGCATCGACGACCGCTTCTGCGTCGACAAGTACGAGGGCTCGCTGGTCGAGCTCCTACCGAACGGCGACGAGCGCGCCTGGTCGCCGTTTCAGGTCGCGGACGGGCGCGCGGTGCGCGCCGTCTCCGAGCCGCACGTCTATCCGCAGGGATACATCAGCGGGAACCAGGCCGCCGAGGCGTGCTCCCGCTCGGGCAAGCGCCTCTGCAAGCCGGAAGAGTGGCGGCAGGCGTGCATGGGGCCGTCGCACGCGACGTGGGGCTACGGCGAGGCGCGCCAGACGAAGCGCTGCAACGACCACGGCCGCAGCTCGATGGGCGCGATTTACGGGGGCGGCGGCGCGAGCCGGTCGTTCTGGGCGACGGACCGGATGAACAACCCGGCGCTGAACCAGGTCCCCGGCACGCTCGCGAAGACGGGCGACCACGAAGCCTGCACGAACGACTACGGCGTCTACGACATGGTCGGCAACCTCCACGAGTGGGTCGACGATCCGAAGGGTACGTTCCAGGGCGGCTACTACCTCGACACGCAGATCAACGGGGACGGCTGCACCTACCGCACGATGGCGCACGAGGCCTGGTACCACGACTACTCGACCGGCTTCCGTTGCTGCAGCGACCCCGCGCCCTGAGCGCCGCACCGGCTCCGTGAGCCCGGGGGGCGTCTGCGCGGCCCGACGCCCGGACCGGCGCCGCGACCCCGCGGACGGGCCGAGCCGGGGTGAACGGGTCCGTGGTCGCCTCCGGCGACGCCGCGCGCTGATCGGCGCCGCGGCGATCGTCTCGGCCCTCGCCGCGCCGGCGTGCTCGGGCCCTCGTCCGCGGCCCGCGGTCGCCCCCGCCGCGCCGGTCCCCGCCGCACCCGACCCGCCCGTGGCGCCGCCCGAGCCGCCCGGGACGGCGACCCCCGCGGAGCCCGCGCCGTCGCCGGGTCCGACCGCGACCCCGCCGGCCGAGCCCCCGCCTGCCGTGGTCCTCCACGCCGGCGACTCGATGGTGGGCACGTACGGGGGGCTCGCGCGCGCGCTCGGCCCGCGGTTCCGCGCGCTCGGGACGAAGTACGTCGACGACAGCCAGCCGGGCATCGGGATCGCGGCGTTCGACGTGAACGGCCGCTTCGCGAAGCTGCTGGCGGCGAACGAGCCGGACCTCGTCCTCGTGACGCTCGGCGCCAACGACGCGGCGATCCCGTCGCCCTGGGTCCTCGCGAAGCACGTCGCGAGCATCGCGAGGCGCGCCGCCGGTCCCGACGGCAAGCGGCGATGCATCTGGATGGGGCCGCCGATGTGGAAGAAGGACACCGGCGTGCTCGACGTGATCGCGAACAACGCCGCGCCGTGCGCCTTTTTCGACGCGCGCGCGCTCAGCGTCCAGCGGCGCCGCGATGGGATCCACCCGTCCGACGAGGGCGGCGAGCAGTGGGCCGCGGCGTTCTGGGCGTTCTACCGACCTCACGCGCTCATTTCACCGTGACCTCGCCGTTGCACGGGACGTCGACGTCCTGCGGCGTGCCGTGGCTGCCGATCTGGACCGTGCGCTTGCCGCACGCGACCAGGATCGCGGTCTCGCCTTCGCCGGCGAGCTTGCCGTCCACGTAGACCCGGTGCTGGTGCGCCGAGCTGCCGGTGCGGACGAGGCCGGTGGTGGGCCCGGGGGTCGGCCCGGCGCTCGCGGGGGCGGAGGCGGCCGTGTCGCCACCGGGCTTCGTGGTCGCCGAGGCGGACTCGGGGTCCCGGGGCGCCGTCGCCGGCGACGCGACGGCCACGGCGGCCGGTCCCGCGGAGCTCGCCTCCGCGGCGCTGGTCGCCTCCGCGGCGGCGACGCTCGCGGACGGCGCCGCGGACGCGCTCGGCGCGCCGCTCGCGACGAGCGTCACGCCGCTCGACGGCGGGCGCGAGACGTGCGGAGCGCTGGCGAGCGCCGCGACGGACGCCTGGGAGCCGGGCGCGACGGGCGCGCGGGCGCTCGCCGAAGCGACGGCGAGCGCCTGGTCGTAGGCGCGCGCCCGGATGAGGACGGCGGCGAGCGCCGATCCGCACAGGAGGACGAAGACGACCGCGAGGAGCACCCAGACGCGGCCGCGCCGCTGATCGACGACGTCGAACGGCGCGCGCGTCTCGGGCGTCGCCAGGCCGTACGGGCTCCCGACCGGCGCGGGCGGCGAGTACCACGACGGCGCGACGGCGACCGGCTCGAACGCCGGCTCGCTGCTCGCGTAGCCGAGCGCCGGGTCGGGCGCGCCGGCCATGCGCACCGTCGAGGGGACGGCCGCGCCCGCGAGCGCGCCCCGCGGCTCGGGCGGGGGCGCGCCGGCGGCGGGCGACGGGGTGAGGCGCGCGGTGACCGGACTGCCGAGCATCTCGGGCACGATCCCGCCGTCGACGAGCATCGCGCCGGGCGTGCCCGTCGGGACGGAGAAGCCGCCCTTGATCGTCTGGACGCTCTCCGGCGTCTCCAGCGGGTCGGCGGCCTCCATCGGCGTCGGCGGCGACGGGAACCGTCCGGCGATCGACGGGAGCGGGCGCGCCGACTCGGCGAGCGGCGACGTCGCTGCGCCGAACGCCGGGTCAACCGGCGGATCGGCCACGGTGCGCGGCGCGAGATCGAGCGGCAACGTCGACGCGAAGCCCTTCTGGGTCGGAGCGACGTGGCGAGCGCGCCCGTCCGGGTCCTGTCCCATCGGGATCGTCGAGGTGAAGGCCTTCTGCGGGGGCGGCGCCGTGACCTCCACCGGCGGCACCGCGCGCGGCGCGAACACGTCGGGGAGCGCGCGCGGCGACGCCAGCGTGCGGTCGACCGGCGGCGACGGGCGCGCGTCCATGTCGGGCGGCGGCCCCGGGCGTTCCGCGTGCTCCGCCCGCGGGACCACGACGGCGGGGCGCGGCGGCGGCGTCGCGCGGCGCGCCACCGGCGCCGGACGGGGCGGTTGCTTCACCTGGCCCGCGGCAGGCGCGAGGGGCGAAGTCACGCGCGCGCCGACGGGGCTCGGCGTGACCCCGAGGGGCATCGCGGTCGGCCCCTCTTCGCTCAGCGGGTCGAGCTGGATGGACGTCTGCATCTCGCTCTCCGAGGTCGGCATGAAGCCGTCGGGGAGCTGCGGCGGGCCCGGCATCGCGTCGGTGATGGGCGCCTGCGTGCCCGGCGGGAGCGACCCGGCCGCGCTCGGCGGCGCGATGCTCCCGTCGGCGGTGACGGCCATCTCGGCTTCGCTCCGCGGGCGGATGCGCCGGAGCGCCTCGATGAGCGCCTGCCGCCCCTGCTCGAGCGGCACGGTCGCGCGGAGCGTCTTCAGCACCTCCTCGGCGGTGAGGTCGCGCCGGTCGGCGATCGGCTCGAGCCCGCGGCGCACGATGTTGCGGACGGCCGCCGGCAGCTCGGGGCGCAGGACGTCGAGCGAGACGATGCTCGGGTGCGCCATCGCGCGGAGCACCTCGATCTCGGGGAGCGCGCTGTGCTGGATCGCGCGCCGCCGCGCGAGCAGCTCCCAGAAGAGGAGCGAGGCGGCGTAGACGTCGGCCCGGACGCTCACCTCCTCGCCGCGCACCTGCTCGGGCGACATGTACCCGAACGTCCCCTTGATCAGCCCGATCTTCGTGTCGCCCGTGAGCCCGGTCACCTTCGCGATCCCGAAGTCGGCGAGCTTCACGTGCCCGTCCCACGGCAGGAGCACGTTCGACGGGTTCACGTCGCGGTGGATGACCGGCGCGAACGCGCCCGTCTCCGGGTCGCGCGCGCTGTGCGCCGCCGCGAGCGCCGCGAAGACGCACGACGCGAGGTACACGCACGCGCGGTCGTCCATCACCTCGCCGGCGACGCGCATGAGCGCGCGGAGCCGGTTGAGCGGCATCCCGTCGACGAACTCGAGGACCATCACGAGCTGGTCGCCGGACGCGAAGAAGTCGTACAGCTTGACGATGGCCGGGTGATTCAGGCGCGCGTACGCCGCCGCCTCGCGCGCGAACATCCGCTCGAACGCCGGGTCGTTCCGGTGGCGATCGAGGAGCAGCTTGAGGACGACGACGCGCTCGAAGCCGTGCGGCCCCTCGGCGCGCGCGAGGAGGACGTCGCTCGTGCCGCCGGTGGCGAGCCGCCGGATGACACGGAATCCTGCGACGGTTTCGGGGTGGCGATCCTCGTCCACGGGCGGGGAGAGCCTACCCTATCTCGGCCCTTCGCCGAGACGGCGAGATGCACCCGCCGCTCGACGCGGGTCGCTTTGGTCGCACGGGGCGCGGGAGCCGCTCACGTCGCCGCACCGATCCCGGCCTTCAGGTCGGCCTCGACGCTGTCGAGGAGCTCGTTGGCGCGGTCTTCGGAGATCTCGAGCCCCTCGGCGAGGTCGTTCAAGAGCTCGTTCTCGGAGTCGGCGATCTGGTTGTCGGCGAAGGCGACGGCCGCGGAGAGGATGAACGCGACCTCGGCGCGCGCCGGGTCGTCCCGCAAGGTCACGCAGATGTCGCTCATCCGCTCCTTGCGCCCTTGCGACGCCGCCTTGTTCGCGGCGGCTTCGAGCATCTGATCGATGTGCGCGCTCCGCAGGCGCTGGTCCGACAGGCTCCTCAGCGCGCCGCGGAGCACCTCGCGCTCGTCGTGGGTGACGTTCCCGTCGGCCGACATCATCAGGTACATCGCCTCGACGAGCGGACCATACTCGAGGGCCGCGCTGATCGTCTCGGCGGCCTCGAGCGTGGTGGCAGGGTTGGCCGCGACCGACGGCTTTTGCCCTTGCGTTCGGAGCTGGTCTCGGAGACGCGAGATGGTGGACGTCGACAACCAGACGATCATGGTCCGTGCAGTTTACCCGGCCCCATCGAGCGAAGGGAGGCTCTTCGCGCGCGATCGTCGACATCACGACGAGCCCGCCGCGCGAGCGCGGCCGGCCGGCCGTGCGTCATCGAGCTGACGTCGCGCTCCGCCGACGGCGGAGGAGCGCGAACGCGGCGAGCGCGAGCCACGGCACGGCGACCGGCGTCGACGACGATCGGCCCGCCGCGCAGCCGCCGCTGCCCCCGTCGTCCCCGTTCGCGCCCCCGTCCACGGGGCCGGCGTCGGCGCCGTCGCCCGTCGAGCCGTCGGGCAAACGCGACGCGTCTTCGCCGGCCCCCGCGTCGTCGCCGGGCGATCCGCCGCCCGCGTCGCTTCCACCCGCCCCCGCGTCGACGCCCCCTCCGCCTTGGGATCCTCCGCCGCCTTCGGATCCGCCATCGACGGATCCTCCACCATCGACGGAGCCTCCGCCGTCTGCACCGGCGTCGCCGTTCGTCCACGGGCACTCGCCCGGCGGGACGGGCGCCGACGGCACCGCGAACGCCGTGTTCCCCATGAGGACGTACCACCCGCCGCAGCGCGGGACCGACGTCCCGAGGGCCGTCGACACCACGCTCGACGAGGCGAGCGTCCCGAGGATCCGCCGCGCGCTCGCGTCGAAAGAGTTGAGCGTCCCCTTCACCGCCGTCCAGTTGCCCGCGCCGTCGATCGCCTCGAAGGTGCTCGGCACGCCGAACGCCGTCACCTGCCGGAGCGTGCCGTCGGGCGCCGCGGTCCACACCTGGCTGGTGCCGCTCGGCGCCTTGGCGTTGAACGCCGACCAGCCGCCGCGCATCGCGAGCGGCGGCGTCGATCCGGAGACGACGGCGCCGGTGAGCTTCGTGACGGCCGACGTCGCGAGCGAGAAGACGCTGACGTCCGACGCGCCGAAGGCGACGTTCGCGCCGTCGGTGGCGAGGAGCGGGCCGAGCGCGGGCGACGGCACGGTCGCCGTCGCGCCGGCGAGGAAGCGGGTGAGCGCCGCGCCGCTCCACGAGTAGACCGCGCCGTCCGGCGCGAGCACGCCGGTCGCCGGCGCGGGGGAAGAGACCGCGCCGGTCGCGAGGTCGCTTACGAAGCGCACGCCGCCGTCGCCCGGCGCCCAGACGAAATTGCCGGCGAGGACCGCCGCGTCGAGCGACGTGCACGACTGCCAGAAGCGGCTGGTCACGCCGCCCCGCCACTCCCACCCCTCGAACGGCACCGCGCACGACGGCGTCGCGAGCCCCGCGGTGATCCACACGGCGCCCGCGCTCGTGAGGCGCGCGACGTACTGCGGCCCGTAGAACGGCGGCAGCATCCACGACCGCACCGGGCCGAGCTCCGTGTCGGCGCCGTTCGCCAGCTCGCGCACCACCAGGACGCCGTCGTAGCGGACGTAGAGGAGGCGCCCGGGCCCGACGTCGAAGACGTCGCCGTCCACCGACGAGACCGCCGACAGCGTCGCGCTCCCGTCGACGAAGACGGTGCGCGACTCGACCGCGACCTGGCCCGCCGAGTCGGTCGCGGTGACGAAGACGCCGCGATCGGCGGACCCCAGGTTGTCCGGGTCCTCACCTTCGAACGCGGCGAGCGACACGGTCGCGCGGACGTCGTTCGTCCCCGACGCGAGGTTCGCCTTCACGTCGACCCCGGCGCCCCACGTCACGTCGAGGTGGCACCCGCTCGCCGCGTCGTCGTCGACGCACGACACGTCGACGAGGAGGTCGGGGCGCGCGACCTCGGAGTGGCGCGGGCTCCGGACGACGATCGACGGCGGGTTGTCGTGGGTCAGCGGGACGGTCGTCGACCCGGTGCCGCCCGCGCCGTCGGTCGCGGTCACCTGGAGCGTCGTCGCGCCGCGCGGGAGGGACGACGTGTCGAGCCACCCGGTCCACGGCGCGCCCGCCGACGCTGGCGGCGTGAGGTCCGCGCCGATCGGCCCGATCTGCGCGTGCACCGTCGCCACGTCGAGGGGCGACGAGACGGTCACCGCGACGTTCATCGAACGGCCGACCCTCGATCCCGACGACGGCGCGCCGACGCTCACCTGGACGGCGGCGCGCGCGTCCGCGTTCCAGACGAGCAGCGACGCCACGATCCCCAACGAGAGCCCGAGCCGGCGTGATTTATATTTCGTAGGCATGCCGAGAGGTGACGCCGCGCCCGCATTTCGGCTCACGGGTCGCGCGCGACGCTGCTACGACGATCGTCGTGGGGAACGCTCGAGGAACGGCGCGCGCGGCGCTCGCGGCGTCATCGATCGCGATGGCGAGCGCGTGCTCGCTGCTCGTCGACACGGGCGACCTCACCGGCGGCGGCGCCGGCGGCGGATCTCCGGCCGACGGGGGCGGGCGCGTCGACGGCGGCGCGGACGACGCCGTCGCGCCGCCGGACGGCCCGGTCATCCACGACGTCCCGAGCGACATCGACGGCCTCGAGCTGTGGATCCGGTCCGACGGCGTGACCGCCACCACCACCGGCGTCATGTGGATCGATCTCGCGCAGCGTCACGCGGTGAACACCGGCCAGGGGTGCACCGCGCCGGCGTTCGTGGACGACGTGCGGAACGGGCGCCCGGTGATCCGCTTCGACGGCGCGTCGACCTGCCTCGGGCTCTCGGAGGGGTTCGCCGACTTCACCGACGGCCTCACGATCGTCGCGGTCATGGCCCCCGCGCCGAACGGCGAAGCGGGCGAGGGCGACGCGAGCCTCCTCGACCTCGAGGCCCCGCGCGGGGCCGACGCCATCTCGCTCGCGCTCCCGCGATCGACGTCGGGGGCGGGGCTCGACCTCTCGTTCGCCGTGGGCAGCGCGACGGGCGACGCGCTCACGTCGATCGGGGCGCTCGCGGGGATCGCGGTCGGCTCGTGGAGCTCCTACGCCGTGGTGCAGGCGGCGGCGAGCCCGGTGCCCGGCGGGGCCCCGGGGATCCCGGCGACGGTCACGCTCCAGCGCGGCGACGAGCTCATCGGCGAGGGGCTCCTCGACGTCCCCGCCGTGACGTCCCGGACGCTCAACGCGATCGGCGGCCCCGCCGCCGGATCGACCCGGCTCGCGCACCTGCGCGGCGACGTCGGCGAGCTGCTCGTCTACCGGCGCGGCCTCGCCCCGACCGAGGTCCACCGCCTCACGGCGTACGCGCACACCCGCTGGGGCCTCTGACCGCGCGCGCCCGCGCGCTCGCGCGAACGTAGCGACGCCCGGCCGGCGCCCGCGCGCGCGCTCGTTCGGGGCGCGGAGATCGCGACGATCAGTCGTCCATCTTGAAGAGCTCTTCGAGGTCGCCCTTCGTGAGCTTCTTCGCGCCGCCCGTGTCCTCGCTGAGGACCGCGCCGACGAGCTCGCGCTTCTTGCCGCCGAGCTCGAGGATCTTCTCCTCGATCGTCCCCTTGGCGATGAGACGGTAGGTCGTGACGACGCGCGTCTGGCCGATCCGGTGGGCGCGATCGGTCGCCTGGTCCTCGACCGCGGGGTTCCACCACGGGTCGAAGTGGATGACCGTGTCGGCGGCGGTGAGGTTCAAGCCGCTGCCGCCCGCCTTCAGCGAGATCAAGAAGACCGGCGGGCCGTCCTCCTCCTGGAAGTGGTCGACGTGCTGCTGCCGGTCCTTCGTCGCCCCGTCGAGGTACTCGTACGCGACGCCGTCCTCCTCCATCGCGCGGCGGATGATCGTGAGCATGCTGACGAACTGGCTGAACACGAGGACGCGGTGGCCGCCGGCGATGCTCGTCTGCACGAGCTCGCGGAGCGCCATGAGCTTCCCCGAGTCCTCGTCGGTGAACGCGCGCGGCAGGTTGAGGAGGCGCGGATCGCACGCCGCCTGACGCAGGCGCGTGAGCCCGGCGAGGATCTGGATGTGGCTGCGCGCGAGCCCCTGGCGCTCGACCTCGCCCATGACCTGGGCGCGCACCTCTTTGAGCACGGCGCCGTAGAGCGCCGCCTGCTCGCCGGTGAGCTCGCAGAAGTTGTCGGTCTCGATCTTCTCGGGGAGGTCCTTCGCCACCTCGGCCTTCGTGCGCCGGAGGATGAACGGGTGGATCGTCGCGCGCAGGCGCTGCGCGGCCTTCGCGTCGCCCGCGTCGATGGGGCGCGAGTACCGCTCCTCGAACTTGTCGAGCGGGCCGAGGAGCCCCGGGCTCACGAAGTCGAAGATCGACCAGATCTCCGAGAGCCGGTTCTCGATCGGCGTGCCGGAGAGCGCGAGGCGGCGGTGCGATTTCAGGCGCTTCGCGGCGCGCGCGGTCGCCGACATCGGGTTCTTGATGAGCTGCGCCTCGTCGAGGATCGCGTAGCGGAGATCGAGCTTCGCGAGGAGCTCCTCGTCGCGGCGGAGGAGGGCGTAGCTCGTGACGACCACGTCGGCCTTCTCGAGCTCCTCTTGCCGCTCTTTGCGATCGACGCCGTGCCAGAGCGCGTGCTTGAGCGACGGCGCGAACTTGTCCATCTCGCGCAGCCAGTTGTGGACGACGCTCGTGGGGGCCACGATCAGCGCCTTGAACTTGCGGTCCGACTCGACCTTCTCGTCGGCGGCCTTCACCGCGAGGAGGAGCGCGAGGGTCTGCACGGTCTTGCCGAGGCCCATGTCGTCGGCGAGGACGCCGCCCGACCCGATCTCGTGGAGGAACCAGAGCCAGTGGAACCCCTGCTCCTGGTACGGGCGGAGCGACGCCTTGAGGTTGCGCGGCTTCTTCGCCCCCTTGATCTCGTCGATGTCGCGGAGCTTCTTGAACAGCTCGCGCGTCCCGTCGCTCACCGCGGCCTTGCCGACCTGCTCGAGGAGCTCCTGGATCCGCCCCGCCTGCGACAGCGGGAGCCGCCCGCCCTGTCCGCCGCCCGTGGCGAGGATCTCGGCCTGGCGCTGGAGGACCTCCTTCACCTTCTGCGCGTCGAGGCGCGCGAACGACCCGTCGGCGAGGCGCACGTAGCGCCGCCCCTCCGCCAGACACCGCCCGAGCTCCTCCTGCGTGACGGCGACCCCCTCGCTCTCGAACGACAGGCGCAGGGACAGCCAGTCGACGCCGCTCGACACGCGCGCGTTGGCCGAGAGGCTCTCGCTCCGCACCTGCACGTCGACGAGGTCGTCCGGGACGAAGAGGTCCCAGTCGTCCGGGAGCTCGCCGATCCCCTCGGTCCAGAACTGGATGGCGTCGTCCCCGCGGCCCATGAAGCCGTTCCCCTCTTCGTCGGGGTGCAGGCCGAGGTCGCGGAGCTTCGCCGCCGCCGCCTGCTGGGCGGCGATGTCGCAGCGGATGCACTTCGCGCGCTTGGACGCGCCGCCGTTGACGCCGTCGGTCGACGGGGGGCGCGGCTTCACGATCACGGGCGGGCTCATTCCGTCCGCGCGGACGTCGATCTCGACGTCCTCGTAGGCGGCGCGGAGCGCGACGCGGGCCTCCGTCAGCGTGCCGCCCGCACGCATGCGGAACGTCGGCACGAGGTCGACCACGTCGGCCACCTGCGACAGGTCCGGCAGCTCGGCGCCGACCTCGAGCGCCACGCGCGGGAGCCCCTGCGCGATGAGCGCGGGGAGCTGCTCGATCGGCTCGTGGATGAACGGCGCGCGCACGAGACGGCGGATGCTCGACGGCGAGACGCGCCGGTCGATCGGCCGCGCGACCCCCTCCTGCGCGTCGACGTGCCACCCGGGCGACCCTTCGAACCACGCGCCCTGCGCCACCGTGAACCGCCGCGGATCGCCGGGGCGGTAGAACGACGATTTGACTACCACCTGGCCGCCGTCCGGGGACAGCTCGAGATCGAACCGCGGGCGGATGGGCTCGTCGCCGAAGCGGAGCTCCATCATCTGCGGCTCGACGATGACGCGGCGCCCCTTCAAATGCGGAAGGAGGTCGCTCGCGTCCTCGCCGCGCACCTCGATCCCGACGCGCCGCGGCCCCTCGTTCTCGAACCGCGCGAGGAGGCGGATCGCCTCGCGATCGGCCGTCGGCGACTGCGACTGAGCGGCGAGCAGCGTGCTCGGCAGGAGCGGCGTGCGCGCGGTCGGATCGAGCAGCGTGATCGTGAGGGACCCCGGGCGCACCTGAAGGCGGTACTCGAGGGTCTTCGGGACCGGCGGCATCGGCTCGGGCAGCCACGCGTCGATCCCGGTGGGGACCGTGCCGTTCGGCCGCGGGCTGACCGGGTTGCCCGGCCGCGCCGTCGCTCCCGCCGTCGCGCCGCCGCTGCCTCCTCCCCCCGCGAGCCCCAGCTTCAGCGCGCGAGCGGCGCGCCCGCGCCGACCGCGCCTCCCTCCGCTCATCGATCCCTCCGTGTCCCAGCCGACGGCGATCCCCGTCGCGCCGGCGTGCTGGCCGAATCCATTCGTTTGCCCTTCGCGTCGCGACGTCACGCCACCGTCGCGCGCCTCGTACCCACGTGGCTCGTTCCCACGTGGCTCGTTCCCACGTGTCTCGTTCCCGCGACCGTCGCTCCCTCGACCGTCATGCCCCGGACGCGGACGCGCGCCGCCCCGGGCGTGGTCGCGGAGCGCGATGAGCAGCGCCGCGACGTGCTTGCAGTGGCCGTTGATCTTCGAGAAAGCGGGGCAGCTACAGGTGGACGAGATCCCGCTCGGCGGCGCGAGCTGCACCTCGACCTCGTATGGCAGCGGTTCGGTGCCGCGGACGCGCCCTTTCGCGGACGCCTCGGCGATCGCGATCCCGTCGACCGCCTGGCGGCGGACGTAATCGTAACCGCGCAGGAAGGCGCGCGCGCCCAACAAGCGCCGGAGCGCTCGATCGTTGAGCGTTGCAATCGCTTCCGTGAAAGGTGTTGCCACGTCGCTCGGTCCGACTCCGCGCGCACCCTTGTTCCCAGGTCAGGGCCAGATGAGACCAGGTGAGGCCGAATGAGGCCCAGGTGGGACTAGGTGCGGCTGGGTTTGGCTGGTTGGGGCGCGCCCGGTCGTTGTCCGACCGGCCGTTCTCGCTTGTTCAAGCTCGGGTCTCGTTGCGGGGGCGCGCGCAAGAACGCGCAGCCTCAACGCGAGATGACGGGGTAGCACTGGTCCAAGTCCGTGGCAACGCTGGAATCACCCTGAACCCTTTTGAATCCCGCCGATCGGCGCGGCGCATACCGATGTTGGCGCGGCGGGGTGCGGGTCGACCCATGCGCGAGCGCGGCTCGGAGCGGCTCTTGCGACCGCGCGGGCTGGCTGTGGACGTTTCGTCCGGCTTCGGGTAGTCACGAATCCCGTGTTACGGCGCGCGAACGCGACAGCTTTCTCGCTCGCCCGCATTTCGTTCGCCGCTCCGCTCGCCGCGGCGCTCGTGGGGTGCGCCACCCCCGTGGCGACGGGGCTCGACGAGGACGACGCGAATCGAGTCGTCGTCGCGCTCGGCCGCGCCGGCATCGACGCTGCCAAGGAGGCCGATCCGGGCGGCGAAGCGAAGTTCCGCGTCACGGTCGCGCGGGACGACGCGGCGCCGGCGCTCTCCACGCTGCGCGACGAGGAGCTCCCCCGACCCCGTCCCCGAGGCGTCCTCGACGCGATCGACAAGGGCGCGCTCGTCCCGAGCGCCGCGCAGGAGCACGCCCAGCTCGTCGCCGGGATGGCGGGCGACCTGGCGCGGAGCCTCGAGGGGGTCGACGGCATCCTGTCGGCGCGCGTCCATTTGAACCTCCCCGCCCCCGACCCGCTGCGCGACGCGCCGCCCGCCAAGGCGTCGGCGAGCGTCCTCGTCGCGTACCGCGGCTCGACGCCGCCGCTCACGGTGGACGCGATGCAGCGCCTCGTCTCGGGCGGCGCGCCGGGGCTCGCGCCGGACGACGTGGCGGTCGTCGCGGTGTCGCGCGC
>Ga0105247_10002008_pt1 | contig 14093 bp, 12 predicted proteins | sample KBSS24metaG_FD_81519 | JGI IMG/M metagenome (GOLD analysis project Ga0105247, IMG submission 81519) | Switchgrass rhizosphere microbial communities from Kellogg Biological Station, Michigan, USA - KBS S2-4 metaG | ecosystem: Host-associated > Plants > Roots > Rhizosphere > Soil | place...
GGACGGTCGCGTCCTGAAGCGAGCCTTTCGGGATGCCGAGTTTCAGTTTCATGACAGCGTCCGGAAGCAGGTGCGCGTGCCGGTGTGACAGACGTTGCCGTCGCCGAGCCGCTTCACCTTGAGCAGCACCGTGTCGTCGTCGCAGTCCACCAGGATTTCGACGACCTCGAGCTTGTTGCCGGACGTCTCGCCTTTCATCCAGAGCGTGTTGCGGCTGCGGCTGAAGAAGGTCGCGAAGCCGGTGCGGCGTGTCGCTTCGAGCGCCACGTCGTTCATGAAGCCGACCATGAGGACCTCCGACGTCGCGGCGTCCTGAATGACGGCGGGAATCAGCCCGTCGAGTTTCGAGTAGTCCATGAAAGCCCGCTGAAAATAAAAAACCCCGCCTTGGGGCGGGGCCGCGTTGCTGTGAGTTCTAAGTTCTGACTTCTCAGTTCTCAGTTCCGCAGGCGCACGCTCCCCGCGGCCCCGTGGCCGTGGTGGAAATGGTGCCGTGCGTGATGATGAACCGCGAACATCGAAACGCCAGAGTATGCGATCGCGATTTCGCGTGTCAACGGCGGCGGCCGGCGCGCGGTTTCCGCGGTGCGGCGGCGGACACTGGCCCCGCCGCCTCGCGGGCGATCATGACTTCGGTCGACTTGACGATCGCCAGCGCCTCGTCGCCGCGGCGCAGCTTCAGTTCCTCGACGGCGTCGCGGGTGATGACCGCCGTCAGCGTCTGATCGCCGATGCGGAGGCGCACCTGCGCCAGCAGCCCTTCGACCCGGACCTCGTCGACGTAGCCGCGCAGCTGGTTGCGGCCGCTGATCGCGACGATGAGGCCGGTCCGTTCGGGGGCGGCGGCGCGGCCGCCGGCGGCCGCCGGCGCGAGCAGCCGATCGACCTCGGTGTCGGCGATGCGGTGATGGCCGCCGCTGGTGACGCGCGTGCGCACGCGGCCCTCGTAGATCCAGTGCTTCAGCGTCGAGTAGCCGACGCCCAGCCGGCTTGCCGCCTGTCTGACGGTCAGGAGTGTCATGGTGTAAAAGGCTGATACCGTTGAACGAGTCAGCTTAAATCATATTAAACTGTTCGACAACTGTGAGGCCAAGCCGATTTCTCGTGTACGCATCGCTCGCCGCCGCGCTGGCTGTTGCCTGCGGCCGGGGCGCGGAGACGCCGGCACGCCGCGGGCGCGTCCGGGTCGCCGCGGCGTCGGATCTGAACGCCGCGCTCGGTCAGCTGATCACGCGTTTTGGCGCGGCGCACGACGTCGACGTCAGCGTCTCGTACGGGTCCTCGGGCACCTTCTACGCGCAGCTGATCAACCAGGCGCCGTTCGACATGTTCCTGTCGGCTGACGTCGCCTACCCCAACCAGCTCGCCGCGCGCGGACTCACGGTGCCCCAGAGCGAATTCACCTATGCGATTGGCCGCCTCATCCTGTGGGCGCCGGCCTCGTCGCCGCTCGACGTCGAGCATGAAGGTCTGCAGGCGCTGACCCGCGGCTCGATCGCCCACATTGCGGTCGCGAACCCCGACCATGCGCCCTACGGGCGCGCGGCGGTGGCGGCGATGCAGGCCGCGGGCGTCTACGACGCCGCGCGGACGAAGCTGGTGCTCGGCGAGAACGTGGCGCAGACGATGCAATTCGTCCAGAGCGGCGCCGCGGACGCCGGACTCGTGGCGCTGTCGCTCGTGCTCGCGCCAAACATGAAGGGGCGGGGACGGCTGTTCGAGATTCCTGTGAGCACCTATCCGCGGCTCGAACAAGGGGGCACGATCCTCAAGTGGGCGGCCGACCTCGACGCGGCCCGCGCGCTGCGCGGGTTCCTGCTGAGCGCGGACGGCCAGGCAATCCTCCAGCAGTACGGTTTCTCTTCTCCGGGGCGCTAGGGCTGTGGACTGGACGGCGATCTGGCTCAGCGTCCGTCTCGCCGCCGCCGCGACGCTCGTTCTGCTGGCCATCGGCGTCCCGCTCGCGTACTGGATCGTCTTCTCGCCGAGGCGGTGGAAATTTCTCGTCGAAGCGATTGTCGCGTTGCCACTCGTGCTGCCGCCGACGGTGCTCGGGTTCTACGTGCTGGTCGGCATCGGCCCGATGAGCCCGGTGGGTCGGGCGTACGCGCGCATCGCCGGCCAGGGCCTGCCATTCACGTTCGAGGGGCTGCTCATCGCGTCGGTGCTGTATTCGATGCCGTTTGCCGTACAGCCGTTCGCGGTGGAGTTCGCCTCGGTCGACCGGCGGCTGCTCGAAGCGTCGTGGTCACTGGGCGTCTCGCCGCTCGAGACGTTTCGCCGCGTCGTGATTCCGCTGTCGGTGCGGGGCCTTGTCACCGGCATCGTGCTGAGCTTCGCGCACACGCTGGGTGAGTTCGGCGTCGTGCTGATGGTCGGCGGCAACCTGCCGGGCGTGACGCGGACGGTGTCGATCTCGATTTACGACGCGGTGCAGTCGCTCGACTACGCGGCGGCGTCGCGGACGTCGCTGCTGCTGTTGATCGTCTCGTTCATCATCCTGGCGTCCACGTATTCGCTGCAGCGATCCGTATGGCTGAAACCGCGTCGCTGACCCTCGCGGTCACGCAAGCCTTTGCGAGCGGGTTCAGGATTGACGCGTCGCTCGACGTCGAGCTTCCGCCCGGGTCGATGCTCGCGCTGTTCGGTCCGTCCGGCGCTGGCAAGACGACGATCCTGCGGCACATCGCGGGCCTCGAGCGCCCGGCGGCGGGGACTATCCGCTTCGGTGGCGAGACCTGGTGCGACACCGCGCGTCAGATCTGGCAGCCGCCGCAGAGCCGCCGGATCGGTCTCGTCTTTCAAGATCCGACACTGTTCCCCCATCTGACCGTCAGCCGCAACGTCCGGTACGGGCTGAGGGTCAGACCCCGGTCTGACCCTACGAACCCTGGGGGTCAGACGGGGGTCCGGATGGGGGTCGGACCCCCGTCTGACCCCATTGCAGAAATTGAGAGGATGCTGGGGATCGGGGATCTCGGAAATCGCTACCCAGCGGCCTTGTCAGGTGGGGAGGCGCAGCGTGTCGCGCTGGCACGGGCCCTCGCGCCTGATCCCCGGCTCCTGCTGCTCGACGAGCCGTTCGCCTCTCTGGACGCGCCGACCCGGCTGCGCCTGCGCCGCGACGTCCGCGCCCTGCTGCAGACGACCGGCACGCCCGCGATCCTGGTGACCCATGATCGCACCGAGGCGCTCGCGATGGGCGATACCGTCGCCGTCATCGTCGGCGGCCGGGTGCGGCAGGTCGGTCCGATCAGTGACGTCTTCAGCCGGCCGGCCGACGCGGAGGTTGCCGCGTCACTCGGCATCGAAGCCGTGCTGCCGGCCCGCGTGATCGGATCGTCCGGCGGCGTGATCGAAGTCTCGGTGGGCGACGTGATCCTCCATGTCGCCGAACGCGAGCCGATGGCGCCTGGCGCCGGCGTCTACGCGTGCGTTCGCGCTGAAGACGTCACCCTCGAGACGCGCGCACCGGGCCAGGCGAGCACGCGCAACCATCTGGCCGCGCACGTGGTGTCGATCGCGTCAGAAGGGCCGATCGATCGTGTGACGCTGAACTGCGGGTTTGCGCTCGACGCACTGATCACGCGCCGCTCGCGGGAAGAGCTAGGCCTCACCGCAGGCACGGCGGTGACGGCAGCGATCAAGGCGACGTCAGTGCATCTCGTACCAAGACTCTAAGTTCTAGTTTGGCAACGCCTTGCCGCGCGTCTCGACGCCAAACGGCAGCAGCACCAGACCAATCAGGAACGCGACCGAGGTCATCGCGACCGGTACGCCAATCGTGTGGTAATGCGCGACGCCGGCGCCGACGAGAAAGGTGATCCCCGCGCCCGCGAACCGGCCGACCGACGTCGCGAACGCGAACGCGCTCGCGCGGCACTCGGTCGTGTACTGCTCGGGCAGCCAGAGCGTGTACATCGCGAAATTCGCGCCGCCCAGCCCGAGGAGGAACAGGACCGCCATGAACGGCGCCAGTGCCTGCGGCAGATAGAAGATGTAGCCGAACCCGACCGCGATGGAGAAGAACATCACGACGAAATAGAGCGCGAGGGTGACCCGCCGGCCGAGCGATTCGGCAAGCGGCGGCAGCACGATGCAACCGAGGATGGTGCCGGCCGACAGCAACATCGTCCCGTACGAGGCGAGCTGTGTCGCGTTGGCGGCCGTGCGCCCCTCGCGCAGCGCGATCTCACGAACCGACGTCGGCACGTAGACCGATCCTGCCCACAGACCGACGATGGAGACGAGCAGATACAGCGAGTTCAAGATGGTCCGCCGCGCGTACACGGGAGAGAAGATCTTTGCGAACGCCTCCGTCAAGGCCGGGCGATGCGTTTCCGCGACCCGATGGCGCCACGTCGCCGACTCGCGGACGCCGTAGCGGATGAACGTGACGAGCAGAGCGGGCGTGCCGCCCACGACGAACATCCAGCGCCAGCCGTACTTCGCGCCGACGTAGTAGTTCGCCAGCGCCGCCAGGAAGAAGCCGAAGTAGTAACCGGTGTGCATGTAGCCGGCGCCGGTTTTTCGCCGATCCTCCGGCCATTCCTCGGCGAGAAACGTCGCGCCGATGAACCACTCGCCACCGATGCCGATGCCGGCCAGCACGCGGAACGCTGCGAGCTGCCAGAGATTGGTGGCAGTGCCGCACAGAAGGGTGAAGAGCGAGTAGCAGAGGATGGTCAGCGTCAGCGTCCGCACGCGGCCGAACCGATCGGCAATCGGCCCCCACATCATCGACAGGCCCCAGCCGATCAAAAACAGGGCGAACAGCACGCTGCCGTAGAAGCCGATGTTGCCGGGCGTGGCCTCGATGCCCGACCGCGGCAGCAGCTCGGTGAGCGCAGGCACCAGCACGAGCGAGTAGATGAACGAGTCCATGCCGTCGAGCGCCCATCCGCCCCAGGCGGCGATGAACCCGCGGATCTGATTCGGCGTCAGCGGCGTCGGGCGCGCGGCGGCCAGAGTAGTCATAGTCGGCAGGACCTGCGAGAGTATACAGAACATGCGCGTGCTGCTCGCTCCGCACGGAACGCGCGGAGACATTCAGCCGATGCTGGCGCTCGCCGTGGCCTTGCGCGCGCGAGGGCACTCGGTGTGGTTCGCGGCGCCCGATGGTTTTCTTGCCTGGATCCACGCGTGCGGATTCGACGCGGTTTCCAACGGCGTGGACATCGCCGCCGAGATGCAGGCACCGGACGCCAGGCTCGACTCGATTCGCTGGATGTTCGGCCGCTTGAAGGATCACACCGCGCGCATGTTCGAGCCGGTCGCGCGCGCCAGCGAGAGTGCGGATCTCATCGTCGGGGCCGGCGCGCAAATGGTGACGGCGTCGATCGCCGAGTGGCGCGATGTCCCGCACGCCGCCTTTGCGTTCTGTCCCTGCGCAGCGCCCACGGCCGCGGCGCCGCCGCCGACGGTCCGCACGCAGACGCTGCCGCCGTGGGTCAACCGGCTGCTGTGGCGGACAAGCCTGGCGGCCGCCGACGTCGCGCTGCGCGGCACGATCAACCGCGGCCGCGCGACGCTCGGCTTGGCGGCCATCGATCGTCCGTTCCAGCACATTTTCGACGGTCACGTGATCATCGCGGCCGACCGCGACCTGGCGCCGTCCGGCGACGATGCGCCGGCGAGCGTCGTCAACGTCGACGCGATGATCTTCGCCGAGCCGCAGGCAATCGACTTGCGGGTCGAGGCGTTCCTGAGTGTCGATCCGGCACCGGTCTATGTCGGTTTCGGAAGCATGGTGGCCTCACATGTGCCTGAGCTCGCGGCGCACGCCATTGCCGCGACCCGCGCGCTCGGCCGGCGCCTGATCCTCGCGGGGGGATGGGCCGGCCTCGATCGTCATGTCGAGTCGGGCGACGACATTCTGACGATCGGCGCAATGCCGCATCACGTGCTGTTTCCACGCGTCGCAGGCGTGGTGCATCACGGCGGCGCGGGAACCACGACGGCGGCGGCCGCGGCCGGAGTGCCGCAGGTGATCCTCCCGCACCTGCTGGATCAGTTCTACTGGGCGCATCGCGTCGAACGCCTCGGCATAGGCCCGCGCGCGCTGCCGGTCGAGCTGATGACGGCCGACATCCTGACCGATCGTCTCGACACCGCGCTTCACGATCCGGCGATGACAAAACGCGCCGCGATGCTGGGCCCGGCGGTTCGTGCCAGAAACGGCGCGGACGCAGCAGTGGATTACCTGGAGAGCCTCGTCCTGCGACCGCTCTCGGTTTAGACTGCGAAAATGCGCCTGACTCCTTGCGTCATCGTTGTCTTCGCCACCACGCTCGGCGCGCAGTCGTCGCCGCGCCTGCCCGCCGAGACACTGCTCGATCGCACCGTCCTGACGGCGCTCGACGAGGAGTTGTCCGGCGTCGCGGCCAAGGATCACGTCGGCCGCCTGACACAACTGCACCGCGTTCCCGCCTCACCCGGGTTTCACGAGGCGATCGAGTACGTGATGGGCCGCGCCAGGGCCGCGGGCCTCAGTGACGTTCACGTGGAGACTTTTCCTGGCGACGGCACGACCTGGTTCGGCACGCTGCATGGCAATCGGGGCTGGCGCGTCGACGGTGGATCGCTCGACGAAGTCGGACCGCAGCCGCGCCGGATCGTGTCGTACGACGACGAGCGTCTCGCCGTGGCCGACAACAGCGAGAGCGCCGACGTCACCGTCGAGCTCGTCGACGTGGGCGCCGGCACGCAGCGCAGCGACTATGCCGGCAAAGACGTCCGCGGAAAACTGGTGCTCTGCGATGCCACGCCGTCCGCGTGCCATCGTCAGGCGGTCGAGGAGCTCGGCGCGGCCGGCCTCGTCAGCTACAACTCCAACCAGGTGAGCGCGTGGTGGCGCGACGATCAGGATCTGATTCGATGGGGCCACCTCGACGCGCGCGGGCGCAGGAATGCGTTCGCGATCATGATTTCGGTCCGCGAGGCGCGGGCGCTGCAGCAGCGGCTGGCCCGCGGCGAGCACATCACGCTGCACGCCGTCGTCCGCGCGCGCAACGACGAGTCCATGGGTTACGAGACGCTCGTCGCGACCATTCCCGGCACCGATCCCGCCGCCGGCGACATCGTCTTCAGCTGCCACCTGGATCACGAGAAGCCGGGCGCGAACGACAACGCCAGCGGCTGCGCGGCGAATCTGGAGATCGCCCGAACACTGAAGACGTTGATCGATGCGAGGCGGATTCCACCGCCAGGACGGACAATCCGGTTCATCTGGCCGTCGGAGATGACCGGGACGATCGCCTACCTCGCGAAGTACCCGGAGATCGCGTCGCGGATCCGCGCCGCAGTGCATCTCGACATGGTCGGCGGCGATCCCTTCATCACCAAGTCGGTCCTGCACGTCACGCGCTCGCCCTGGTCGATCGCATCGGTGACCGACGATGTCGAAGAAGTGTTCGGACGTTACGTGATCGACGGCGCGATGCGCGCGGCAGGCGACGGCGACATGACGCGCGCGATCCGCTCGCGCGGCGGCTCGAAGGATGCGTTCTGGGCCGACATCACGCCGTACGAGAGCGGCAGCGATCACTGGATCTATCAGGAAGGCGGGTTCGCGATTCCGTCGATCTACTTGCGCGATCACCCCGACATCTACATCCACACGACGGGCGATCGGCCTGACAACATCGAGCCGACCAAGATCAAGCGATCCGCGTTCATCGCGGCGGCCAGCGGCTACTACCTGGCGGCGATGCCGGATCATGGCGCCGCTCTGCTGCGCTTGAGCTACGCCAACGCGCACGAACGGCTCGCCGAAGACGGCCGCCGGGCGGTGGCCACGATCGCGGACACGGCCAGCACGCGATCGACGCCGGAGCGCGACGCCCGCAACGGTGAGGCGGCCAATATCGTCGCGCAGGGCCTGTTGCGCGAGCAACGGCGGCTGCGGTCACTGTCGCGGTTCGTCGAGCTCGACGCCGATTTGCAGTTCGGCGCTGAAAATGTCGCCCGCCTGAGCGCGGCGTTGGGCGACAGCGCCAAGGGGCTGTTGTCGATGCTGCCGGCCGCGCCGCCGCGAGCGGGGGCCGACCGGCGGATTCCGGTGCGCAATCCTGCGGTCAAGGGTCCGCTGGCGCCCGGAGGCGACTGGGTGCGGGAGAAAGCCGGCGCGGGGTCCGTCTCTATTGCGATCGGCCGCGTGCCGAACAGCGACGACGTCACGTATGAGATCGTCAATTTCATCGATGGCGTGCGCACCGTCACCGACATTCGCGACGCGGTCAGCGCCGAGTTCGAACCGCTCGAACCTGGCGCGGTCGCCGAATACCTCGATCTCCTGGCGAAGGCCGGCGCGATTTCGTTCAAGCGATGATTCCGCGTGCGGGGACGATCGTGCTCGCGCTGTGCGCCGGATGTGCCGCGTTGGCTCAGCCGATCGAAATCGATCCGGCCGTCCGAGCCGTGCTCACGACGCACCTCCGATTCTCGGACGGGGAGCTGGACGATGTCCGGCGCGGTCGCGTCGCCAAGCACGGCCTCCCTTCGCACGCGGCGGGCGAAGTGGCTGTTGCGGGTGCCGTGCGGATCAACGCGCCGAAGGCGGCCTTTTTTGTGCGCGTCCGCGATATCGCGCGTTTCAAGAGCGGTCCGGACGTGCTGCAGATCGGCCGGTTCAGTACTCCGCCGGTGCTGGACGATCTCGCGGCGCTGACCGTGGACGAGGGCGATTTCGACGCGCGGTCGTGCCGCGTCGGCGACTGCGGGATTCGGCTGCCGGCCGCCACCATCGAGCGTTTCGCCCGCGAGATCGACGACAAGGCGCCTGGTGCGCCGTCGCGGGCGTCCACGCTGTTCAAGCAGGTCCTGCTCGAGACGGTCACGGCCTACATGTCCGGTGCGGGACAGGTGATGCAGTACGACGATGGGGCCAAACCGATTCGGCCGAACGACGAGTTCGAAGCCATCCTGGCCGGCATGCCGGAGATCGGCGCGCTGATGCCTGCGCTTCCCGATCATTTGCGGCGATTCCCGTCGAACCGGCTCCCCGACGCCGAGGATTTTCTGTACTGGTCGAAGGAGAAGTTCGGCATGGCGCCGTTCATCACCGTGACGCACGTGACGATCGCGTGTCCGTCGCCGTCGATGTGTCTGATGACGACACGGGACGTCTATTCGAGCCGGTATCTCGATGCCTCGGTCGCTCTCGCGATCGCGTCGGACGCGGGCACGGGCGCATTCGATCTGGTCTACGACAACCGGTCGCGCGCCAACGCGCTCAAAGGAATGCTGGGCGGACTGCGGCGCGCGCTGACCGAGCGCCGCGCCAGGGGAGGACTCGAAGAGAGTCTCAAGACCGTCAAGATGTCGCTGGAAAAGCGGTAACAAAAGGGCTATGTTTCGGAACTCAGCTGTAAAGAGTGGAGGCCGTCCGTGGTGGGTACGTCGGTCGGACCCTACCAAATCCTCGAAAAACTTGGCGCCGGTGGCATGGGCGAGGTCTTTCTCGGTCACGACCCGCGCCTGGAACGCCGCGTCGCGCTCAAGTGTCTGACATCGGAGGGCAGCGCCTCGCCCGACGGCTATACCCGTGTACTCCGCGAAGCACGCGCGGTCGCCCGCCTCACGCATCCCCACATCGCCGGCGTGTACGACGTCCTCGAACAGGAGGGCCGCACCTTCATCGTCATGGAGTACGTGGAGGGGATCAGCCTGGCGGCGCACCTGGCGAGCGGGCCGCTGCCGCCCGATGAAGTCCGCTCGATCGGCCGGCAGCTCGCCTCCGCGCTGGCGGCGGCGCACGCGCAGGGGGTCATCCACCGCGATCTCAAGCCCTCGAACATCCAGGTGATGCGTGACGGATCGATCAAGGTGCTCGACTTCGGCGTCGCGAGGCTGACGCCGTCGCTGAAGACGTCGGTGGATACGACGATGGGCGAGGGCTCGCTGCACTCGCTGGGCGGCAATCCGGGTACGCCGATTTACATGGCGCCGGAGCAGTTGCGCGGGCAGGTGGCTGACGCGCGAAGCGATTTGTACAGCGCCGGCGTGATTCTGTTCCAGATGGCCACGGGCCGGCGCCCGTATCTGGAGACGACCGCCGTCAATCTCGCCCTGGCGATCAGCGCCGATCCCGCACCGTCGGCCCGCGCGATCAACCCGCTCGTGCCCCTCGAGCTCAGCGACGCGATTGCCAAGGCGCTGAAGCGGAATCCGGATCATCGCTACCAGTTCGCGCGCCAGCTCGAAGACGCGCTGGGCCCCGCAACCGCGACATCGTCGACGACGCGCGAAGTCGATGCGGCGAGCACGATCGGCGTCGTCGATACGCGGACGTTTGCGAGGCGTCACGCGTGGAAACTCGCAGCGATCGCAGCGGTGTTGCTGGCGATCGGCGCCGTCGCCGCAAAACCGCTGATGGAGCGTCTCGATGGGTTCCGTCGAGCGCCGGTGGCGGCCCGACCCTCCGTGCTGGCGATTCTGCCGGTGAACAATCCGACCGGTGACGCCGCCGCGGAGCGCCTTGGCGCCGGCATCGTCGCTGTCGTGACCGGTAACATGGGAGCCATTCCCGGTGTGACCGTGGCGCCCCGCGCATCGACGGCGCCCTACGCCAAGGCGCGCAGCAATCTTGATGCGATCCGGCGCGAGCTCGGCGCCGACCTGGTGCTGGATCTGACGCTGACGTCCGGCCCTCCGCGCAGCAACCTCATCGCTCGCCTGTTACGGCCAGGGTCTCCCACACCAGTCTGGGAGCAGGCGATTTCAGGCGATGTGTTTTCGCTCGAGGGATCGCTCCTCGATGGATTGGCACGCGCCCTGGACGGCGCTGGCGTCTGGAAGCGGCGTCTCACCGCGGCTGACCGCCAGCGTTTGCGAAGGCTGCCGACGTCGAGCGCGCCGGCGCTCGAAGCCTATTCCGAGGCGCGTGCCGTGCTCGACCGGTCCGATGCCCCGGCCCACGCGGCCGAGGCCGTCGCGTTGCTCGAGCGCGCCGTGGCGCTCGATTCCAACTTCGCGCTGGCCTACGCGGCCCTCGGCGACGCCTACCTGGAGCTGTACAAGGCAAAACGCGATCCGGCCCACGCCGGCAAGGCCAACGACGCGGTAATGCGCGCGCTTCAGATCAGCCCTGGAGAATCCGCCGGTTACTACTCTCTGGGGAACGTGCAGTGGGTCACCGGGCGATACCAGGAGGCAGTCACATCGCTGCGCCGGTCGCTCGAATTGCAGCCCGACGATGACGAGACACACCGGATGCTGGCCCGCGTTCTCGCTGAGAGCCGTGATTGGAACGGCGCGATCGCCGAACTCCAGACTGCCATCCGCATCCGTCCCGACTATTGGCCCGGGTACATGCTGCTTGGAAGGTTCTCCTACTCGGCTGGGCGTCTGCCGGAAGCGCTCGATGCTTACCGCCGCGCGTCGGAGATGCAGCCCAACGATCCCGCGCCGTGGTCCGGGCTCGGCCTGATCTACCAGGTGCGCGGCGATCTGCCGGAGGCCATCGGCAATTACGAACACTCCGTACGGCTCGGCGCCAACGCCACGTCGTACTCGAACCTCGGCCTGGTCTACTACTCGGCCGGAAGGTACGCGGAAGCGGTCGAGGCGTGGCAGCAAGCGCTCGCGATCAACCCGAAGCTGATGCTCTATCACCGGAACATCGGCGACGCCTACCGCCGGCTGCGAAAGCCGGACGCCGCGGCGGCCGCCTACCAGAATGCCGTGACGCTCGGCGAGCAGCTGCTCATGGTCAATCCGCGCGACGCCGACACGATCGCGCACGTGGCCGTCTGCGAGGCCAAACTCGGGCGGCCGGCGGCGGCCAGACGCCACGTCTCCGAGGCGCTCGCGCTGGCGCCCGGTAGCCGGCTCGTGCTCCAGAGGAGCGCTGAGGTGCATGCGCTGCTCGGCGATTCCGCCGCAGCCTTGAAGGATCTGAGCGCGGCCATCGATCTCGGTTACGCGCGACCGCTGGCCGCGGAAAACGACGAATTCGCGTCTCTGAAAAAACTGCCGGCGTTCCAGGCGCTTGTGGCATCCCGCCCCGCCGCGCCGGCAACGGAAAGGTGATAGATGGCAAAAGCAGTTGTTGTGATCCTCGAAATCGACGCGGCCGGCAACCTCGTTGATCCCTCGCCGGTGCGGGCGGAGCCGGGAACTCACGTCGGTTTCGTGCTGGTCAGCGACCACGCAACCGACAAGTTCGACATCAAGATCAACTTCGACGACATCGTGCTCAAGCACGACAAGTCGCAGAAGAAAAACCCGTTCGTCAAGGGCGGACCGTTGAACAAACAGGTGAAACCCGGCGAGATCGACCTGATTCAGCAGAAGATCAAGGACGCAACGGATTTCGAACCGCTCGGCTCGCTGCCGTACACCACCTACAAGTACACCGTCGCCGTCAAGAACATCACGACGGGGATCGCAAAGGACTACGACCCGGACATCGACGTGCCGCCTGCCTAGCGCGTTTTCACGACTGTGGCGCAGGGCTTTAGCACTGCGAGCGCCGCAGCCCTGAAGGGCTGCGCCACTGTTCAGTGTTGTCCGCGGCCCCGTCCTCGTCCGGTTGGGGCCGCGGACGACGCTTCGAGGGCAACAGGCCGTCCCTCGACGAAGACCCGTTTGATCGTGGTCTTCTCGGCGAAGAGGCCGCCATCCGTGACGACCAGGTTCGCGACCTTTCCCTTCTCGATCGATCCGAGCCGGTTGCCGGCGCCGGCGATGGTCGCGGCGGCAATCGTCAGCGCGCGGACGGCGGCGTCTTCCGGCAGGCCGGCGGCCACCGCCCTGCCGGCGTTCTTCACGAAGTCCTTCGGATCGCTCAACCCCGCGGACGCGAACGCGAACGTGACGCCGGCCTTCGCCAGCGCGCCAGGACCCTTCGGTGCGTCCGCGCGCCCGCGCAGCGCATCCAGCGTTTCATCGGCGTCGGGCGCAAGCTGGCGCGGACGCACCGGGTAGTTCAGGCTGTAGATCACGTGCACGTTCTGCGCCTTGAGATCCGCCGCGACGTTCGCCGCCTCCCGCGCCCCGGTGACGATAGGCTGGAGCTTCAACTCCTTCGCCATCTTCAACGCGCGCAGGATCTCCCGTGCACGGTTCGCCTCGAATGCGACCGGCAGTCGGCCGTCGATCGCCGGCTGCATGGCGTCGAGCGCGGGATCGTCCGTTCCCTTCGTCACGCCGTAGTGCTGCGCGTCGAGGAACGCCTGCCGGACGAACGCGATTACACCCATCAGCGACTCCGGATACGCGTTCGCGCCGACGCGCGGCCGGTCCGGAAAGGAGACGTGCAACGCAACCGGTGACCTGACGACGATCAGCCCGCGCCGCCCTTCGACGATGTTCCCGATCTGCGGATCGTCCGGCGGCGCGACGACGTTGACCAGCGCGCTCTGCCCGGAGATGACGTCGCCCCACGGCAGCGCCAGCACTGAGGTCACGCCGGACGAGGCGAGCTTCGTCAGCTCCGCATCGTCGACTTTGACGGCGTCGGCCGCGCGTGCCTGCGGTTTGAGGATCAGCGCACGTTTCCAGCGCTCCAGTTCGGCCGTCGTCCGCACGTTCTGCGGCTGCGGCGGCGTCGGCTGTTCGGCCGCGCGCGTGTTGCCGAGATCGATGAGCCCGGGATACACGGTCAGGCCGGCTCCCTCGATCACCGCCGCCTCCGGCGGCACGGAGACCGATGCGCTCACCGATTCGATGATGCCCTGACGGATCACGATCGTGCCGGATTCAATCGGCGCGCCGGCGGCGGTGACGATGCGGGCGCCGCGGATGGCGTAGACGTGGGGCGCATCCGCGCGAAGGGGGACGAGGGAGACGGCGGCGAGCGCCGCGAGCGGCAGCAGGCGGTTCATCTCAGGGCCTCTTCGCGTAGCGCTCGTAAAGCGCGAGCTGCTTATTGTCGAGCGGCACGTCGCGGCCGGCGATGACCACGTGGGTGATGGCGGTCCGCACTTCGAGCGGATCACCTTTGGCGATGAACAGATTGGCGATCTTGCCGGGCTCGAGGCTGCCGATGCGATCGCCGACGCCGAGGATCTCGGCGGCGTTGATGGTCAGGGCCTTCAACGCCTCGTCGCGCGCGAGTCCCCACCCGACCGCTTCGGCGGCGTGATAGGGAA
>Ga0105247_10002011_pt1 | contig 14080 bp, 11 predicted proteins | sample KBSS24metaG_FD_81519 | JGI IMG/M metagenome (GOLD analysis project Ga0105247, IMG submission 81519) | Switchgrass rhizosphere microbial communities from Kellogg Biological Station, Michigan, USA - KBS S2-4 metaG | ecosystem: Host-associated > Plants > Roots > Rhizosphere > Soil | place...
CGTCCGCCAAATCGAGCCCTTCGGACCGCAGCGTAGTCGCCCAAGTGTGCCGCAGGCGGTAAGGGTTGAAAAAAGGTACATCGGCGTCTTCACATGCGAGCTTCCATGACGTGCCCCCACAGACTTCGCACGCGCGTTTTTCTTCGATGTCGTCGTCGCGCAACGCAACCAGCGTTGGCTCTCAGGCGTGCTCGAGCTCGGGATGGCGTTCATCCGGAAGCTGTATACGCCGGACTCGCTCTTGCGAAAGGTGAAGGAACCCCGACCTCACCTGCATGAGCGACGCCGAATGCTCATCTGATCACATCACGTCGTCTCGCTCGCATTGGTGGAGGAGCGCTTTCGCGTCGACGAGATCGGCGATCGAGAATCCCTCAGTGAACGAGGCATAGACATGGGATAGCAGATCGCGCGCCGCCGCCGCGCGGCCGCGGCGAATCCACAACCGACTCAAATCCATCGCGGCACGCAGCTCGAAGCTCTTCGCGTGCTGAGCCCGTGCGGTTCCAACGGCCAGCAGAAAGTGAGCCTCTGCTTCCGACTCCTGTGCGGCGAGGCCGCTCAATCGATGCAGTTCAGCGTCCCAGCAGTGCGCGTCGAACAGTGCCAGCCGCTCAAAGGCTTCGGCGATGTCCGCGCGCGCTTGCTCGGGACGACCTCGCCTGATCTCGGCATCGGCGATCCAGGCGAGGCATCCGGCGGCACGCAGATCGTTCCCGCGCGACACCAGCGCCCGCACGCCGCTCCGCATTTCGGCTAGACCGTCCTCGCCGCGGCCGTGCTCGAACAACAGGGCGCCTTGCAGCACCGCGGCACCGGAGATGTACATCGCAAAACCAAGCTCCTGCGCCCCAGCGGCCGCGTCGTCGGCGCATCGTTGCATCGCGTCGAAGTCGCGCAACCCTCGGTACAGTTCCGCGGCAAAGTGCCACGCGTAGACCATGCTGAACGGATGATCGAGCGAAGCGGCCAGCGCGAGCATGCCTTCCACATACCGAACGGCGCGCTCGGGAAATCCCAGTATCCATTCGGCCGTCGCCAGATGCGACATGGACAAAACGGCGGGATCGTGTCCCAAGCGAAAGACGGTGGAGCGCGGGGGGCTGTGCAGCCGCGAGTCGTACGATCGTAATGCGGTCTCCAGGTGCGCGCGGCACTCGAGGAAATTGGCGCCGTAGAACACACTCAAACCACGCAGGCTGTGCGCCCCGACGATAGACGCCGGTTCACCGGTGGCCTCGCTGATGCCAAGCAACGCGTCCAACGCTTCACGCGCTTGCGGAATCGCGCCGCGAATCATATATGACAGCGCCAATCCGAGCAGCACCGGCAGCAACCGGCTGGTTTCGCCGGTGTTCGCGCAGAGCGCCCGCGCACGCTCGTACGCGCGTTGGACCTGTGGGGCTCCATACCCGATCGTTGCGGTCAGGGCAGTGCCCAGCATCGCCTGCAGCGCGAGCTCTCGATGGTCGCGCGCGGGCGACGGCGGTTGCGCCAAGAGCGTGTCGAGGCCGCGCGTCGCATGCTCCAACGCTTCCTTGTAGGCGTGCTGACGGAGCGCGTGGTCGCCGGCCTGTGTCCGGTAGCGCGCGGCTCGCTCGAAATCGCGTCCCTGCTCGAAGTGCACGGCCAGCTCGCCGGCGATCTCGCTGGCACGCGGACCATAGCCGGACTCGAGACACTCCCCGATCCGCAGGTGAAGGCCCACACGACGCGCGATCGACACGCGCGAGTAGAGGGCGTGGTGATACAGGGCGTGGATGAACGCGTAGCGGCCCGACACCGTCCCGGTGGACCATGCGGCGGTTCCCGCACGACGAAGGAACTGCCCTCGCTGCACCAGACTCTCGCACAACTGTTCCGCGCGATGAACGTCGAAACCACCCGCCGGAGCCACCGCCGCCGCAAACTCAGCGCCTGCCACACTGGCCAGCTCCAGCATTCGCTGCTCGTCCGGCGAGAGGCGCGTGATGTGTCGTTCGACCATTTGCGCGAGAGTCGGCGTCGGTTCAATCGCGATCTCCGCGACCGGCGAGTCGAGTGTCCAGATCCCATCGACGGCGCGAATGTGCCCGCGCGCAATCAAATCGTCGACGGCATTGACCAGGAACAGCGGGTTGCCGTCCGTGGTGCGGTGCAGAAGACGCGTCAACTCGTCTGAGAAATCGTGTCGCGGGAAGCGCCGCGCTTGATACTCGCCGACGGCCGTGACGGTGAGGAAATCGAGCGCCAGTTCCTCACAGTGGCCGTGCAACTGCAGCTCTTGTTTCATCGCACGCAGCGGATGCGCGGTCAGCGCGACATCGGCGGGACGATACGTCCCCACGATGCACAATCGCGCGGGCTCTCGGCGACGGGCCAGCGCTGCGAGCAGATCGATGGTCGAGGAATCGCTCCAGTGCAGATCCTCGAAAATGAGCACGAGCGGGGCAGCCTCGCTGATCGCTTCGAGCCCTTCGACCAGCTCGCGCAACATCCGCTCGCGCGAGGCCCCTTCCGCTCGGCGCTGGACCGCCTCCACGTCTGTGTCGCTCATGAGCGCTGGCAGCTGTACGAGCCAGGTCGGCGCGTACCGCTTCAGCGTCTGCACGAACCCTTCGCCGCCGGCACCACGTCCGAGGCGACCCAGTGCCTCGAGCACCGGCATGTACGGTTCGCCAGCGCCGTATTGCTCCACGCATTGACCATGTGCCACGAGGATGTGGCGGGTGGCTGAAATCGACGCCACGAAAGAGTCCACCAGCGTCGTCTTGCCAATTCCCGGTTCGCCCGCGACGAACACCAGCTGACGCCGGCCCCCGAGGGCACGTTCGAGCCGTCCCGCCAGCATGGCCAGATCGGCGTCGCGTCCGACCACATGTGGCGTCGTCGCCCACGTGAGTCCCTCCAACCGGGATGCCGGCCTGACCGGCGGCGGCGGCGCGGCGACGGGTGATGCGATCGGGCCGATGAATCTGAACCCCCGCCGGTGCACCGTCTGAATGTAGCGGGGCGCGCTCGACGAGTCTCCCAGCTGTTTGCGCAGATCGCGGATGCAGCTCGTGAGCGACGCCTCGCTGACCACCGCGTCGCGCCAAACGGCGGTCAGCAAATCATCCTTCGTGATCAGGCGATGCGGATTCTCGACGAGGTGGCGCAAGACCGCAAACGCGCGATGCGTCAGCTCAAGTCGTCGATCCCCACACCACGCCCATTCATTCTCCGCCTCGATGCGAATGTGCGGAAGCGATCCGGCGTCTGCCGTCGTCACGGTCGAAATTATGCCTTAACTCCATGGCTGTCCACGGTTCGAGACGGGCGCCTCCGTGCATCCCTGACTATCTCCTGACTAATTCCTGAACTCCGCCAGGACTCCACGTCCCGCCGCCGCGCACACTGGCCTCACGTCGCGGCCGTTGCGCGGCCCGAATGAGACGACGGGAGACATGACCATGACACCTCGTGACCAGCAGCGATCGGCGCTTTCCGTTCACCGTGCGTTCGTCGTCCATTTCGCGCTGGACGAGAGGCGAACGCGCAGGCGGTTCTCTGGTCGGGCGGAGCACCTGTCGTCGGGCGACAACATCCACTTCTCCTCCCTCAAGGAGTTGCTGGCATTCATTGCCGCCCGCCTCGAAGCGCTCCCCGGCGGCCAGGCGATGCGGTGAGGCGAATTCGCGACCAACAACAACTCAGATTCACGAAAAGGACCAATGCCATGACAGGGCCCCAGATTCGAGTGACGAACAAATTCGTTCGGACGAGTGCGCTGATGGAGGGCGAGCTGAGAGCTCGCCAGAAAGGGGAGGACGGCTACAGGAAGCTGCGTCGGTCGTTGGCCACCGTCGGGGGAACGTTGTTGGTGCTGGGCATCGCGGGTGTCGCCGCGGCTCAGACACAGACGTATTACGCCTGTCTGAGCCCCAACGGGATGCTGAGTCAAGTGTCGAGAGGGACGCGGCCGACTTGCGCGCCTCCGGCGACAGTAGTCAGCTGGAACGAAGTAGGTCCTCAAGGGCCGGCTGGCTCGCCAGGCCCGCAGGGCCTACAGGGTCCACAAGGTCCACAAGGCGCGACTGGTCAGCAGGGAGTGCAAGGACCGCAGGGACAGCCAGGTCCCACCGGATTGACGGGCCCGACGGGATCTGTCGGTCTCACCGGACCTCAGGGTCAGACCGGTCCTCAAGGTCCGGCTGGGCCGCAGGGGCCGGCGGGCCCGGCAGGCAGCGTGGCGTTCACCAAGGCGTTGGGTTTCAGCAACTGCAAACTCCCTTATGACGATTTGTCATCGGACCCGCCGTGTCCCGTGATAAGCGGCATCTGGCCCGGATCGACCCCTGTCCTGACGCTCGACGTCCCCGCCGCTGGCAACTACTTGCTGATGGCCGGTCTCGACTTCACGAATCTTGCGGACGGTTTCCCCGGGTTCAACGATCGTTTTGTGCAATGCAGGTTTAGCCCCGGAGGACCAACCTATACGATCGAAGGGTTCGAGCTCCGAAGGTCCGATAACTGGGGCCACCTCAGCATCCACGACGTGGCCACATACGGCGGTCCGACGACGATCGGCGTCTACTGCAGCTGGGCCGAAGGGTGGGCCGACCAGAATAGCGTGAAGGTCTATCTGACCCAGGGACACTTGACGGCAATTCAACTCAGCACCGTGACCCGCGAATGACGTCGCGGTAGCGCACACGTGCCTCACGTCGCGGCCGCGACGGCCTGAATGAGACGGCGGTCAGGCGATGCGGTGACGCGAACTCTCGACCACAACAACTCAAATTCACGAAAGGCAGCGCGATGACTCCACAGAAGATTCGTATGACGACCCTGCTCGCGGTGGCAATCGCCTCTCTGGCAACGGCCGCGTCAGCGCAGACCAACTACACGACCCCGCCGCGAACGACGACGAGCAAGATCCTGTATCACGGAGGCCCCGTAGCGACTGGTGGCCAGAACTTGTACTTCGTGTTCTACGGCTGCTGGGGAACGGGCTTCTGTCCTGCGAGTGACAACCAGACGATGCTCCTGCTGGGTGACTTCGCGTCAACGCTCGGAAACACGCCGTACGCGCAGATCAATGGGGACTACACGGATGCGAGCGGCCGGCCCGCGAGCGCGGCCTACATCTATGGCGGCGCCGTCATCGATAATTCCTATTCGCACAGCTCGACGCTGACAGAAGCGGATTTGGCGGCGATCATCGGGACGCAGATCCTCAGCTTCGCCTTGCCGCACGATCCGCAGGGCATCTACATCGTCTTTACGAGCGCCGATATCGCCCTCGTCGATGGGACGACCCAGTTCTGCCTCACCTGCTGCCAGCGGCACGGACGCTCCATGATCAACGGTGCGTTCACGAATTGGGGGTTCGTCGGGCACACGAACCGCTGCCCCGGCGCGTGCGGCATCCCGGCCGGAGTGACATCGGCCAACGTCACCCCGAACGGCGACCTCGCCGGGGACTCGATGGCCTCGTGGTTGGCCCACACGCTCACCGAAATCGTGACGAATCCGGATGACGCCAGCGGCTGGTACGACCGGTACGGTCTGGAAGACGCCGACAAATGCGTGGGCACGTACGGAACTATCTACAGAACCGCCACGGGCGCCTTCGCCAATATCAGACTCGGGGCCCGGGACTTCCTGCTCCAGCAGAATTGGGTGAAAAGCGGCAACAAGCCACACTGCGGGATGACGCGGCAATGAGCGAGTCCTGGTGAGCGTCGTGTCATCCCATTCATGACACGGACGAATTCCGCGGCCTGGCCCAACGGTGCGCCCGTGGTCGGACAGCGCGTCGAGCGCTCGTGCCTTGTCGGCGACGGGCGAATCGAGCTCTTCACGGCCATCAGCGGCGACCGTAACCGCCTGTACTACGATGCCGACCGGGCCAGCCGCACGCGGTCCGGCGGCATCGTCGTGCAGGGCAGCATCACGAGCGCCATCCTCAACGCCGTTGTCGCAGAGGATCTGCCGGGGCCTGGCACCGTGTTCCTGAACGTGAACTGGAGGTTCAAGGCGCCGGTACGACCGGGCGACACGATCACCGGTCAGGTGGAGGTGACGAGCGTTCGCCGGACGGCGCCTCCAATCTTTCAAAGATTCCATTGCGCCATGTAATCAGGCGCCCTCCGGTCGTCTTAGTTGCACTTTTGTTGCACCTCTTGAATCGTATCGCTCAACCTGACGATCGTTAGTCCGTTCGCGATTTGGCATTGCTCCGACCATCGCCTTGTCGACACCGCGCTCTGACGAGTGCTGAGGTGTTGGGACGGAAGACCTGATCGGCGGTTTCTGGAACGAACCGAAAAGACTGGCGCGCCCGGCAGGACTCGCCCCCGTTCGCGGCGAGCGAAGCGAGACGCGGCGTGACTGAGGACGGCCTGGCGCAGCTTCCTCGTTGCGAGGAAGCGCGCCCGGCAGGACTCGAACCTGCGACCCCCGGCTTAGAAGGCCGGTGCTCTATCCAACTGAGCTACGGGCGCACACTAACGCGTTGCCGTGAAATCAGTTACGGATTCAAGCCGGATGGGGACGCCGGAATTGAGTAGGTAACTGATGGTCCCGATCGTGTTCGACCAGGTTCGTTCAGGCTGGATTGTACCTCCGGGTCGCCTCGTACGGCGGTGATCTACCGGCACGAGCAGGATCGCTAGGCGATCACGACCGTGTCGCCGACCTCACGCACTGCGAGGCGATCACGTTCTTTGACCAGCGCCGCTTCGGCTCGCTCGATAGGCTCAGTGAAGCCCTCCTCACTGAGGCGAAATGTCTTGTGATGGATAGGGACGAACAGGCGGGCTCCGGCGGCGTCGGCCATCGCCACTGCCTGTTCGGGCGAGCAGTGATTGTAAATATACGGATCGTAGGCCCCAATCGGCATGATGGCGGCCTCGTAGGGACCATGCCGCCGATGTTCCGCGAAGGCTTGCGTGTGCGCTGTGTCTCCTCCAAACAGCAGCGCACGCCCCTCGCGCCGAATCACGTAGCCGTTGCAGCCGCGATAGCCATCATGATTGAGTCGAGCGCCCCAATGTTTCACCTCGACCGCCCTGACCTCCAGATCGCCTCGGCGGGTGCGAAGGTACGCCGCCTGATTCCACCTGATTTCGTGCACGCCCACAACGCGACCACGGGGCACGAGATCTGCGGTCTTCGGAGCTGACACGACGACAGGATGACCGCGCAGCGCTCCTAGCGATGCCGTGTCAAGGTGGTCGAAATGCGCGTGCGAAAGCAGCACCACGTCGATGTCGGGAAGCTGCGCCGCTGGGAGTGCGCAGGCGGTGAGCCGCAGCGGGCCCACCGTCGTCAGTCGGACGTCAACGCCGATGCGACGGAACAACGCCGGGTCGGTGAGCACGCGTACACCGTAAAAGTTGACGAGCACGGTCGCGTGTCCGAGCCATGCCAACGTGATGCTGTTGTCCGACCAAGCTGCGGGATCCGGCGTGTGCGCGGCTGGCAGCACGGTTCCGGTCATCCTGACGAGCATCGGGGGCGGCAGAGAGATGGCGGCCGCACCAAGGCCAGCCCCCGCGGCGAGGAGGAACCCACGTCGGTTCATCTGCATCCTCTTAGACACCGGCGCGCCTTTTGGCTCAAGACCGGCGTTAGAGTCACCGGACCGACACGCGATAGATATTTCTCTGCGTGGCGACCCTCGTGAACGCGTAGATGGAGGGATCGGGGCCGGGAAAGACATTCGGTTCGTCCGACACGAGGCGCGCGCCCGGAAATGCCGCGACCGCTTCCTTCGAAGCAAAGCCGGAAGGGGGCAGTGCTGGCAGCATCTTTCCCGCCGGCAACGGAAGCGCGAAGGTTGATCCGCCGAATTTCAAGTACATGAACGTTCCATCGGGGCTCCAGCTCATATCGGCCGGAAGCGGGCCGGTGCCCTGCGGCGGCGAGCACGTCTGACACACGAGCGTCGGCGTCCCGTCTCCTCGCCGATATACCTTCAATGAACTCCACTCACGGCTGTCCTGCGCGACGACGGATTCACCGTCCGGCGACGTGCTGAACGGGAAGACGTTCGGCGTCGTGATCATTTGTTCGGTCCCGCTCCCGTCCTCGTTCACGCGATAGACGACGATCGTCCCTCCGCTCTCTACTGCGGTGAAGACCACCTCGCCAGCGCGTCCGAAATACGTCTGCCACGTATTGGCGGTCGTCAGATGGCGCGGGGCAGTGCGCCCGTCGAGAGGGGCGAGCCACACGCCGCTCTGCCCCTTGCCATCGGGAGCGAACACGATCTGCTGACCGTCGCTGGAGATGGTGAAGTAGTGCATATCGAAGTCAGGAAGCAGCTGCTCTTTCCGCCCTGACGCCAGATCCGCGGCCCACAGCCGTCCCGATATGAAACTCGAGGTGCTGTCGCCGCGAACCAGGTAATAGAGCGTCCGTCCGTCAGGCGAGATCGTGGGGCGGAAGGCGTAGCCCTGCGAGGTGATTTGCCGAGCTCCGCGCGCATCGTGCACCCAGACGGTGCTCTGACTTCCACCGATCGACGTCACGAACGACCCATCCGGCGCGAAGGAGATTCCCGTTTCTTCGGTGGCTCCGAACGTCACCTGTTCCGGTTTGCCGTCCGGAAAACGCTGACGCCAGATGTGCGAACCGCCGCCGACGTCGGCGGAGAAGTACATCCAGTAGCCATCCGGTGTCCACGCCGCGTCGACACACTGCGCCGGCGACGGACCCACCTGCCTGCCGCGCGAGTTGCCGTCGAAAGGAAGCAGACGGCAGGGGAGCCACGCCCCTTCCATCTCGACGGCGAGCACAGATTTCTGATCCGGCGACAGCGCCGACCGGTGCGCCATGCCCGACTCACTCGCCGGCAGGTACACCGTGCGGGCATCGGTGCGGCTCGTAGTCGATGTGACGAGCGACATCTGACCGCCTTTGCCGGTCAGTTCCGAGAACAACACCCGCGGCTGGCCGGCGGCGCTCGGAATCCACGTCAACCCCTCCGCGTTCGCCAGCACACGTTGCGGCGGGCCGCCGAGGACAGGCACCACCCAGGTTTCGAACCTGAACGCCGTGACTGGATCGGTGAGCGCGACGGTGTATGTGATGCGTGCGCCGTCGGGCGAGAATCGCGGCTCCATTTTCATGATCTTGTCGCTTGTCAGCTCTTTCGGCTCCCCTTCGAGAAGCTTCACATAGACCTCCCCAGGACCAGCGAGAACCGACTCTTCCGTCCGGACGAATGTCAGCATGCGGCCATCAGGGGACATCGCAGGCTGGACGGCCGAATCTGCGAAATTCGTGAGCTGCGAATACTCCACGTGAATCGGCGCAACCGGCTGCCGAAGTCGAGGCACGATCAGCGCGCTGCCGACAATGATCGCGGCGCCGGCGGCGATGCCAAGCGGCCAGAGGCGTCTTGGCGCGCGAGCCGGACGCAGGAGCGCATCGCCGGATGCGGACTGCTCAGAGTTGCCGCGCAGAGCGCGCCGCAGGTCGACCACGATCTCGCGCATCGACTGAAATCTGTTCGCCGGATCTTTTTCGAGCGCCTTGGCGACGATGAATCGCAGCGCGCCAGGGACCGTCTCGGCCAGCGGAGCCGGAACATCCTGCAGGATCCCGCGCAGGATATCGCCCGGAGACCGCCCCGCGAACGGACGGCGGCCGCCGAGCGCTTCGTATAGAACGATGCCGAACGAGAAGACGTCGCTCCTGGCGTCGACGGCGGCGCCGACTGCCTGCTCGGGCGACATATATGCGGACGTGCCCACAATCATGCCCGCCTGCGTGTGCATGTCGGCGACCGTCACCGCGTCGTTTGATGCCGCGATGTTCTGCGCGATGTCCTGAACCTTTGCGAGTCCGAAGTCGCCCAGCTTCGCGTAGCCGCTCCTGGTGATGAGGATGTTCTCGGGTTTGATGTCGCGATGGAGAATTCCGGCCGCATGGGCGGCCGCGAGTCCATCGGCGACACCGGTGAGCATCTCGACCGTCTCGCGCCAGTCGTGGCTGGCGAGCATCCAGTCGCGGAGCGTTCCGCCATCGACGAATTCAGTGACGAGATACTGGCGGCCGTCGATCTCGCCTGCGTCGTAGACCGTCAGGATGTGCGGATGGTTCAACGAGGATGCGGTTTGCGCCTCGCGCTGGAAGCGCGTCCTCGCGGCTGCATCGGCGATGCCGTCGGACAGGAACTTGATGGCGGCGGGGCGATTGAGCTTCGTGTCGAGCGCGCGGTAGACCGTCCCCATGCCACCGGCGCCGAGCGGCGCCTGCACCTCGTACACGCCGACGCGAAGGCCGGTGAGGCCATGGGAATCGGTCATGGTCTGCGGCAGTATCGCGTACTCTGCCGCTCGACCGCCGCTGTAAAGAGGAGTGTCGGCTGTTCGACGCGAACCACGTCACGAGCCGAGATGAAGACGCCCGTCTATCGTGTGTTCCTCGACCACGCACGTTGCCGCGTTGGAGACGCCTGGTTAACCGGTTCCGATTCGTGGGAGCGCAAACACCCCCCCGTTCTGCTCATGCAGTCGCCTTGCGTACAACTGCGCGCGATCCCGGTTGTCGAGGCTTAGCATCCAGAGGCCGAACACGGTTGGCCCGGTCACGATGTTGACCCCCAAGCGACGAAGCAGGTCGAGGGCTTCAGGGCTGGCCGACTCTGGACGATCGGCAGGGCGAATCTCGCGATCGCTGTTCGTGACGAGAACCACGCGGTCGCCGTCCTCCGCAATTTCGTGCAACGTCTGAAATACCCGCGAGATCTCTGTACTTCTCTTGCGAATGATGTCGCTCGTCGCCGACACATCGATCAGCAGACGCTGATAGGAATCGAGCTTGACGACCACAGAGGTCTCGGCGCCCGGCGTCACGTGGCTGTCGAACCCCAGAGCTGCAAATGCATCGTGCACCGCTTCGGCCAGCTCAGGTCCTGTCCGCCAGAGCAGACCGCCGAAGCGATCCATCGCTCGCAATTCCTCCGAAATTCGCTGTATCTCAAAGACGCGATTTTGATACCCCGGCGGCATTTCGGCAGCGAGCCAATCAGGAGTCGATTCAGTCATATGTGAAATCGAGCCCATTCTCTCTCATCTCAAAGAGCGAATGAGCGCCAATAGTGCAGCGCCCCGAATGTTGTCGTCAAGCGGCCCGTCAGGCGCGGCGGCTCGCAGGGTCCGCACATGCACGTGGAGTTCATCGGTCGGTACTTGAAGCGTCACGCGATCATGCGATGGCCGATTCGCCTCGGCCATGAGAAATCATCGCGTGTCGCCTGACCCGGAACGTAACAACACCATCTTCAACGCTGTCTTGCAGCCAGGGAATCGCTGAGCCGCGCCGCGTGAAGGAGGAGATAGTTTCGTTCAGGCGTGCTCGTCGTCCGTTGCGCGGCCTGCCGGTAATAGCGGATGGCCTCGTCGTGCTGACAGGCCCGCTCCAGCAGGTGCGCACGCGCCGCGTCGACGCGATAGTGAATCGAGCTGTGTGGATCGACCGCGATATCGTCCAGGGCCGTCAGGCCCGCAGCTGGCCCCTCCACCATCGCCAGGGCAATCGTGCGGCTGAGTCGAACCATGGGGCCGTCGTTGAATTGGAGCAAAGATTCGTACAGACCAAGAATCTGTCGCCAGTCCGTGGCTTCAGTGCTGTCCGCCTCGTCGTGCAGTGCGGCAATCGCGGCTTGAATCTGATACGGGCCTGGATGTTTCAGTAGAAGCGCGCGCTCCAGGATCCGCGTGCCTTCCGCGATCTTGACTCGATCCCAGTTCGCCCGGTCTTGTACGTCCAGCGGGACCAACTCGCCATCGGGGCCCGTGCGCGATGACCGGCGCGCGTCGGTCAGGAGCATCAGCGCGAGCCATCCGTTCGATCCGACCGCACCAGCCATCTCCCGAGACAAGCCGCTCATCGTCGGGTACAACCGGGACGAGATGAATTTCTTCTTCGCACAGAACCGGGACACGGATGTTTACGCCCTCACCGACGCCACGTTGAAGGCACGGCTCGTCCGGGATCTCGGATCGAATGCGGCCGCGGTGCTGGCAGCGTACCAAAAGAGCCGGCCCGAGGCTTCTCCGGCCGATCTGTATGTGGCGATCGCGTCGGCGCGTTTCGCAGGCTCTGGTTCGATCGTGATTGGCGAGCGGAAGTACGCGCAGCACGGCGCACCGGTCTACATGTATGTCTTCGCCCACGAGTCCGATCGCGTGATTCCAGGCACCAGCCACACGTTCGGGCCGCGCACGCGGGGGAGATTGTCTACAAGTTCAACAACGTCCAGCCTGCCGGCAGCGGCCAATCGGGACAGCCGCCGAACGTCGGAGGCACGTTTGCCGACTCGCGGCCGGAGAGCGTGCAGACCGCTCGCAACATGAGCGAATTCTGGAGCACGTTCGCCCGCACCGCCCGACTTCAGCAGCCTGGGCTGTCCGTGAGAACGAACACGGCGCTACTCTGGAACACACGCAGGTCGCGGATATGGTCAGTCAGGTCCACGAAAGCGCCTCTTCATTGACGACTTTGTCGTCCTTGCCGAATTCCACGCGGAAGATCGCCTGGCCATGGAGGCCGCCGGAGCACGCTGGTCCTCCACGGCGGGAACAGATTCCGGCAGAATGCCAAGCCCGACCGCGTGATGACGGGATCCCGATCGCGGACATGATGGCCAGCATCGCGGTGGTGTCTATCGACGCAAGTGGCTTCTTTGCCAAGTCCTGATGTGCGGTCGATGACGCGATAGGCATGTAGCTTTAGGCAAGTTGCGGGCTGTACGATTGGCGTCGTGGCTCCTAATCTTGAGGAGATCTCCATATGAACCGAGTGTTGACAGGTTGTCTGTTGAGCGCGGTCGGGATGTGCGCCGTCGCCGCGATCGCCGAGCGGTCGGACAGCGTGCACGCGCAGACGCGCTCGGTCGCCGCGCCTGCGCTGGCATCGCCGCCGCCACCGATCCTCGACGACATGCTGCTACGCTGGCCGGTTCTGCCCGGGAACGAACGCTACTCCGCGATCGACGGCCGGCGCCTGCGCGGCTACGTCGACGAGCAGGTCGCGATCTCCCGGCGGTACCGCGATCAGGGACACCCGAAATTCTGGGGACGAATCATCGGCACGTCGTCCGATGCGGAAAGCGCGGACTGGCTGGCAGCGAAATACAGGGCCCTCGGGCTGTCCGACGTCTACGTGCAGCCGCTGGATCTCGGTCCGACCTGGATGCCGCAGACCTGGGATGTGACCGTGACGGGGGGAGGTAAGACCCTTCACCTCAAAACCGCGCAACCCGACTACGGCTCCGCCGGCACGCCGCGGGAGGGACTGGATCTCGAGGCTGCGTACGTCGCGTTCGGCAGCGAGGCGGATTTCGCCGGGAAGGATGTCGCAGGCAAGGCGGTCTTCTCGTTCGACATCATGGGGATGAAGTCCGAGGGCGCCGCCAAGCGCGCCGATGCGAAGGGCGCAGTTGCGATCTTCGAAGTCAATATGCTGCCAGGTAACCAGCGCTACGAAGCCTACCCGTCCGGCACGAAGGCGCCGGCGTTCGTCGTGGGCGACGAAGACGGCTACGCGGTACGCGATCTGATCGCGTCGTTGCCCGCGGGCCAGTCTGCACGTGTCAAGGTGTCGCTCGACGTGCAGCAGGTGACCGGCCTGAAGACCGCGCTCGTGTGGGGTACGCTGCCCGGCGCGACGGACGAAACGATTTACATCATCGCCCACCGCGACGGCTGGTTCGACGCTGCCGGCGACAACGCCGGCGGCGTGGCCTCGATGCTGGGGCTGGCCGCGTACTACGCGAAACTTCCCCAGGCGCAGCGCCGACGCACCATGGTGTTCATCGGCACCGACGGCCACCACAACAGCGGCGTCGGCGCGGGCGTCGGGCGCGAATGGCTGGTCGCCCACAAGGACCAGTTCTTCGCGAAGACGGCGCTCATGATCAACTGCGAGCATCCGTCCACGATTCAGACGGCCGCGCGCCCCCGGTATCAGGAGGCACGAGGCCTGGTCTGGTCGAACACCTACATGGCGCAGCAATGGTACGCCGGAGGGCCGTCGCGGCCCGAGCTCGGAACGATTGCGATGAAGGCATTCAGAGACTTCGGCGTGCCGGTTTATCTCGATC
>Ga0105247_10002020_pt1 | contig 14051 bp, 12 predicted proteins | sample KBSS24metaG_FD_81519 | JGI IMG/M metagenome (GOLD analysis project Ga0105247, IMG submission 81519) | Switchgrass rhizosphere microbial communities from Kellogg Biological Station, Michigan, USA - KBS S2-4 metaG | ecosystem: Host-associated > Plants > Roots > Rhizosphere > Soil | place...
ACCGTCGTCGAGCACGTTCGCGGGCGCGTCCACGTGATGGCCGGCGTCGGCGGCAACGCGACGTCGGAGGCGATCGAGCTCACGCGCTATGCGAAGGAGGTCGGTGCGGACAGCGGTCTGTCGGTGGTCCCGTACTACAACAAGCCGACGCAGGAAGGGCTGTACCAGCATTACCGCGCGTTCGCCGAAAGCACGCTGCTGCCGATCGTCGTCTACAACGTGCCCGGGCGGACCGGCGTCAACGTCGAACCATCCACGCTCGCGCGTCTCGCGCAGATCCCGAACATCGTCGGCGTCAAGGAAGCGTCGGGCAACGTCTCGCAGATGTGCGAAGTCGTTCGTGCGGTCCCCGCGGACTTCCTCGTCCTGTCCGGCGACGATGCGCTGACGCTGCCGCTGATGGCGATCGGCGGGCACGGCATCATCTCGGTCGCGGGCAACGAGATCCCCGCGGAGATGGTCGAGATGGTCGAGGCCGCCGAGCGCAACGACTTCGCCGCCGCCCGCGCGGTCCATGCGCGGATCCTGCCGCTGATGTCGGTCAACTTCGTCGAGTCGAATCCGCAGCCGGTGAAGTTCGCGATGGCGGCGATGGGGCTCATTGAAGAAACGTTCCGGCTGCCGATGGTCTCGCCGGCAGCGGCGTCGAAAGACAAGATCAACGCTGTCCTCAAAGAGCTCGGTTTGCTGAAGGGCGCTCTCGTCTAGCATGTTGGAAAACGACATCAAGGATCTCGTCGCCGCGGGTGCGTCGGCCGACCGCGACAAGGCGCGCGCGGTGTTCGCGCAACTGCGTGAGGCGCTGTCCAGCGGACAGGTGCGCGCCGCGGAACCGGATGCCTCGAGCCCGCTCGGGTGGCGCGTCAACCTCTGGGTGAAACAGGGCATCCTCCTCGGCTTCAGGTTCGGCGACATGATCGACGCGTCGATGGATCACGGCAAGCTGCCGTTCTACGACAAGGACACGCTGCCGCTGAAGAAACCGGGGCTCGGCGCCGGCGTCCGCATCGTCCCTGGCGGATCGGCGATCCGCGACGGCGCGTATCTCGCGCCAGGCGTCATCTGCATGCCGCCGATGTACGTCAACATCGGCGCCTACGTCGGCGAAGGTTCGATGATCGACTCGCACGCGCTGGTCGGCTCGTGCGCGCAGGTCGGCGCGCGCGTGCACGTGAGCGCCGCCGCGCAGATCGGCGGCGTCATCGAGCCGGTCGGCGCGCTGCCGGTCATCATCGAAGACGATGTGCTCGTCGGCGGCAACACCGGCATTTACGAGGGGGCGATCGTCCGCACCCGCGCGGTCATCGCCGCCGGGACGGTGTTGACCGGTTCCACGCCGGTCTACGATCTCGTCAAGGGCGAGATCATCAAGCCGACCGCGGATCGTCCGCTCGTCGTCCCCGAAGGCGCCGTCGTCGTGCCCGGCGCGCGCGCGGTGACGTCAGGCAAAGGCGTCGAGTGGGGCCTCTCGCTCGCCACACCGGTGATCGTCAAGTACCGCGACTCGCGCACCGATACCCGCACGGAGCTCGAAGCGTGGATCAGATAAAGCAATCACGACGATCAACGCAGAACACGCGGAAAGCGCAGAACCGAATTGATTCTGCGAGTTCTGCGCGTTCTGCGCTGTACGTCGTGAGCTCCGTTGCGGCGTGACGATGGAGCCGATCGATATCGTCGGCCTGACGCGAAGCCTGGTCGACATCGACTCGACGACCGGACGCGAGGGTGATTGCGGACGTTGGCTCGCCGACTACCTTCGCCGCCGCGACTGGTCGGTGGAGGAGCAGCGCGTCGACGAGACGCGCTTCAACGTCATCGCGACGCCCGCACTTCGCACCCCGCACCCCGCACCTCGCACCCCTTCGGTTGTGTTCTCCACCCACTTCGACTGCGTGCCCTCATTCTTTCCGAGCCGCGTCGCCGGCGACCGCGTGTCCGGCCGCGGATCGTGCGACGCGAAGGGAATCCTCGCCGCGCAGGTGTCGGCGGCGGAGCAGCTGCGCCGCGACGGAGAAACGCGCATCGGCCTGGTGTTCGTCGTCGGTGAGGAGCGGGGCAGCGACGGCGCGCGCGTGGCCAACGCCGCCGCGTCTGGCACAGGGCCGCGTTTTCTGATTAATGGCGAGCCGACCGACAATCGTCTCGGCCTCGCGACCCGGGGAATCCTCAGGCTCAGGCTCTGCGCCAGCGGTCGCGCGGCGCATTCGTCGTTTCCCGAGCTCGGCGAATCGGCGATCGACAAGCTGATCGACGCCTTGATCGAGCTGCGCTCGATCGCGCTGCCGGTCGATTCGATTCTCGGACAGACGCATTACAGCATCGGCCTGATCAACGGCGGGGTTGCCCCCAACGTTGTTTCGCCGTCAGCGGACGCGGAGATCATGTTCAGGACGACGAGTGACGCGGCGGAGGTGCGGAGGGCGGTCGCGCCGCTCGAACGGCGCGTCGCGATCGAACACGTGCTCGAGGTGCCGCCGGTGAGGCTGAAAACGGTACCGGGATTCGAGACCGCGGTGTTTCCGTACACCACCGACATCCCGTTCCTGTCCGCCTGGGGCGAGCCGCTGTTGTTCGGGCCCGGATCAATTCACGCCGCGCACACCGCCGACGAGTCCGTGTCGATCGCGGAGCTGAAGGCCGCCGCCGGCCATTACGTCACGCTCGCGAAGGCCCTTCTCGCATAGATCTGCTCCCGCGCGAACACCAACCTGCGAAACGCTCTTGGGTCTTCTTCGTGTGACCTTCGTGCCTTCGTGGTCACGGTACAGGCCTGCGCTACACTCGACTGGTGACCGATCCGCGGGCGGAATACGAACGGCGGCTCGCGTCGTGGCGCGAGCGGATTGCCGCGCTCGACCGCGTCAACTTCATCATCTCGAATGCCCGGCTGGCGATTGCGCTGATCGGAGCGGCGCTGCTGTGGCTGGCGTTTGTCCGCGCGTCGATCTCGCCGCTCTGGCCTGTCGGCGCGTGGCTGTCGTTCGGCGCGCTCGCGGTGATTCACGCCAAGCGGCTGCAGGGCGTCGAGCGCGCGAGGGCAGCCGAGCGCGTATACCTTCGCGGCCTCGATCGCCTGAACGGCCGCTGGGCGGACAGCGGTCGTGTCGACGTACGCGACGGGGCGGCGTTTCTCGACGGGCATGCGTACGCCGGCGATCTCGACCTGTTCGGGGCGGCCTCGCTGTTCGCATTGCTCAACACGACGCGGACCGAGATTGGCGAGCTGACGCTCGCCGACTGGCTGCGCGCGCCGGCGCCGCTGCCCGAGGTGCGCGCGCGCCAGGCGGCCGTCGACGAGCTGCGGGCGATGCTCGACTTCAAAGAGGATGTCGCCGTCCTGGCGTCGGAGTCGCCGGTCGGCCGCACGGGTCTGCTCGCGGCGTGGGCGGCATCGCCGCCCGCGCGATTCTCGCCGGCGCTGCGCATCGGGCTGGCCGCGTGCGCGCTGGTCACGATTGCGCTCGCGCTCGTTGTCTACCGAGACATCATCGCGCCGGAATGGCTCTTCGGCTGGCTGTTCGCCCAGGTCGGTATCGTGTCCCTCTGGCGGCGGCAGTTTCACCACGTGCTGCACGCCATCGATACGCCCGAGCGCGATCTCGGCCTGCTGGCCGGCGTGCTGGCGCGCGTCGAGTCGGAGCGCTTCACCTCGCCGCGCCTGGCCGCGCTGGAGCATGCCCTGTTGACCGACGGCATGCCGCCGTCGAGGCGGATCGCGCAGCTTCGCACGCTGGTGTCGTGGCTCGACTCGACGCACAACATGATGTTCGCGCCGATCGCGTTCGTGCTGCTGCTCCGGCAGCAGCTGGCGATCGCGATCGATCGCTGGCATCAGGCCTACGGACCTGCGGTCGCCGAGTGGCTGCGAGCCGTCGGCGAGTTCGAAGCGCTCGCCGCGCTCGCGACCTTCGCCTACGAACGGCCGGAGGATCCGTTTCCGGAGCTGGCTGACCAGGGGCCTGCCTACGAGGCGGATGGTCTTGGCCATCCGCTGATCGCGGCCGCGGTCAGCGTCAGGAACGATGTCCATCTCGGTGCCGGCGGACCGCGCGTCGTCATCGTCAGCGGCTCGAACATGTCCGGGAAGAGCACGCTGCTGCGGTCGGTCGGTGTGAGCGTGGTGCTGGCGCTCGCCGGCGCGCCGGCCACTGCCCGGCGGCTGCGCGTCTCGGCGCTCGTGCTCGGCGCCACGCTCCATATCGAGGACTCGCTGCAGGCCGGGCACTCGCGCTTCTTCGCGGAGATTCTGCGCATCCGCACGATCGCCGACGCCGCGCGCGGCCCGGTGCCGCTGCTGTTCCTGCTCGACGAGATCCTGCACGGCACCAATTCGCACGATCGGCGCATCGGCGCCGAAGGGATCGTCCGCGCCCTCGTCGGTCTCGGCGCGATCGGCCTGGTCACGACCCACGATCTGGCGCTGACCGAACTGCCGGCGACGCTCAGCTTAGCCGTCAACATGCATTTCGAAGATCGGCTGGAAGACGGAAAGATGATCTTCGACTATCGCATGCGTCCCGGAGTGGTCGAGCACAGCAACGCGCTCGCGTTGATGCGGGCGATCGGCCTGGACGTGTAGGCTCCGCCCGTGGCCCCGAAAAGGATCATCCGCGGGTGGCGCGGATGGCGCGGCGAGCGCTGGGATGAGGTTGACCGGATCGGCCTCCACGTTGCAGGAGTTTGGCGTCATGATGGAACAACCGCAAAAACCGAAGCCCGATTTCCCACGACCGATCGATCCGATCGACAGTCCCCCGCCGGACATCAAGCCGGTGCCGCCGCCCGATATTCCGGTGCCGTCTCAGCCGCCGGCGATACCTGAACGAGGGGACGAAGGTCCGGTGATCTGAGTTCGCGCAAGTACGACGTACGAAGTCTGACGTACGAGTGACCCTGCTTCGCGTTTCCTGGTATTTCGTGCTTTTCGTACTTCGTACGTCAGCCTTCGTACTTACCGGCGTTGCCGCCAATCTGGGTTTCACACGCCAGCGCCACGCGTAGCAGAGCATCGGTTTGCATTCGCCTGCCGACGAGTTGCACGGAGCACGGCAACCCATCCGGCGTCAGCCCGGACGGCATCGCGATCGCCGGGTGACCGGTGACGTTGAACGTCTGCGTCAATCGCAACATGAGATTGCGGACAGGCTCGGCCGTCGCACCGACCTGGACCGTATTCGCGCCGATTGCCGGAGCAGGGATCGGCAGCGACGGCAGGATCAGCGCGTCGTGCTGCGAAAGCGCCGCGTCGACCTCCCGAGTCAGCCGCTCGCGTCCCGCAAGCGCGCGCACATAGTCCTCGCCGAAGACATAGCGTCCCATCTCCAGCCGCAGCCGCACGTTCGGTGTGTACCTGTCCGCCATCGTCTCGAGCGCGCTCGCGTGATACGCAGCAGCATCGGCCAGCACGATGTGCAGATACACGGTCGCCACCTCCGACGCGTGCGGGATCTCGATGTCGTCGATCCTCGCGCCGGCAGATTGCAGACGCTCGATCGCCTCCTCGAACCGCGCGCGCACCGCATCGTCCAGCAGATCGCAGAAGTATCTGCGCGGCATGGCCAGGCGAAGGCCATGAATCGGCATCGGCGCCGGCGGCTTCGCTGAGGCGTCCCCCAGCAGCGCGTGATACATGAGACAGGCGTCGGTGACGCTCTGAGCGAGCGGCCCGACATGGTCGAGCGTGCGCGACAGCGGGACGACGCCGTCGATCGAGACTTCGCCGAACGACGGTTTGAGACCGACGATGCCGCAGGCCGCGGCGGGAATGCGTATGGAGCCGCCGGTATCGGTGCCGATGGTGGCGAGCGCCATGCCGGTGGCGACGCTGATCGCCGATCCGCCGCTTGACCCGCCGGGCGATCGCGTCGGATCGTGCGGGTTGCGCGCGGGCCCGAACGCCGAGTCCTCAGTGGTCGTCCCGAATGCGAACTCGTGGAGGTTGGTCTTGCCGATGAAGACCGCCCCCGCCATGCGCAGGTGCGCGATCGTCGGCGCGTCGGACGACGCCACGTGACCTTCGCGCACGCGCGACGCGGCCGTGGTCGGGATGCCGCGGATGTCGAGCAGATCCTTGATCGAGATCGGCACGCCGTGCAGCGGTCCGCGGTCGTCGCCGGCGGCGATCGCCTGGTCGGCCTCGCGCGCCTGGCGCAAGGCCCCATCACCCATGACGGTAATGAACGCGTTCAATCGAGGGTTGTCGGCCTCGATGCGGCGCAGACATTCTTCCGTGACACGTGTGGCCGTGAGCTCGCGCGCCCGCAGGCGGCGGCCGAACTGTTCGATGGTCATCATCTGGTGTGTGACTCATGCCGGGTCCGAAAGAATCCGGCCTACATGTGGCATAAAGGGCGGCTTACGCGTTCGTCTGTAGGGCGGGTCCTTTTGGACCCGCCGCGTCGTCATTGAAATCGGCGCCGCGCAACGTCCGCGTCGAGCGCGCCAGACCTTCCAGGAGCGGTTTCAACTCCGGCAGCCCGCGTTTCTCGGCGTCAGCGAGAGCCGCCTGCAGCCACGATTCAATGGTCATCTGCTTCCTTTTTGGTCCGGCTTTAGCCGGGCCTCTTGACAGAGATAGATACTCCGTCGCGCAAGGGCAGGATGCTCGTGAGCAGCTGCGGATGCGCGGCGACGCGTTCGTTGTATTCGATGATCGCGCGCGTCTCGTCCGGATCCTTGCGCGGCGCGTTCTGGAAGCCGGGCACGACTTCGCCGGACCACAACACGTTGTCCGTGACGAGCAGCCCGCCGGGCCGGAGCAGGGCGACGAGCCTGTCGAGCAGCGGCGTGTAGAGCTTCTTCGACCCGTCCTGGAAAATGAGATCGAACGGGCCCGACACCTTGGCGATCTTCAACTGCGCGTCGCCGACCACCACGCTGACCCGGTCGCTGACTCCCGCCCGCGCGAAATTCTCGCGCGCCTCGCGCGCGCGGGCCTCGTCCAATTCCATCGTCACCAGCATCCCGCCGGCGGGAAGCGCGCCGGCGAGCCAGATGCCGGAATAGCCGATCGCGGTGCCGATCTCGAGGATGCGTGATGCGCCAATCGACGTGGCCAGTACGCGCAGCAGCGCGCCGACCTCGGCATCGACGAGCGGGAGACCTCGCGTGGCGTTGCCGCGAGCGATGTCGTCGAGCAGGGGATCGCCCGCGTGGTTGAGTCCCGCAAGATACTGCTCGACGGCGTCCGGCACGATCTGGCCCATCGCGCTATTCTAGGACGAGATGCGGCACACGAAGATCATCGCGACCGTAGGGCCGGCCAGCGACTCCGAGCCCACGCTCGACGCGCTGATTGCCGCCGGCACCGACATCTTCCGTCTCAATTTCTCCCACGGCACGCACGAGTCGCAGTCGGCGACCTTCGCACGCGTCCGGGCGGCGTCCGCGCGCGCCTCGTGCGAGGTCGCGATCCTCCAGGATCTCGGCGGCCCGAAGATCCGGACCGGGCGGCTGGAGGGTGGCAAGGCGATCAAGCTCGAATCCGGCCAGGCCGTGACGATCTCCACCGGGGACGGCATCGGCGGACCGGGACGGCTCTTCACGACTTTCGACGGTCTCGCCAGGGGCGTGCGCGCCGGCGATCGCCTGCTGCTCGCCGACGGCCGCGTCGAACTGCGCGTCGAGTCGACGAACGGGACCGAGATTCAGGCCACGGTCATCGAGGGCGGCGAGATCGGCGAGCACAAAGGGATCAATGCGCCTGGCGTGGCGCTGCCTACGTCAGCGATCACGGCGAAGGACATCGAGGATCTGAAGCTTGGCCTGTCGCTCGGCGTCGATATGGTCGCGCTCAGCTTCGTGCAGACGGCCGAGGATATCCAGACGGCGCGGCGGATCATGACGGATGCCGGATCGGGCGACATCCCGCTCATCGCCAAGCTCGAACGGCCGCTGGCGCTCGAGCACCTCGAGGAGATCCTGAACGCCTGCGATGCGGTGATGGTGGCACGCGGCGATCTGGGCCTCGAGATGCCGCTCGAAAGCGTGCCGCGCGCGCAAAAGGAAATTACGCGCCGCGCGCGTCTCGCCGGCAAGCCGGTCATCGTCGCGACGCAAGTACTGGAATCCATGACGACCGAGGCGCGGCCGACGCGCGCCGAGGTGAACGACGCCGCCAACGCGGTTGAGGACGGCGTCGACGCCATCATGCTCGCCGGCGAGACTGCGGCCGGCGCTCACGCGGTTCGCGCCGTGAAGACGCTCAACGCCATCATCGGCGATGCCGAAACGGCGCCCATTCACACGGTCCCGTCGGCCGTCCCCGTCATCGGGCACAACGATCATGCGCGCGCGCTGTGCGAAGCCGCCGTCACCCTCGCGGATCGCAGCGCGGCGCAGGCGATCGTCGCCGTCACCCGCGGCGGGACGACGGCGCGCTGGCTGTCGGCGCTGCGGCCGCATGCGCCGATCATCGCGGCGACCGAGCGCGAGGCCACCGGCCGCAGGCTGGCGCTGTTCTGGGGCGTCCTTCCGTTTTGTCTGCCGATCGGCGAGAACCTCGACGAAGCCAGCCAGCGCATCGGCGCGGAGCTCGTGGCGCGCGGACACGTCGCTGCCGGTGGTACCGCCGTGTTCGTCAGCATCAGCGCCGATCTGAGCCGGCGCGACGCGAACTATCTCAAGATCCAGCGACTGTGATGCCCGACATTCGATACACGACCATCGCTGCGGTCGCCCTCCTGTTCGTGCTCGCCGCCGTCGTGTCGCGCGTCGGGCACGCCGTGATCCAGCGCGTGCTCACGGCGCTCGACATCGTCGGCGCCGAGAACCGCGAAGCGGTGCACACGCGCGCGCGCCAGTTGAAGAGCGCGCTGACCATGCTCGCCTACGGCATCGCGGCGATTGCGAGCATCTCGCTGGCCCTCGAGCGTTTCGGCCTCAACGAAGCGCGGTGGAATCCGCGGCTGTTCGTGCACTGGGCCCTGACGCACGGCGTGAACATCGTCATCATCGTGATCGGCGCGTTCATCGTCGTCCGCGCGGCCAACCTGGCGATCGAGCATTTTCAGTACAAGCTGGCACGCCGGCACGCGACAGCCGATCTCGAGTGGCAGCGGCGCGCGACCACGCTCGGGGTCATCCTCACCGGTCTGGTGACCACGACGGTCGGCTTCGTCGCGATCCTGATGATGCTGCGCGAGCTGTCGATCGACGTCGTGCCGATCCTGACGGGTGCGGGCATCGCGGGGCTGGCGATCGGCTTCGGCGCGCAGAACCTGGTGCGCGACGTGATCTCCGGGTTTTTTCTCATCCTCGAGGATCAGGTCCGGATCGGCGACATCGCCCGCATCAACGGCGTGGCCGGCACCGTCGAGCAGATCAACCTGCGCACGATCCTTCTGCGGGACGGAGAAGGGGCGGTGCAGGTCTTCCCGAACGGGACGATCACGGCGCTGGCAAACCTCAGCAAGCAGTTCGCATACGCCGTGGTCGACGTCCGCATCGCGTACTCCGAGAACATGGATCGCGTGATGGGCACGATGCGCGAAATCGGGACGGCGATGGAGCGCGATCCGCACTGGGGCGTGCTGCTGCTGGGTCCGCTCGAGATCGTCGGCATCGAATCGCTGGACGGCGGCTTCGCGACGGTGCGCGTCAAGTACAAGACGCAGCCGCTCAATCAGGGCAAGATTGCCAACGAGCTGCGCCGGCGTCTGATGGGCGCGTTCGTCGGCCGCGCCATCAAACCTTTTGCCTGAAATCCCGTCTAACTCCCCTATGGTAAAGTCCCGAATTATGCGTACTTCCGCGCTCGTGTTGTGCCTCGCGCTGCTGGCGACCGCGGCGCCGTCCGTGTCGGCGCAGACGTTCTCGGTGCCGGTCGTCTACAAGAAGCTCCCCAACGGACTGCGCGTCGTCATCAGCGAGAACCACGCCGCGCCGGTCGTGGTCGTGGAGCTGATGTACCGCATCGGCTTCCGCATCGAGCCGAAGGATCGCACCGGCTTTGCGCACCTGTTCGAGCACATGATGTTCCAGGGATCGGAGCACGTGCCGAAGTTCGAGCACGTCAAGATCGTCAACGAGAACGGCGGGACGCTGAACGGATCCACCCGCTTCGATCACACGAACTACTTCGAGGTGATGCCGTCCAACGCGCTGGAGCTGGCCATGTGGCTCGAGGCGGATCGGATGCGATCGCTGAAGATCACGCCGGAGACCCTGAAGAACCAGCAGGACGTCGTCAGCGAAGAGGTCCGCGTCAACGTGCTCAACCAGCCGTACGGCGCGTTTGAGTGGCTCGGCCTGCCGCAGAAGGCGAACACCAACTGGTACAACGCGCACAACTTCTACGGCGATCTGTCCGATCTCAAGGCGGCCAACATCGACGATGTGAAGAAGTTCTTCGACACCTACTACGCGCCGAACAACGCCGTCCTCGTGGTCTCCGGCGACACGACGCCGGACGAGGTGATGAAGCTGGCGGAGAAGCATTTCGGATCGATTCCGCAGCGTCCACTGCCGCCGCGTCCGGACATCAAGGAGCCGCCGCAGACGGCGGAGAAGAGCTTCAGCGAGAGCGACAAGCTCGCGCGCACGCCGGCCGTCGCCTTCGGTTATCACCTGCCCGAGCGGATGACCAAGGACTTCTTCGCGCTGTCGCTGCTCGATCCGCTGCTGGTCAGCGACGAGAGCGCCAAGATGTATCAGGCGCTGATCAAGGAAAACCAGATCGCTTCGAACGTGCAGGGCGGCTTCAATTACGGGCTCGGCAACAACTTCGACTACAACGGGCCGATGCTCTACACGTTCCGCGTCGACTACCGCCCCGACCTGAAAGGCGCCGACGTCCTGAAGGTGGTGGACAAGGTGATCAACGCCGTCCAGGAGCACGGCATCACCGAGGACGAGCTCAAGCAGGCGAAGGTCAACTTCCGGTCGTCGTTCCTCGAGAGCCTCGAGAGCGGCGGCGGGTTCGGCCGCGCGGATCTCCTCGCCGCGCTCGCGCTTTATGACGACGACCCCAACCGGATCAATACGATCCTCACCGATCTCGACAAGGTGACGACGGCGGATGTGCAGCAGGCGGCGAAGAAATATCTGGTGCCGGCCAACCGCACGACGATCGATCGGCGGCCGGAGGCGAAACAATGAGAATGCAAATTGCAGATTGCAAAATGCAAATTGGATTGCGGATTCAGCGACCCGGGCCGGTAGTGTCCGGCTTTAGCCGGACCGTGATCGCCTTGATGCTTTTGACCGGCATCGCCGGCGCTCAAGATCGCCCGGCCGTCGGACCGGAGCGTCCGTTTCAGCTCGCACCGCGGATCGAGAAGACGCTGCCCAACGGCCTGCGTGTCATCGTCACGCGACAGACGGCGATCCCGAAGGTCTCGATTACGCTGACGGTGCTGTCGGGCTACTCGAGTGATCCCGCGGATCTCACCGGCCTGGCCTCGCTGACGGCGGATCTGATTCAGGAAGGGACGAAGACGAAGAGCAGCCGGCAGATCCGGCGCGACGTCTTCGGCATGGGCGGATCGCTGTCGGCCGCCGCGTCGCAGGACTACACCTCCGTATCGGTGCGCGGCCTGTCGGAGTTCGCGTCGCGGCTCATCGATCTCACCGCCGACGTCGCCATGAATCCGACGATTCCCGAGGACGAAGTGGCGATCCTCAAGCAGCAACACCTGCAGGCGGTGTCGCAGCAGAAGGCGTCGCCCCAGTTTCTCGCCAACCGCACGTTCCGCGCCGCGCTGTTCGGTCAGCATCCCTACGCGCGCACGAGCGAGACTGAAGCCTCGCTCAATGCCATGGACCGGGCGAAGCTGGTCGCATTCCATCGCGATCATTACCGCCCCAACAACGCTTTTCTGCTGATCGTCGGCGCGATCGATCCCGACGCGATGATCGCCGCGGCGGAGAAAGCGTTCGGCGGGTGGGCGCGCGGAGAGGTGCCGAAACCGGCGTTTGCTGCGCCGCCGGCCCACAGCGGCCGTCAGCTCTTGTTCGTCCAGCGGCCCAACAGCGTACAGTCGTCGATTGCGGTGGGAAACATCGCCGTCAAGCGGAGCGACCCGCGCTGGTTCGAGCTGACCCTCGCCAACACGATCTACGGCGGCGCGTTCAACTCGCGCATCGTCCGGAACATCCGCGAGGAGAAGGGCTACACCTATTCGCCGCAGTCGGCGCTGACCGGGTTCAGCGACGCCGGTTTCTATCGGTTTGCGGCGGACGTCCGCAACGACGTCACCGGCGCCACGCTGACGGAGGTCTTCAAGGAGATCGACACGATGCGCGCCGAGGGCAGCGACGGTGCCGAGCTTCAGGGCGCCAAGTCGTACCTGCGCGGCATCTTTCCGATCCAGACCTCGACGCAGACCGGCCTCTCGGCGACGCTGAACAACGTGTACATCTTCGGCCTGCCGAAGGACTACCCGGAGACCTTCCGCGCAAAGGTCGCGGCAGTGACGCCCGAGCAGGTGAAGAGCGCGGCGTCGACGCTGCTCGGATCCGAGACGTCGCTGATTGCGATCGTCGGCGACTACGCGAAGGTGAAGGACCAGCTCGCCGGCTACAAGAACATCACGTTCCTCGACACGGACGGCAAGACCATTCCTCCGCCGCAGTGATCCAAGAAAAAACCGCGGACCGCGGTTTTTTCTTCGTCGTGGCACCATCCAAGGATGAGCAATCAGTACGAGTTCGTGACGCGCTGGCGGGTCGAGGGCACGTGCGGCGAGGTCGCCGACATCCTCGGCGACCCGCTGGAGCTCCCGCGCTGGTGGCCTTCGGTGTATCTGCAGGTCGAGGAGCTGCGACCGGCCGATGCGAACGGCCTCGGCCGCCGCGTTCGTCTGCACACCAAGGGGTGGCTCCCTTACACGCTGACGTGGGAGTTCGAGATCGTGGAGTCGCGTTACCCGTATGGCTCGACGCTCGTGGCGAGCGGCGACTTCGACGGCCGCGGCGTCTGGACGTTCGAGCAGGACGGCGCGTTCGTCGACGCGACCTACGACTGGCGGCTCAGCGCCGAGAAGCCGCTGCTGCGCAACTTGTCGTTCCTGCTCAAGCCGATCTTCGAAGCGAACCACCGGTGGGCGATGGGGCAGGGGGAACAGAGCCTGAAGCTCGAGCTCGCACGGCGCCGCGCGACCTCCGATGCCGCGCGCGCCCGGATTCCGGCGCCGCCGGGCCCGGTCACCTACGCGGGCGCCGCGATCATCGGTGGCGCAGTGGTGATCGGCGCGAGTCTCGCGTACCTGATGTTGCGGTCACGACGAAGGTCCGGCTGAAGCCGGACACTACCGAAGACGATCGCCACAACGATCAACGCTGAGACCGCAGAGCCCGCACCGTAAAGATTCAACACACACCAACCGGAGTTCCGGTAGTGTCCGCCTTCAGGCGGACCTCAAACCGGCTGCCAATTCACGCGTCAGATCGGCAGCGGGGATCTCTTTACACCCGCTCGCGTTTTCGCCGGACCACAGCGGCGAGAAATCGCCGAGGCCAAGGCTCTCGGCTTTCGCGCGCAGCGGCGCGATCGCGGCCGCCGCCAATGGAAACTCCGGCGCCGCAGCGCTCATCGGGCCGAGCTCCCTCATTACCCGGTTGACGATGCCGCGTGCCGGCCTGCCGGTGAAGACGTTGGTCAATGTGGTATGACACGTGGCCTCGCTTTTCAGCGCTGCGCGGTGGATTGCGCTGGTCGTCGCCTCGGGACAGAGCAGATATGCCGTGCCCACCTGCACGCCGGACGCGCCCAGCGCGAGCGCGGCGGCAACCGTCTTCGCGTCGACGATGCCGCCGGTGGCAATCACCGGGACGTTCACCGCGTTGACGACCTGCGGCACCAGCGCCAGCGTCCCGACCTGCGTCGTCACGTCGGCGGTGAGGAACATGCCGCGATGCCCGCCGGCCTCGAGCCCTTGCGCGATGATCGCGTCGGCGCCATGAGCCTCGAGCCAGCGCGCTTCTTCGATCGTGGTCGCGGTTGAAAGCACTTTCGCGCCCAAGGCGCGCAGCCGAGCGAGCAGCTCTGGCGATGGAAGGCCGAAATGAAAGCTGACGACGCGTGGTTTGAACTCGCTCAGCAGATCCGC
>Ga0105247_10002021_pt1 | contig 14051 bp, 7 predicted proteins | sample KBSS24metaG_FD_81519 | JGI IMG/M metagenome (GOLD analysis project Ga0105247, IMG submission 81519) | Switchgrass rhizosphere microbial communities from Kellogg Biological Station, Michigan, USA - KBS S2-4 metaG | ecosystem: Host-associated > Plants > Roots > Rhizosphere > Soil | place...
CGGCGTTTGGTTTGTTTTGGTATACCAAGCCGACGGAGAGAACATCGGACGATGTGATCGGTGAAGAGATCCGCGACACGACGGTGATGATGCTCGCTCAGCCAGGGTTTACGGGCGAGGAATTCCGGGAGCAGATCCTGGGTAAGGGCCGCCTTGTGAAATTTGTCTGGTCATTGAAGGATGCCTATTTTATTTACCCGGAGTCGGACGATGGAGAGTTTGAGGCATTTCTGAGCAAATATTGTGCGGACAGAGCGAAGATCGACTTTGCCAAGGTCGAGGACGGTGAACTCAAGCTCGGTGGTTATTCGCTTCCCGTTTCTCCTGAAACAACTCGATTTTTCCGCACGACTCTCGACAACATCCGTATCGATCCAAAACAAAACTTAAGCTTTCAACTAAAAGACGCGACTTATGATGTAAGCCTCGCCGAGATCAGAAATCTTGCGAATAATTCGGAAGTCTATGGCGGCAGGTTGATGGCCGAGGTCCCGGTTCGGCGAGACGGGCCGGTGTTTATCTTTGGCAATCACGGAATAATGGTCGCGAAGCCGAATGAGCCATCACTGAAACGGTTGACCGATCGGCTATTGAAGGATACGGGCCCTAGCCGAGAAGAACGCATCCAGCGGCTTGTTGATTTTGTCTCCAACGATATCGACTACAGCTATACAGAAGCGTTGGGAACGAGCGAGACGCTAAAGCGCCCAAGCGAAACGCTAATGACCCGCAACGGCGATTGCAGCAATAAGACGATCCTTCTTGCCTCGCTTCTTGAACAGATCGGCGAGGAGTATTTGCTGCTTTACTGCCCGAAACATATTACCGTCGCCGTCCCACAGGGCGGTTTCCTGAATGAAAACAAACTGGATTTTACCTGGAACCAAAAGGCGTGGGTGATCGCGGAAACAACTTTGCCGGGATTCCAGATCGGAAAAACGCGCCTCGCGAATTCTGAGATCGTTACGCACGTAAATTATGTTCAGGACCCGAAGAACGCGGACGTGATCTTTGACGCGAATTCATACGAGGTGCTGAAATTCCTGTGAAGATCGGCATTCTAATTTCAGGCCGCGGTTCTAACATGCTCGCTCTGCTCAACGCGGTAAAGAGCGGCGAGATTCCCAGTTCGGAAGTTACGGTCGTGATCAGCGACAGGCAGAGCGCGGCCGGTTTAGTAAAGGCGAGCGAGCTCGGCGTTGAGACGGTTGTTGTCGAGCGCAATGGGCGGATGAGGCAAGAGCACGACGCGGAGATCGTCGGGGTATTGAAGGAGAGAGGTGTCGAGCTGGTTTGCCTTGCCGGATATATGCGTCTGCTCTCCCGGGATTTTATTCGAGCTTTTCCTGACAGGATAATCAACATTCATCCCAGTCTCCTCCCGGCATTTCCAGGTCTCGATGCGCAGAAACAGGCGTTCGATCATGGCGTAAAGATCACCGGATGCACGGTCCATTTTGTGAACGAAGACCTGGACGCAGGTCCGATCATTTTGCAGCGAGCGGTTTTGGTACAACCAGACGATACAGCCGAGACCCTCGCGGCGAGGATTCTAGTTGAAGAGCATAAGGCGTACGTGGAAGCGGTCAGACAAATTCAAAGCGGTAGAACCGCAAAACATGCGTAGTTCTCGACGAATTTCGCCCGGCTTTCGAATTCTTTGCGGCAAATAGACACCGCGTTTACGGCGTGGTCAAGGTTTACGAGGATCGCAAGAAGGTGTTTTTATTTTTCGCGTTGCTTAAATGGTTTTGCGGTTGGGGAAAACGATTTAGGCCATGGGGAAAACGATTTAGGCCCCGGGGGAAATGATTTAGGCCATGGGGAAAACGGTTTAGGCCGTGGGGAAAATGGTTTAGGCCGTGGGGAAAATGATCTAGGCCATGGGGAAAATGGTTTAGGCCGTGGGGAAAATGATCTAGGCCGTGGGGAAAATGATCTAGGCCGTGGGGAAAATGATCTAGGCCATGGGGAAAATGATCTAGGCCATGGGGAAAATGGTTTAGGCCCGGGGGGAAATGATTTAGGCCGTGAGGGAAATGATTTAACCCATTGGGGAAATGGATCGCCTAGGGCATCGAGGATTGCGGCCGACTCATTCGGGGTCACAAACTGACGGAAATGCGGAACCGGGTGTTTCGCATCTCCTTCATCCTCTTTCTTCAGTGGGAAAAACTGCTGCGCGGCCTCACTCTTCCTCGATCCGTCTCTACCTCGACCATCGGGCCTTTTAAGAATCCCCGTCAACCAGCGACTCAAAATGCAGGACGGTCATATCGCCTTTATGATCGGTGAATTCGATGGTGTCTTCGCTTTCGTCCGTGTCGTATTGGACCTCGATGCCATGGGTATCGTGTAATTCGTCGGCCATGACCTTGTTTTCCCCATGATCGTCGTAGATGCGATTGATCGTGACGACACGGCCGTTTACGCTTATCCCGTCAAAATTACCTTCGCGTTCCTCTTCGGCAACCTCACCATCACGGCGAAAAAGCTCGAATCTAGCCCTGCGGCCGCGGTTTCGCTCAGAAAATGCTGCCAGGAATTCCGGCCAGGTTGCCGGATCGATCAATTTCTTTACGGTCATCCTCTATTCTCCTGATGGTTCTTTAGTATTTTTCCATAGTCTCGTTCATCGCGGGGGTTTCTGCAACCATCGGCGTTGACCGGACAAAACGCAGTCTATTCCTTGACAATACTGCCCCTAAAGGCTAATTTTAAGGTTTTCACTTTCGGGTGAATTTAATGGAGAGCACTTATGCCGAAGAGAACATTTCAACCGAACAACCGCCGACGCGCCAAAAAGCACGGCTTTCGCGCGAGGATGGCGACGAAGAACGGACGAGCCGTGATCAAACGCCGCCGGGCGAAGGGCCGCAAACGCCTAACGGTTCAACACTATTAAGTTTTCGTCTGCCGAAGGAAGGCCGCTTATTGAAGCGCGCTGATTTCCTTCGTGTTTACGATCAGGGAAAGCGTTACGAAGGCCGTTTTATGACGGTTTTCATTTTGCCCAACGATCGCGAAATTCACCGCGTGGGCATTACGGCGACCAAGAAGGCGATCGGTAAGGCGCACGACCGTAACCGGGCCAAACGGCTTCTTCGCGAAACGTTTCGGCTGAGCCCGGCAGAGCTGGACGCGATTCCAAACAGATTTGACTGGGTGCTGAATGCGCGGCGAAGCCTGCTGGCGGTAAAGCTGGAGCGGCCGCTGGCGGAATTCAGGGCGATCGTCGAGAAGGTAAAACAGAGCGGGAAACAAGATTCTCTGCCACAGAAGCCACCGAGCGAGACAAAGGTAAATTAACGGTATTCTTGTTTACCTCTCTCGTTCGCAGTGATTTTTGTGGCAAAATGTTTTTTACGATGAAATTTTTGGTGCTGGACATCTTGAGTATTTACAAGGCGTTTGTGTCGCCATTTCTTCCGCCCGCCTGCAGATTTGAGCCGACATGCTCGGAATATGCGCGCGAGGCCGTACAGAAGTACGGAGCGATACGCGGAACCTGGATGGGCGTTAAACGTATCTTACGGTGTCAACCGTTTTGTAAGGGCGGGCATGATCCGGTTAAGTGATTTTGGATTTCGGATCTTGGATTTTGGATCGAAAGTCAGGCGAGTCTGTACGAGACGTTGACCAAAGACGATCCAAACTCAAAAAATCTAAAATCCAAAATAGGAATAATGGATAATAGCAATAATTCAGGCAATCAATCCCGATTTTTGATAGCGGCAGTGCTCTGCATGCTGGTACTGTTCGGGTGGTCGTATTTCTTTGCCCCGAAACCGAAGCCGGCGGACAATTCGAACACGGCGGTTGCGACGAATGCGAATACAGCTCCGGCACCGCAATCAACTCCCGCACCGCAGGTTCAGCCACAGCCTGAAACGGCAGCGACCACGCCCGACACTACTCCGAACCGCACTATAACGATCAAATCGCCATTGTATGAGGTGACGCTCGATTCTAAAGGAGCGTTGGCAACGAGTTGGGTTCTGCTGAAAAACAAATCTCCAAAAGAGGAACGCGACCTTTATGCGGACGGTTCGACCGAGGCAAACAAAAAGCCTTTGCAGCTGATCTCACCCGATGCACTAGCTAAAAACCCGCGTGAGGTTCCGTTTCGCCTCGCGACGGACGATCAGAACATAAACAGCCTGATCAACGAACGAAACTATACTGTTTCAGAGAGCGGCGATACGGTACTGCTCACAGACGGACAAGAAAAGCAGATCGATTTTACGCTTAAGGACGCAAGCGGCGTCGAGGTAACCAAGAGTTTCGTCTTTCGCGCGGATAATTATCTTGCCGATCTGAAAGTTAATCTTTCAAAAAGCGGCCAGCCGGTACCGAACACAAAACTTCTGATCGGGTCCAGTATCGGCGATCAAGCGATCGTTCATCACAGCTTTTATCACATCGAATCTGAGGCAATTGCTTATGTAAACGACTCCGAATACCGGCATCCGGGTGCTTCGTTTACCTTTGACGCAAATAACCAAAGCTCGATCGCGGTTCCTGGGAATGTGGAGTGGGCGGGTGTTGGTGACGCTTATTTTGCCATGGCGGCAATTCCGGCTCAGCTTTCACAGGGAGTCGAATATCGTGCGACGAAATATGAGTTTCCCACGGAACCCTACCATGACGGCATTATCAGCTGGGTAACCGGAACGAAAAAGACGAGCGAGACCAGGCATCTGATCACGGCGTATTTACCGATCGCAGCGGACGGTTCGGTGACGAAGATCTACACCGGAACGAAAGATTATTTTACGCTCAAGGATTACAGCGCTTCGCTGACAGAATCGGTCAGACGGAACATCGACATTGTGCCGATGATCAATTTCAGCAATTACAGCTGGATCCGTCCAATTACATCTCGTCTCGCGATTCCGATCCTTTATTCACTTAACTTCTTCAACGCTCTGACGCGGAACTACGGCATCGCGATCATTGTCTTTACCTTTCTGTTCTACATGCTGCTGTTCCCGCTGCGGTGGTCGCAGTCGCGGTCCTTTAAAAAGGCTTCGGGTAATGCGCCGAAGATGAAGGACATTCAGGACAGGATCAAGGACCTGCAGAAGAAGGGCATTCCAACCGACGATCCCCGAATGCGTGCGCTGCAGATGGAGCAGTTAAAGATGACGAAGGATGCTCTGCCGATCGGCGGATGCCTACCGATGCTGCTGCAGTTTCCTCTGCTGATCGCTTTTTATACGGCTGTGACCGTTTCGCTTGATATTCGGCAAGCGACGTTTATCTGGCTGCCGGATCTTTCGGCAGCGGACCCGTTTCATATTCTTGAATTCGGTTTTGCGTTATCGATGATACTGTCGATGAAATTTACGCCGCAGGCAGCCACGATTACACCCGAACAGCAGATGCAGCAGAAGATGATGACCTATTTTATGCCGGTCATGATGCTGTGGGTAATGTGGTCGGCACCATCGGGCCTGTTGCTGTACTGGTTCTTCGGCAATATTGTCAGCTTTGGCCAGCAGATGGTGATCAACCGGATGAATAAGAAAAGTACGCCGCCAACGACGGAGGTTGTCGAAACTGTTCCGTCTGGCGCGAAGAAGGTAAAACCGAAGTTGAGTACTTCATGAGTTCAGAGTTCAAACTTCAGTTTGCAACGTTCTTGATTTGACGAGGGCACGCTAAAGCGTGAACTCTAAGCATAAAGATGAATGAGACCTGTCAAAATGCCGAAAAGTTTTTGTCTGAGATCGTTAATGATCTTGGGTTCAATCTGAGTGTGTCGGCCAAATGGACCGATGAAGGATGTTTGCTCGACCTAAGCGGCGATGACGCGCATTTTGCGTTGGCGGAGAATGGCGAAATGCTAGACGCGTTCGAGGTTTTGCTTTTCCAGGCATATGGGCGGGAACTAGACCGCGAGCACCGCATCGTTGTCGATGCCGAAGGATTTCGTCAGACACGCAAATCAGAATTGAAAGCAATGGCGCATTTTGCGGCTGACCAGGTTCGTAAGAGCGGCCGCGCTTTTACCTTTGGCGTGTTGAACTCGACGGAGCGACGCGTTATTCACTTGACGCTCCAAACGGAAGAAGACCTTGCGACCGAATCGGTAGGCGATGGGCGCGATAGGCGACTTCAAGTTCGATTGAAATAGAAATTGGCCGCGGATTTTGCGCGGATGGCGCGGATCGATTTAGGATTGATCCGCGTTTATCTGCGTTCATCCGCGGCCTGAAACTTTTATGTCTACCGGTTCCATCGTCGCAATTGCAACCCCCACAGGGCGCAGCGGTATCGGCGTGATTCGCCTGAGCGGCGGCGATGCGTTAGGGATAACGCGCAAACTTGTTAACGATCAGCAATTCTCTCCCGAAACGCGATACGCAACTCTCAAACAGCTTCATGATCCTTTTACGAACGAAGTGATCGATGAGGCGATCATCACTTACTTCAAAGCCCCTCATTCATTCACAGGCGAAGACGTGGTTGAGATCAGTTGTCATGGTTCGCCAGTGCTGCTGCGCCAGGTGATAGACATTTGTTCGCGGCTGGACGCGCGAATGGCGGAGGCGGGTGAGTTTTCGCTTCGGGCTCTCGCGAACGGACGGATGAATTTGGCTCAGGCTGAGGCGATTCGCGATCTGATCGATGCACAGACGACGGCGTCCGCGCGGCAGGCTGTTCGGCAGCTACGTGGTGAATTTTCGAATAAGCTCCAGCCGATCAAGGATGAACTGCTTGATGTGATCGTCGTGCTCGAATCGGCCCTTGAATTTGTTGAAGATGATCTGCCTGAAATGCAGGCAGAGAACGTAAAGAAGCGCCTTCATAAGATCTCGGAGAAGATCGCGGGCATCGGATCAACGTTTAAAGCCGGGAAGCTCATTCGTGAAGGATTGAAGGTTGCACTGGTCGGCCGGCCGAATGTTGGTAAGTCGAGTCTGTTTAATGCTCTGCTCGGGAGCGATCGAGCGATCGTTACCGAGATCGCCGGCACGACTCGGGATCAGATCCATGAGAGGCTGGTTGTCGACAATATTCCGATCTCGCTGATCGATACCGCTGGTTTGCGTGAGACAACAGATACCGTTGAGAGCATAGGCGTCGAACGATCGAAACGCACTATGTCGGATGCCGATATAGTTGTAGTGATGCTCGATGCCTCGGAGGACTTTACCGACGAAGACCGAGGGATCCTCGCGAGTGTTTCCGATCTTGCACATATTATCGCGGTCAATAAGATCGACAAGGCGACACCTGCTGAAACGGACAAGTTCGTTTCGTCTTTCAAATCTTCCGTGCGCGTTTCGAATCACTCACTTGTAAAGGTTTCTGCCAAAACCGCAGAAGGCCTTGATGAACTGCAGCGGCTCATCATCAAGCCTTTTGCCCCGGAGGACATTTCAAATTCAGGATTTCTTGTGACCGACGCGCGGCACTACGACCTGCTCGTTCGAGCGGAATCTGAGATCGGCCAGTCGCTTGAGCAGCTGGATCAAAAGATGAGCGAAGAGATCATTCTGGTCGGCCTGCACAACGCCCTCCGCTATCTTGGGCAAATAACCGGTGAGACAACGACCGAAGATATGCTCACCCGGATCTTTGCTACCTTCTGTATCGGAAAGTAAGATGCGATAAACATCAACAACCAAACCGCAAGTAATTCCAACAACCGTATACTGCCCGGCGAACTACATCACCAGTAATTTGTCCGATATTTTATGGTTTGTTCGATTTCGTTTGTATCTTTTTTGAATCTCTGTCGTATCTGCTTGGCTACTTCGACAAACGCGTCCTGCCAGATGGCGGACATCATCTCTTCTTCTTAGGGCGTGGCCATTGTGCTCCATAAGCAGCACGAGCGTCTCAAATTCCTTTGCCGGAACGTGCTGCAAAACGCCGTCCGACAACCAGGTTTTCTCCTTCGGATCGAGTACAAACTTTCCGAACTCGTAGATAAACCTTGTGTTCTCAGCCGCTTCCATTGCGTTACAAAAAAGTCAAAAAAACATCAAAAAAACCGCAAGACTCTTCGGATCCACACGGATAACAATGTCGCCGAACGAGAAAAACAACTGAACATCGTTCTTGCAGGGGTTGAGAGGTTTTAGTCCGCTTGGGTGTAGAGGCAAAAAAAATTCCCTATGCGCGATGCTGACCGAAAGAGATATGCCACGAGACCGCATTTTGGTGAACGAGGAGAACTGCAATGAATGTAAGCACTGGCAAGAGGAGAACGGCATCGGAAAACACAGGCCGGATCATGAGGGGTATATTTGTAGCAGGGGGCCTCGCAGTGTTCGTCGTGTCTCTGGTCTGTCCGTCACTGCGTGATACTCGCGTCGATGACCTTATTTTGAACCAGGCCGATCAATCAATAAAAGCGCAACCCGACCAGGTACAAAGTTTCCAACACCCCTTAGACAAGAACCTATCGAGCATTACCGCGAATTACGGCAAATTGCCGATGAGTTTCGAAGCAAATAAAGGCCAGACCGATCAGAGAGTTCGTTTTCTATCTCGCGGGAGCGGATACTCACTGTTCCTCACGTCGACGGAAGCGGTGCTTCGATCTTCAGCTCAGGGGCAAGCGACCAATCGGCGGCGCCCCGCCCGGAATCACAGTAGTATTCTTCGGATGCAGCTAGTGAGATCTAGGCGTACTCCGATCGCTACTGGGCTTGACGAACTTCCCGGCAAGAGCAACTACTTTATCGGCAATGACCCAAGCCGCTGGCCCACGAATGTGCCCAACTATGCGAAGGTTCGCTTTGAGGACGTCTATCCGGGCGTAGATCTCGTCTATTACGGCAACCAGCGCCAGCTGGAATACGACTTTGTCGTTTCTCCCGGTACGGACCCGTCCACGATCCGCCTCCGCTTCAAGGGCGCCGAGCGCCTGAACATCGATGAACAAGGCGAACTGGCCCTAAGGACGAGCGCGGGTGATGTTCGCTGGCATAAGCCGGTCATATATCAGGAGATCGACGGCGCCCGACGACTAGTCGACGGCAATTACGTTCGAAAGGGGAAAAGGACGGTGGGCTTTGCTCTGGCAGCCTATGACCCGACCTTTCCGCTCGTCATCGACCCCGCGTTGGTCTACTCAACATACCTCGGTGGAAGTTATGTTGAATATGGGCGGAGTATTGCCGTCGACTCCAGCGGCAACGCTTATATCACCGGTCTCACCGCGTCGACCGATTTCCCCATTTCCCCAAATCCCGGTGTGTTCCAACCAACCCTGCTTGGCTTTCAGGATGCGTTTGTCACAAAGCTCAATCCGGCCGGAACGGCCATCGTGTATTCGACATACCTAGGCGGAAATGGCATCGCTGAGGGTAACGGAATTGCTCTGGACACAGCAGGGAACGCCTATGTCACAGGGAGCACCAGTTCCACGGATTTCCCGCGCGTAAATGCTTTTCAGACTGTCTATGGCGGCGGCGGCGACGCGTTTGTCAGCAAGCTCTCTCCCGCGGGCAATGCGCTGCTGTACTCGACGTACCTCGGGGGGAGCGGGGGCGACGCTTCCTTTGGCATCGCCGCTGATTCCTCTGGTAACGCCTATTTGACCGGCCAAACGATATCGACCAATTTTCCGAGGGTTAACGCGTTTCAAACGACCTTTGGCGGATTCATGGACAGCTTTGTTTCGAGGATCAATACCAACGCGTCCGGAGCCGCCTCCCTGGTCTACTCGACGTATCTCGGTGGGAGCGGCGGCGAGAACGGCAACGGGCCGGGGGGCGCGGGTATTGCCGCCGATTCGTCGGGGAACGCCTACGTCACTGGCCTGACGTCCTCTACCAATTTTCCGACCACTGCCGGATCCGTCCAGCCGTCCCTTGCCGCAGGCGGTGACGCATTTGTGGCAAAGTTCGACACAAATGCGACCGGTGCTGCATCGCGGGTCTACTGCACCTATCTCGGCGGGAGCGGCACGGATATCGGCAGAAGTATCGCCATAGATTCGTCCGGCAACGCGTACGTTGCGGGTACGAACGCCGGGACCTTTTCTACCACGGCCAACGCCTTTCAGTCGACGCCCGGCGGATTCCAGGACGCCTTCCTTACTAAGTTAAATTCAACGGGCAGCGCTTTGCTTTATTCCACCTATCTCGGACAGATCCTTACAGAGGATGCGTCGGGGGTCTCGGTGGATCCGTCAGTCTCCAACGGCATCGCTTATGTCGCGGGTCGCGCCAATGCGGGCAGTCTCGCTACAACAAACGCGTTTCAGCGCATTTACGGTGGCGGAAGCATCGACGCCTTTATAGCAAAGTTCGATACGACTGCGAGTGGCAGCGCCTCGCTCTTATATTTCAGTTACCTGGGCGGATCCGGCTCCGACGATGCCTGGGGCGTGGCCGCTCTGCCATCAGGGAACGCCTTTGTTACAGGGAGGACCGACTCGACGAATTTTCCCGGGACCAACACCAGTCCTTTCGGCTCCACCAGTCAGGGCTTGGATGGGTTTGTCGTCAAGGTAGTAGATGTTGCTCCGCCAACACCAACGCCAACTCCGACGCCCATACCCCTGTGCAGTCCGGCCGCGCTCGACCCGGCGTTCGGCACCGGTGGCAAGGTCGTTACACCGGTCGGCGCGGGCGACGACAACCTTTATGCCGTCGCCATCCAAACGGACGGGCGGATCGTTGCGGCCGGCCGCAGCTACAACGGCTCAAACTTTGATTTTGCTGTCGCCAGGTACAACACCGATGGGACGCTCGACACGACATTTGGCGGCACGGGCATGGTGGTAACTCCCATTGGGAGCGGTGACGAGGCTGCCTTCGGGGTCGCGATCCAAGGAGATGGCCGCATCGTGGCCGTCGGCCGGAGCAGTAACGGCTTAAACCCTGATTTTGCTGTTGTCAGATACAACACCAACGGCACGCTCGACACGACCCTGAATGGTACGGGCAAGGTGGTCACACCCATCGGCAGTGGCGACGATAGTGCTCTCTCGATCGCGATCCAGGCGGACCGGCGCCTGGTTGTCGCCGGTTATAGCCATAACGGCACAGACTATGATCTTGCTCTCGTCAGATACCTCCCCAACGGTACGCTCGACAGCACCTTCAATTTCGGAGACGCGGTCACGACACCCATCGGCAGCGGGGACGACGAGGCCTACGCGGTCGCGATCCAGACGAACGGTCGTATCGTAGCGTCCGGTTTCAGCCATAACGGCACGGACTACGATTTTGCGCTTGCCAGGTACAACACTGACGGAACCCTCGACACGACATTTAATGGCACGGGAACGGTGGTGACGCCCATCGGCGGGCACGATCTAAGCTTCTCGGTGGCGATCCAGGCAGACCTGCGCATAGTCGCCGCGGGTTACAGCCATAACGGCTCAAACTGGGATATTGCTCTTACCCGATACAACAACGACGGCACGCTCGACACGACATTCAACGGCACGGGCAAGGTCATAACGCCGATCGGCAGCGGCGACGACCAGGCCTGGTCGGTCGCGATCCAGACCAGCGGCCGCATCGTCGTGGGCGGTCGCAGCAATAACGGGTCGAACGATGATCTTGCCCTTGTCAGGTACAACACCAACGGTACGCTCGACACGACATTTGGCGGCACGGGCAAGGTTGGAACGCCGATCGGCAGCGGCGACGACATCGCCAGGGCGATCGCGATACAGGCGGACAGCCGCATAATTGCGGCAGGTTACACCTCTAATGGTTCGGACTCTGATCTTGCTCTCGTACGCTACGGAGTCTCGTGCGCCACGCCGACACCGACACCGACCCCCACGCCAACTCCGACGCCGATACCGCCAACGCTCGGAAATTATCCGGACACGAGTGTCCAACTAAGCGGGAACGCTACGGTTACACCCAATGCGGCACCAGTGAGCGCCGCCAATATCAACGTCTCGACTTCACCCGACTTCAAAGGACAGTTGGTGGGTGATCCGGTGACGGGTGTAGTGCGCGTAACGGACGCAAAGCCGGTCGGCACGTACGCGATAACGGTAACCGCCTCAAACGCCGGCGGACAGACGACCCGAACGTTCAACCTGACGGTGACGGCGCCCGTAACTTGTAACTCGGCAAGCTTCGCCCCAGTGGCAAACTTCCCCGTGGGTAACATTGCTTGGTCCCCGGCGGTCGGTGATTTCAATAACGATGGTAAACAGGACCTCGCGGTAACGAATACCTCATCCAAAAGCGTCTCGATCCTCCTGGGCAATGGCAACGGCGGTTTCCCGGCTCCGGCTATCACCGTCGTGCTCCCGAGTAATCCCTACGGACTCGCGGTCGGCGATTTCAATAACGATGGTAAGCAAGACCTCGCGACGCCGATGAACTCGCAGAGCTTCGCGGTCCTCCTGGGTAATGGCTCAGGCGGTTTCGCCGTAACCTCTTTCCCCGGCGCGGGATTTAACAGTTTTTCGATAGCGGTCGGCGATTTCAACGGTGACGGCCGGCAGGACCTCGCAACTACAAACGGCTCCTCGGCGTCTGGAAATGTCTCGGTTTTACTGGGCGATGGCACGGGTAATTTCGCCGGGGCGACCAACTTCGCCGTCGGACGCGGTCCCTACTCCATAGCAGTGGCCGATTTCAACGGCGACGGACGGCAAGACCTGGTCACCGCCAATGCCAACTCAGACTTCGGTACGGTCTTGCTGGGCAACGGGGCAGGTGGTTTCAGCCTGGCTGCCAACGTCGGCCAGATACTTGGTTCCGGCTCGGTAGCGGTCGGCGATCTCAATAACGATGGCCGCCAGGACGTGGTGTTCGCCAACAATTATGCTGGATCGAACGTAGTGGTCGCTTTGGGCGATGGCACAGGCGGTTTCGGCCCTGCTGCCCATTTCTATGTTGGTTCCACTCCGTACTCTGTCGCTGTCGGTGATTTCAACGGCGACGGACGACAGGATGTGGTTTACATTAATGCCGACGCGCAATTTGCGTCGATCGTGTCCATCCTGCTTGGGAATGGCGCCGGCAGTCTCGCCCCTGCCATAGATATTTCCGTTGGCAGCAATGCCGCCTACGCGGCCGTAGGCGATCTCAACGGCGACGGCCGGCAAGACCTGATCACCGCCAATCAGGACTCAAACAACGTGTCGGTCCTGCTGAGCAACTGCCAGGCGTTACCAACACCGACGCCCACGCTTACTCCGACGCCGACGCCGACGGAGACCCCAACACCGACGGAAACTCCGACGCCTACTCCGACAGCGACACCGACAGCGACGCCGACTCCAACGCCAGGTCCGAACGACAGCGACGGTGATCGCGTGCCCGATGACCGCGACGACTGCCCGTTTACGTTCAATCCCGAGAAGATCGCTTTTATATCCGCGCGGGATGGCAACCAAGAGGTCTATGTAATGAATGCGGACGGTACGGACCAGATCAATCTCACCAACAACGCATCGTCTGACAACGCGCCCGCATTTTCACCCGATGGCTCAAAGATCGCCTTTGTCGAAGGGACCCAGGGCGATCCCACCACATCCGAGATCTGGGTGATGGACGTTGACGGCACTAATAGAACGCAGCTCACCAATAATTCAGCACAAGATGGCAGGCCCGTATTTTCGCCCGACGGATCAAAGATAGCGTTCTTTTCTACTCGAGACGGAGACGCGGAGATCTGGGTGATGAACGCCGATGGTACGAACCCGGTCCAGCTGACGAACAATTCGGTCTTTGATATCAATCCGACCTTTTCACCAGACGGATCAAAGATCGCTTTTGTGGAAGGGACCGAGTCGGACCAGACAACTTTTGAGATCTGGCTGATGAACTCTGACGGCACAAACCCCGCACAGCTGACGCACAATACGGCAATCGACAACACTCCCAGCTTTTCGCCAGACGGGTTGAAGATCGCTTTCTTCTCCTTCATCCCGGGCAACCCAAATCACGGAGATATCTGGGTGATGAACGTCGACGGCTCAAATCCGATCGACCTGACCGACGATCATGAAAACGAGTTTTACCCGACATTTTCACCCGATGGATCAAAGATCGCTTTTTCGTCTGACCGTAACCTCGACTTCAACAATGACGTGTACGTGATGAACG
>Ga0105247_10002023_pt1 | contig 14044 bp, 14 predicted proteins | sample KBSS24metaG_FD_81519 | JGI IMG/M metagenome (GOLD analysis project Ga0105247, IMG submission 81519) | Switchgrass rhizosphere microbial communities from Kellogg Biological Station, Michigan, USA - KBS S2-4 metaG | ecosystem: Host-associated > Plants > Roots > Rhizosphere > Soil | place...
GTCGAATAGACGAGCTTGCCGCCCGGCTTGACCAATTTCGCGGCATTGTCGAGCAGTTTCGCCTGGAGGCCGGAGAGCGCGGCGATGTCTTTCGGCGACTTGGTATAGGGAATATCGGGATGCCGGCGGATGGTGCCGGTCGATGAGCAGGGGGCATCGAGCAGTACGGCATCGAACTTTTCGTCCGGCTGCCAGCTGGCGGCGTCGGCCAGCACGAGTTCAGTCTGCAAGTCAAGCCGCGCCAGGTTCTCGGCAAGCAACCCAAGCCGCGTCTTCGAGCTGTCGACCGCCACCACCGAGGCTCCGGCGAGCACGAGTTGCGCGGTCTTGCCGCCGGGCGCCGCGCAAAGATCGGCCACGCGCTTGCCGGCGACGTCGCCGACGAGCCGGGCCGGCAGCGAGGCGGCCACGTCCTGCACCCACCAGGCGCCTTCGGCAAAGCCTTGAAGCTGCTCGATGCGGCCCTTCGGCAGGAAACGCACGCTTCCCGTCGGCAGCACGCGGCCGGCGAGCTGCCCGGCCCAAAGCTTCGGTTCGCGCTTCACGCTGAGGTCGAGCGGCGGCTCGATGAGATGCGCTTCGGCGATCGCATGCGCGCGCGTCTCGCCCCAGGAGCTGACCCAGCGCGACCACAGCCAATCCGGCGTGTTGACCCGCGCCGCATCGAGGCTCGCCGCGATGGCCTCGCCTTCGCCCGCCACCTTGCGCAGCACGGCATTGACCAGCTTGTCGTAGCGCTTCGCCTTGGAGTCGTATTGGGCGAGCGTCACGGCGAGGTCGATCGCCGCATGCGGCGGCGTCTTGAGAAACACGAGCTGAGCCGCGGCCGACAGCAGGATCGGATACAGCGTGCCGGATCGCTCGGGTAGGCCGCGCTCGAGAAAGGCGCCGAGCACGAGGTCGAGCTGGCCTTTCCGCCTCAGGCTGGTCGCTACGATGGCGCGGGTCAGCGCGCGGTCGCGCGCCGTCAGGTTGAACATCGCGCCTTTGTCGAGCGAGCGGCCGAGAATGTCGTCGAGCGGCTGCTTGTTTTGCAGCACGGCGCTCAACAGCTCGACCGCTGCGCGGCGAGCCGGCAGGCCGACTTGCGCGTCGCGTTCGCGCGCCCGCGTGCGGGCTTCCTTATCCGATGTGATCATGGTGTGCCTTGCCGGGGTGACCTGGATAGGCCTAACCCCAAGGCCCGCGTCCCGCAACACGGCGTTGCGGCGCCGACCACGGGCCCGCCGCATCTTCCGGCGCGCTTACCGCCGGCCCGCTCTCGCCCATCTCGCGCGCGATCTCCTGCAACGCCGCCACTCGGTTCTCGACATCGGGGTGGGTGGAGAACAGATTGTCCATGCGCGCGCCCGACAGCGGATTGACGATGAAGAGATGCGCCGAAGCCGGATTGCGCTCGGCTGGCATGTTGGGAATGCGCTGCGCGGCGCCGGCGATCTTCTGCAACGCCGAGGCAAGCGACAAAGGCTTGCCGCTGATCTCGGCGCCTTCACGGTCGGCCGCGTATTCGCGCGTGCGGCTGATCGCCATCTGCACCAGGCCGGCGGCGAGGGGGCCCAGGATCAGGAGCGCCAGGGTGCCGATGAAGCCGATATTGTTGTTGCCGTTGCCGCGGCCGCCGAACATGAAACCGAAATTAGCCAGCATGGAGATGGCGCCGGCGAGGGTCGCGGTGATGGTCATCAGCAGCGTGTCGCGGTTCTTGACGTGGCCGAGTTCATGCGCCAGCACGCCGGCCAGCTCTTCCTGGTTGACGGTGTTGAGCAGTCCGGTCGTCACCGCGATCGAGGCGTGCCACGGATTGCGTCCGGTGGCGAAGGCATTCGGCTGCGGGTTCTCCATGATGAAGACGCGCGGCATGGGCAGCCCGGCCGCCGAGGCGAGCCGGCCGACCAGCGCGTAAAGCTCGGACGCCGAGCGCGCGTCGACCTCGCGCGCGCCGTACATCGACAGCACCATCTTGTCGGAGTTCCAATAGGCGAACAGGTTCATCGCCGCGGCGACCAGCAGCGCGATCACCATGCCGGACTGGCCGCCGAGCAGGAAACCGATGCCCATGAACAGCGCGGTCATCGCCGCGAGCAGGATGGCGGTACGCAAATAGCTCATGTGACCTCCAGGACCAGCCAGGGCGCGAAGGCGAACCTGAGCGTCCTCAGGCGTAATATGGAGGCCCTTGAACGGGCGACAAGATAGGGACGGAGCACGGATTTCGGCGGCTTTTCCTAAGCCGGGGGGCCGTGATTTCCGATTTGGTTACCTTAACGCTTCCTCAACGGCTGCACCGCATGCTCGGGCTCGCGTAGCATTCCCGGGAGTAGCCTCGCCATGCCGACCGCGTTCGAAGCCCGCGTCCTCAAATCCGCAAATCGCCGCGCCACCGTGCCGGCCATCGCGCTCACGACCAAGCAGAAGCGTCTCATCCGCGAGAGCATCGCTACGCTCGAGCCGGCTTTCGACCTGGTCGGCCAGTTGTTCTTCCTCAAGCTCTACCGGCTCGATCCGGCCTTCCGCGCCCGCTTCGCCGGAAGCCCGCAGACGCAAGGCCGGAAATTCATGGCGGCGCTGAAGCTCGGCATCGTCTCGCTCAACCATGACGACGGGCTGGCGCCGACGCTCAAGCTGCTCGGCATCCGCCATCGCCAGCTCGGCATCAAGATCCGCCACTACCGCATGATGACCAAGGCGCTGTTGTGGACGCTCGAGCAGTCGCTGGAGAAGCGCTTCACGCGCGAGACCAAGGACGCCTGGTCGACGCTGCTCACGCAGATCACCCGCACGCTCAGCGGGGGCGACGCGGCGCTATTGCGGAGCGTTGGCGGTTCCACCGGCTGAGCTCACCACCTTAACGCCGACCGCGCCTTTCTCGTCGACCGTGATCTCCACGTCCTGGTCCGGCTCGAGCGCTTGCGTCTTGCCGTCGACGTCCATCTGATCCGGGCCGATGATGATGACGTGGCCGTCGATGTTGATCTTCATGCCGTCCGAGAGCGACTCTTGCGTCATGTCCTTGTAGTGGCCGCCGACGGTCACGGTGCGACTGCCGACGGTCATCGACACGGTCTCGCTGACCGATTTCCCGTCCGGGGTGAAAAACCCGAGCGCGAAGACGATGCCGATCAGAATGGCGAAGACGATGCCGAAACCAATGAGAGCTTTCTTGAGCATGACCGGTCTTTCTCAAACGGATTTGCGGTTCTGGCGGTGCTCGATGAGATCGGTCACGACCGACGGATCGGCGAGTGTGGACGTATCGCCGAGATTGCCGAAATCGTCCTCGGCGATCTTGCGCAGGATGCGGCGCATGATCTTGCCCGAGCGAGTCTTGGGCAGGCCGGGCGCGAACTGAATGAGATCGGGCGAGGCGATCGGCCCGATCTCCTGGCGTACCCAGTTGCGTAGCTCGGTCTTCAGCCCGTCCGACCACTCCTGGCCAGACATCAGCGTCACGTAGCAATAGATGCCCTGGCCCTTGAGGTCATGGGGATAGCCGACCACCGCGGCTTCCGAGACCTTGGGATGGGCCACCAGCGCGGATTCGACCTCGGCCGTGCCCATGCGATGTCCGGCGACGTTGATCACGTCGTCGACGCGGCCGGTGATCCAGTAATAGCCGTCCGCGTCGCGACGGCAGCCGTCGCCGGTGAAATACTTGCCCTTGTAGGCGGAGAAGTAGGTGTCGACGAAGCGCTTGTGGTCGCCGTAGACGGTGCGCGCGATACCGGGCCACGCCTCGAGAATGACCAGGTTGCCGGACGCCTCGCCCTCGACGATGTTCCCTTCGGTGTCCACCACCGCCGGCTGCACGCCGAAAAACGGCAAGGTCGCCGAGCCGGGCTTGAGCTTGGTGGCGCCGGGCAGCGGCGTAATGAGAATGCCGCCGGTTTCGGTCTGCCACCAGGTATCGACGATCGGGCAGCGCTTCTCGCCGACCACGTGATAGTACCACTCCCACGCTTCGGGATTGATCGGCTCGCCGACGCTGCCGAGCAGCTTGAGCGACTTTCGCTTGCTGCTCTTGACGAACTCGTCGCCCAGTCCCATCAGCGCCCTGATCGCCGTCGGGGCGGTGTAGAAGATATCGACCTTGTGCTTGTCGACGACTTGCCAGAAGCGCGAGGCGTCGGGATAGCTCGGCACGCCCTCGAAGATCAGCGTCGTCGCCCCGTTCGCCAGCGGGCCGTAGACGATGTAGGAGTGGCCCGTCACCCAGCCGACATCGGCGGTGCACCAATAGACGTCGCCGTCGTGATAATCGAACACGTATTGATGCGTCATCGCGGCGAACACGAGGTAGCCGCCGGATGTGTGCAGCACGCCTTTGGGCAGCCCGGTCGAGCCCGAGGTGTAGAGGATGAACAGGGGGTCCTCGGCGTTCATCTCCTCGGCCGGACAATCGTCGCCGACCTTGGCGAGTTCCTGCTCGAACCAGAGGTCGCGGCCCGGCGTCCACGGCACCTGCCCGCCGGTGTGCTTGACGACGAGAACCTTGTCGACGCCGCCGGCCTTCTTCAGCGCCGCATCGGCATTGGCTTTGAGCGCAACCTTGCGGCCGCCGCGCAGGCCTTCGTCGGCGGTGATCAGTAAGCGTGATTTGCAGTCCTCGATGCGCCCGGCGAGCGAGTCCGGCGAGAAGCCGCCGAACACGACGGAATGGATGGCGCCGATCCGCGCGCAGGCGAGCATGGCGTAAGCGGCTTCCGGGATCATCGGCAGATAAATCGTCACCCGGTCGCCGCGCTTGACCCCGTTCGCCTTCAGCACGTTGGCCAAGCGGCAGACGGCCTTGTGCAGCTCGCGATAGGTGATGTGCTTCGCCTCTTGCGCGGGGTCGTCGGGCTCGAAGATGATGGCGGTCTGCTTGCCGCGCTTCTTCAGATGCCGGTCGATGCAATTGGTGGAAACGTTGAGGGTGCCGTCCTCGAACCATTTGATCGAGACGTCGGGATAGGCGAACGAGGCGTTCTTGACGCGCGTATAGGGCTTGATCCAGTCGAGTCGCTTGCCTTGCTTGCCCCAGAACTTATCGGGGTTTTCGACGCTTTTCCGGTAGAGCTTCTGGTACTCGTCCTTGTCGATATACGCGCGTTCTTTCCATTTCTTGGGGACCTTCACCGACTCGAGTTTGTAATGCTTATGATCGGACATCGGTCCGCTCCTCCCTTACGCAAGCGCCGTTATCCGGCGCCACTTGTTACTTCGATATTACGATGGCGCGGCCCTCCGCCACAGTCGATTCTAGGCGCCGAAAGCGCCGATGATCGCTCCCATCAGCACGAGCACGGCGAGCCAATGGCCGGCGTCGATCGCCGTCACTACCGGCTTCATGCCCTCGAAGGCGTGGTTGGTGGCGACCGTCGTCAGCACGAAGCCTATCCAGACGAAGAACGCGCTGATCACCCCGCCTCTGATCGTGACATTTGCGAGATGGCCCATCAGCCCGGCGAGCATGTAGGCCATGACGAGACAGGCGACCGCGGCGATGACCAGCGGGACGAGCGGCATAGGCTTGTCGCAGTCTTCTTTGCTCTTGCCGAGGCCGGCCATCCACACCTTGCCGAACACGCTGTACCAGCCCCAGCCGAGCAGGAAACCCGCGACCGCGGCCACCACCACGGCGAAATAGTTGATGTGCATTTCACTCCCCTTGTTCTGCCTTTAGCCTTGCGGCGGCTTGGCCAGCCCGCCGAGCTTGCAGATCATACTCCATTCTTGCGACGAAAGGGGCTGCACGGACAAACGCGAGACGCGCGCCAGCACCATGTCCTTGAGCTTCGGATTGGCCTTGATCGCGGCGAGCGTGACCCGTTGCGGCAGATCGGCGACCGCCGCCACGTCGACGCACTCCCATTGCCCGGCTTCGTCGGTCGAATCCGGGTGCGCTTGCTTCACCACCTTGACGATGCCGACCACGGCTTTGTCAGCGCCGGAAAGGTAGAAGAAGGCGAGATCGCCTGTCTTCATCGCGCGCATGTTGTTGCGTGCCTGATAGTTGCGCACGCCGGTCCACTCGGCGCCTTTGGCCCCGGCCGTCTTCTGCTGGTCCCAGGACCAGCTCTCGGCCTCCGATTTGAGCAGCCAATAGGCCATGGCGGATCGAGCGGCTTGCCGCTCACTCCTCCTCGTCGGGATTGTTGATGGTCCACAGCCAGGGGCGGATCTCGACGGACGCGAACACGCCCGCCTTGGCGAACGGGTCGCCGGCGCCGATCTTGCGCGCGGCCTCGAGCGAACTCGCCTCGACCACGATCAGGCTGCCGTTCATGGTCTGGCCGTCAGGCTCGGTGAAGGGACCGGCAAACACCAGCGTCTCGCCGAGGCTTTCGAGATAAGCCAGATGATCGGGGCGGTTGGCCTTGCGCAAGGCCAGGCTGCCGGGCTTGTCGGTGCAGATCAATGCGTAGAGCATGAGTGTTTCCTGGGATGGCAGGCTATTGCGCGGCCTTCCGGCTGTCCATGGGGCCTCAAGCCTCGGACCTGAGCGGGCGGGAGAGCAGCGCCTCGATAGCCTCATCGACCGTGGAAAGCCCGGAGATCACCGCATGCACGGCCTGCGCGATCGGCATGTCGATGCCGCGCGCGGCCGCCATCTCGACCAGCGCGCTCGCGGTATAGACGCCCTCGGTGACGGCGATCCGTTTGCCCAGCACCTCTGCCAGGCTCTTGCCCTTGCCGAGCTCGATGCCGAGCGACATGTTGCGCGATTGCGGGCTGCCGCAGGTGAGCACCAGGTCGCCGAGCCCCGACAAGCCCATCAGCGTCTCGCGTCGCGCGCCGAGCGTGGCGCCGAAGCGCACCATCTCGGCAAAGCTGCGCGTGACCAGCGCGGCATGCGCGCTCGCGCCGAATTTCTTGCCGGCGACGATGCCGGCGGCGATGGCATAGACATTCTTCACCGCGCCGCCGATCTCCGCGCCGATCACGTCGTCGCTCCAATAGCAGCGGAACGGCGGATGGCTGAGCGCGTGGGAAAGGTCGCGGCCGAGCGATTCCTCCGCCGTTGCCAGCGTCACGGCAGCGGGTAGCCCGCGCGCGACCTCGGCGGCAAAGCTTGGTCCCGACAGCACGGCGATCTCGGCGGCGGGCAGGGCCTCCGATACGACCTGCGACATCAGTCTGCCGGTCGTCTGCTCGATGCCCTTCGAGCAGATCACCACCGGCTGGCCGTCCTTCACATAAGGGGAGAGTTCGTCCGCGACCGCGCGAAGCTGCTGCGCGGGCGCCGCCATGAGCAAGAGGTCGCAATTGGCAACCTCGTTGAACTTCGCGGTCGCCTCGATACCCCGGTCAAGGCTGACGCCCGGGAGATAGATGCCGTTGCGATGCGCCTCGTTGATATCGATCAGGGTCTCGAGTTCGTATGCCCAGATCAGCACGTCGCGGCCCGCCCGCCGCGAGGTGACGGCAAGCGCCGTCCCCCACGCGCCCGCGCCGATAATGCCAACCGATTGCAGCGCCATGCCGGTTCCTGCCTAATCGCCGTGGCTAGTCATACAGGAAGTCGACCGGCATCGTCATTCCGGCGAAAGCCGGAATCCAGGGCAAACAATGGTGGATTCCGGACTGTGGCTTTCGCCGGGTGAACCGGTAGCCGACTGGCAACTCAGGCCTTGACCCCGGCCCCGAGCGCGGCCGGCGCGTTAGGGTCGAGCGGCCAGCGCGCGCGGACGGGAGCGGCTAGATCGTCAACCATGCCGCGCGAAAGCCGCATGGCGCCTGCCCAGGCGATCATCGCCGCATTGTCGGTGCAGAGCTCCGGCGGCGGCACCGCCAGTCGGAAGATATGCTTGCGTGCGATGGCTTCGAGCGCGGCTTTCAGGTGTAGATTGGCGGCGACGCCGCCGGCGACCACCAGCACGCGTTGCGCCCCCTTGCCGGCGTGCCGCTCGTACAGCGCGAAGCCGCGCGCCGTCCGGTCGGCGAGGATGTCGGCGACCGCCTCCTGGAAGCTCGCGCAGAGATCGGCGACGTCCTGCTCGCTCAGCGGCGCGCGCACAAGGGCCTCGTGCCTGAGCGCGGTCTTGAGGCCAGCCAGCGAGAAATGCGGCTCCTCGCGGCCAAGCATCGGCCGCGGCAGCTTGACGATCGGCTTGCCGCGCGCGGCCATGCGCTCAACCTCGGGCCCGCCCGGATAACCGAGGCCCAACAGCTTGGCCGCCTTGTCGAACGCCTCGCCCAGCGCGTCGTCCAGCGTGGTGCCGAGCCGCTCATAGCTGCCCACGTCTTTGACCACCAGGAGCTGGGTATGCCCGCCGGAGACGAGCAGCAGGAGATAAGGAAACGCCAGCCGATGCGTCAGGCCGGCGGTCAGCGCATGCGCCTCCAGATGATTGACCGCGATGAAGGGCACGCCGAGCCCGAGCGCTACGGCCTTGCCCATGGTGACGCCGACGATCAAGCCGCCGACCAGGCCCGGGCCCGATGTCGCGGCGACCGCGTCGATCGCCTCGAGGCCGATCCCCGCCTCGGCGAGCGCCTGGCTGATGGCGGGATCGAGCAGCTCGACATGGGCGCGGGCGGCGATTTCCGGCACCACGCCGCCATAGGCCGCATGCAGGTCGAGCTGCGAGCGCACCACGCTCGAAAGGATCTCGCCGCTGCCGTCCTCGTTCCGCCGCACGACCGCCGCCGCGGTTTCGTCGCAGCTCGTCTCGATGCCGAGCACGACCAGGGGAGCGGGTTTGCCGTCGTCAGCCATGGGGCTTTCTATAGGGTGCGAGGGTGACGATTGAAGGGGGAGACGAAACGGGCCATTAATGCGGCCCAGACTGACGCCTTTACGGTAGGCAATTCAAGGAGTTCAGCTTGCCCCCCCGGCCCCTTCTGATCGGCACGCGCGGCAGCCCGCTGGCGCTCTGGCAGGCGCGCCATGTGTGGGCGTTGCTGCTCGAAGCCCATGGCCTTGGTGAAGGCAATGTGGGCTTGAGCGTCATCACCACCTCCGGTGACCGCATCAAGGACGCGCCGTTGCGGGATTTCGGCGGCAAGGGTCTGTTCACCAAGGAGATCGACGAGGCGCTGCTGCGCGGCGACGTGGATCTGGCCGTGCACTCGATGAAGGACCTGCCGACGTTCCTGCCGGAAAACATCGTGATCGCCGGGGTGCTGCCGCGCGCCGACGTGCGTGACGCCTTCATCAGCCCGAAGGCTCCTTCACTTGCCGAGCTGCCGCCCGGCTCGGTGGTTGGCACCTCGTCGTTGCGGCGCGGCGCGCAACTGAAACGGCTGCGCCCGGATCTGCGCGTGATCGACTTCCGCGGCAATGTCGAGACGCGGCTGCGCAAGCTCGCCGAGGGTCAGGCCGACGCGACGCTGCTGGCGCTGGCCGGCCTCGAACGGCTTGGCCTCGCCGCGCACGCGACCTCGGTCCTCTCGACCGAGGAGATGCTGCCGGCCGCGGCGCAGGGCGCGATCGGCGTGACCTGTCGCGGCGATGACGCCAAAACCAGGGCACTGCTCGGCGCGCTCAACGACAAGGCCTCGGCGACGGCCGTGGCCTGCGAGCGCGCGTTCCTCGCTCGCCTCGATGGCTCCTGCAAGACGCCGATCGCCGGTCTGGCCGAGATCGACGATGGCATGCTGCGCTTTCGTGGGCTGATCCTCGCCCCCGACGGGAGCGAATGGCACGAGATCGGGCTCGACGGTACGGCAGAGAACGCCGCAAGCCTTGGCACCGATGCGGGCGAGGAACTGCTCGCGCGCGCCGGGCCGGAATTTCTGGCTAGCCTCGCCTGATGCGGATTCTCGTCACGCGGCCTGAACCCGACGCCAGCCGCCAGGCGGACAAGCTTGCGGCGCGCGGCCACGCCGCCGTGCTTGCGCCGCTGCTGGTCATCGAGCCCGTCGCCGACGTGGCGTTGCCGCTCGAGGGCGCGCAAGCGTTGCTGGTGACGAGCCGCAACGCCTTGAGCGCGCTTGCCACGCATCGCCAGCTTGCCGAGGCGCTTAGCCTTCCGCTGTTTGCCGTCGGCGAGGCCACCGCCCGCGTGGCACAAGGGCTGGGCTTTGCCGACGTCACGGCAGGGCCTGGAACGGGCGAGGCGCTTGCCAAGTTGGTGTCGGAAGAGTTGCAACCAGGCCAGGGCCCGCTTGTGCAGCTTGCCGGCGAGACGCAGGCCTTCGACCTGAAAGCCGCGCTGGCGAACCAAGGCTTTACGGTGCGCCACCCGGTGCTTTACCGGGCCTTGGCGGCGAGCGAATTGCCGCCGGAGGCCTTGCGCCTACTCAAGGCCGGCAAGCTCGACGGCGCCATCCTCATGTCGCCACGAACCGCCAGCATCTTCGCCGGCCTGCTGCACCGCCAGGATACGGTAACGCAAGCAAAGAGTGTCGTTTGCTATTGCCTGTCCGAAGCGGTAGCGGAGGCGGTAATACCGCTTGGCAGCACGGTGCGCGTGGCGGCCCGGCCGCGCGAGCAAGATGTCCTTGCGCTCGTGGACTCCGAGGCGGCATCCTCGTGAAACACACGGTAGCTCGAGGGTAAAAGGTAAGGCGTGATGGCAGACCCTTTCAGCGATCAGGATCATGGCCTAACCGGCGCGAGCAAACGCCCGGCCCAGACCATCGAAGGCACCGCGACCGAAATCAGCGAAGAGGCCGCCGGCGGCGATGCGGCGCGCGAGACGGAGGCGGCGGCCGGCGCGGATCGGCCCGATATTGCCGGCGAAGTCCCGCATGGCGTCGATGCGGCGCTCCCTCCCGCGCAAACGAGCCTGCCCGAGCTGAAGAGCTTCGTCACCCACCTTGCCGCGGGCGTGCTCGGCGGCCTGGTTGGCGTGGTCGGCCTCGCTCTCGCGTGGGGCGGCCTCGGTGGTGGAGGATCGAGCGGGCCGCAGCCGGATATCGCCGCGCTGGAAGCGCGCATCGCCAAGCTAGAAACCGCGCCGCCCGCCTCGGGCGATGGCGAAGCCTTGGCGCAACTCAAGGCCCAGGTCGAAGCCTTGGAGACCGGGGTCAACGAAACCTCGCCCAAGCTTGCCGATCTTGCCGACCGCGTCGGCCAACTCGAAACCTCGCTCAAGGCCATCTCCCAATCGGCAAGCGACGGCGGCTCCGTCGCCTCGGCTGCGGCCATTGCCCAACAGATCGCCGAGGCCGAGCAGCGGCTCGACGCCAAGCTCGCCGATGCGCTGGCGGCCAACGCCTCCAGCTTGCAGGAGATGCAGAGCGCGATTGCCGAGCTCAAGGCCAAGATCGGCGCACTCGCCGAGCTTGGCACCGGGGACGGCGCTGCAACGGGTCCCGTGCTCGCCGCGCTCACCGAGCGCCTCGCAAAGCTCGAGGCGGCGCTGCCGGAGCTGGCCGCCGCGATCGGCAAGGAAAATAATGGAGCCAAGTCGGCGGCGGCAGCAATCGCCTTCGCCAATCTTCGCGCCGCGGTCAGCGATGGACGGCCTTATGCCGCCGAGCTCGACACGATCAGCGCGCTGGTGCCCTCCGTCGGCGATCTCGGCGTTCTGCCCGCTTATGCCGAAAAGGGCATCCCGACCGTGCCCGATCTTGCGCGCTCATTCGTTGTCGCCAAGGAGGGCGCGCAGGTGGCGACGGCGCCGGCCTCCAGCGGTTCGCTTGTGGATACGCTGATGGCGAGCGCGCAGTCGTTGGTGACGATCAAACGCATCGATGAGCCCACCACGGGCCAAGGTCCGGGCGCTGCGCTGGCACGCGCCAAGGCGGCGCTCGACAAAGGCGACTTGGCCGCGGCGGTCAAGGAGGTCGAGACGCTCGACGGCGCATCCCGCGAGGCCTTTGCCGCTTGGCTCGGCCAGGGCCATGCAAGGCTCAGCGCCGATGAGACCCTCATTCAGCTCGAAAGCACCCTGCTCGTCTCTGTCGGCAGCAACCCTCAAGCCCCGCGGCAACACGCTCAATGACCCGTATCCTCGCTTTCACCTTCTGTGTCGTCGCCGCCGCGGTCGGGCTGGCCTGGTTCGCCGACCGGCCGGGCAGCGTGACGGTGCAATGGCTCGGCTATCAGATCGAGACATCCGCCCTTGTCGGCGCGCTGGCGATCGCCGCCGTGGTGGCCCTGCTGATCCTGCTCTGGGCGGTGTTGCGCTATCTGTTCACGCGTCCCGCGGCGATAGCCGCTCACCTCCGCGAGCGGCGGCGCCAGCAGGGCTATGACGCGCTGTCGCGCGGGCTGCTCGCCGTCGGCGTCGGCGACCGCACGCTGGCGCAACGCTATGCCGGCATCGCCGGCCGCAATCTGCCGCGCGAGCCGTTGACGGCGTTGCTGCGTGCGCAAACGGCGCAGCTCAGAGGCGACCGCGACGCGGCAAGGCGCGCCTTCGAGTCCATGCTCGACCGTCCGGAGACGCAACTGCTCGGCGTGCGCGGCCTGTTCCTCGAAGCGGCGCGCCGTAACGACACGGACGCGGCGCGCGCTCTCGCCGAGCAGGCGGTGAAGCGCGATCCGCGCCTCGCCTGGGGAGTCAACGCGCTGTTCGACATGCAGGCGCGCGCCGGCGATTATGAGGGCGCGCTCGATACGCTGGCCATCGCCCGGCAGAACGGCCATGTCGATCAGAGCGTGTCGCTGCGCCGTCGCGCCGTGCTGCTGACGGCGGAGGCGCGCGAGCTGGAAGGGAGCAACCCCGACAAGGCGCTCAACCTGGCGAGCGAGGCGTTGCGGCTCGCCCCCTCGCTGGTGCCTGCCGCCGAGATCGCCGGACGGATCCTCGCCTCGAAGGGCGAGAGCCGGCAAGCGTCGCGGCTCATCGCCCGCACCTGGAAGCTGTCGCCGCATCCCGACCTCGCTCTGGTCCATGCCTTCGCCAAGCCCGGCGAGCCGCCGCGCGAGCGGGTGAGGCGGGTGAAGCAGTTGGCCAGCCTCACGCCGGGCGACGTCGAAGGCCAGATCGCCATCGCCAGCGCGGCGATCGAGGCGCATGAGTGGCAGGACGCGCGCGCGGCACTTGCGCCCTATCTCGACGACCGCCCGTCGGCGCGCATCTGCATGTTGATGGCGCGCCTCGAATCCGGCGAACTCGGCGACAAGGGACGCGAGCGCGAATGGCTCGCCCGCGCGCTGCGTGCGCCGCGCGACCGCGCCTGGATCGCCGATGGCTATATCTCCGACCGCTGGCTGCCGATCTCGCCGGTCAGCGGCGCCGTCGATGCCTTCGAGTGGAAGGCGCCGGTCGATGCCATCGGGCGCGGCGACGACACGCTGATCATCGAGGAGCGGCCGGAGCCGGTGACGGCCACCGCGCAGGTGCTGGCGCCGTTCGCGCCGCCGCGCGCCGAGCCGGCACGCATCGAGAAGCGCGAGCTTGCCGAGGTTGTCGACGTCAGCCCCAAGAAGGAGCGGCCTCACGCCGTCGAAGTGCCGCCGATGAAGCGCCCGGCGCAGGACGCGCCGCGCTCCGCCGCCGAGCAGCGGCTGAAGCCCGCGATCTTCGTACCGGAGCGCCCGCCCGACGACCCGGGCGTGGCGCAGACCGAGACCGAGGAGACCAGCCCGAACTCTCTCGAGCGCTTGCGCGCGGCTCAAATCCGCTAAACGCCGGTCCGGCGGCGCATGTGCGGCCAATCTTGCATCGCTCCGGCAATGGCCTTAAGTCACGGGGCGCGGTTAAATCCGCCGCTGTAGCTCAGGGGTAGAGCAGGGCTTTCGTAAAGCCAAGGTCGGGAGTTCAAATCTCTCCAGCGGCACCATTCCTCCGGCCATCAATCGCCGAGCATGGCCAACGCCGCCCGGCGCTCCCCTTGTTTCAATCGCAGGAATAGCGCGCGCGCGTTTTTGATGTCCCGCTCGGAGCCGCTGTCGGCGGCTGCCTGCAAGGCAACCGTGGTCGGATGATCGGCCCCGCACACGAAAACCAATGCCTTCGCCAAGCGCGCAATCGCGGCGCGGTCGATCGTGTTTTCATCCATTGGCGATATCCTCCAAGCGCTATTTGAAAAGTTTCATGGACTCTTCCGCCAGCACCCCGCCGGTAAGCGCGATGTCGGCGAACGGCGTCTTGTCGGCGATCTGCGCGTCGGTGAGCATGATCTGGCCCATCTTGGTGGCGAGCTGGGCGATCGAGGCGCCATAGAC
>Ga0105247_10002024_pt1 | contig 14041 bp, 11 predicted proteins | sample KBSS24metaG_FD_81519 | JGI IMG/M metagenome (GOLD analysis project Ga0105247, IMG submission 81519) | Switchgrass rhizosphere microbial communities from Kellogg Biological Station, Michigan, USA - KBS S2-4 metaG | ecosystem: Host-associated > Plants > Roots > Rhizosphere > Soil | place...
CGCGCAGCGACCCGGGGGTATCGCGCGCCGGATCGAAGCTCATCATGACCCATCGCAGACGCTCGCGCTGGGCGGTCGAAAGCGCTGCCTCCATCCGCCGCATGCTGAGAGCGATGATCGGACAGACGCCATCGCAGCTGGCGTAGAACATCGTGAGCACGACCGGCCGTCCGCGCAGCGTGCCGAGCGATGCTTGAGCGCCATCCTGGAGAGTGAGCTCAAGGGGTAACTGATATATGGAGTCGCCCGGAAGCGGCGCGGCGGCCCAGGCGGCGCTTGCCAGGAACGCACCTGTAAGACAAAGCCATCGCCCTTTCATCGCTCGCCCCGCGCGCAGCGGAAGCCCAGGTTTGCAGTCGTGTAGGCCGCTTCGAGCGAGCTGAGAAAGGCGATACGCATCAGCACGGCGTAGTGCTCGCGATCCACCGTGCTCAACGCCCCTTCGCCGCAAAAACGGGCGCGGTCGGCGCCGCCCTGCTCGCGGCTGTCGTTGCTCACGAGCAGCGCGTTGAAGTCAAGGACCCACTCCCAGATGAGGCCGTGCAGATCGAACACGCCGTAGTAGTTCGGCGCGCGACCGACATCGGCGAGCGGCTGTGCAGAGGGATGCGCATACCAGTCGAGAATGGCCTGGCGCCAGAGGGGATTGCCGCGTGCATCGGGCGTCGTCCCATCCGCGGCCGCTACGTATTCCCATTCATACCAGGTGGGCAACCGCGCCCCCCGCGCTTCACAATAGGCTTTCGCGGCGAACCAACTGACATGTGTCACGGGCTGCGAGGGCCGTGCGGCCGCACCGAGCGCGGTCGCGGATCGCCAGTGCGAAAGATATTCGGCGTCCGCAAAGAGGCGCGAGACATGGTCGCGTCGCCATGACCGGTGTGTGCGCACAAACGCCAGAAACTGTGCATTCGTAACGGGTTTTGTGTCGAGATCGAATGCAGCGACTTCGACCGTTGCGACACCCTGCGCCGGCGGCACAGCCGATTCGAACCGACCTGCGCCGATGCTTGCCGAGTCCGCGGCGACCGCGGCGGTGGCCACGCCGAGCAGCCACGCATGGCTAAAGGTAGCGGTGCGCATGGCCTCAATCGGCCGCGCCCGCCGGACGCTGCGTGGCGGCGCGGCCTCGGGCCACCTCATCCTTGCTCACTGCCTCGCCCGAATTCCCCCAGCTGTTACGCACGAAGGTGAGAATATTGGCGATCTCATCGTCCGTGAGCTGGCTCATCGGCGGCATCACGGAGTTGAATTCCACGCCGTTCACCTTGACTGGACCGGTACGGCCGTTCAGAACGATGCCGATCGCACGCGTTTTGTCCGCCATCAGGAAGTCCGATTTCGCAAGCGGCGGAAACACATTCGGCAGTCCGGCTCCATTGGGTTGGTGACATACGGAGCAGGTGCCGTTAAAGAGTACCCCGCCCGCCTTGATCTGCTCGGCCGTCGTGAGTGTTCCCGCCGCGTGTGCCGCCGCGGCCTCGCCGACCGCCGCGGCGTTCACGGCCTTGTCACCGAGATAGGCCGCATCGACTTCCTTGCCCGAGTAAAGGTCCTTGCGCTCGGCGCCATCGGCCTTGAGGATGGCAATCGCACCTTTGTTGAAGGCGCGGAAAATGGAATGATCGACCAGAATGTAGCTGCCCGGCACCTCGATGCGAAACTCAGCCATGGCCGCGCCGCCGGAAGGGATCAGGGTGGTCTGTACGTTTTCCTGAAAATGCGTGCCGCCTTCAACCCATACCTTGTCGAAGATCTCTCCGATGACGTGGAAACTCGACACCAGATTGGGGCCGCCATTGCCGATGTAGAGGCGTACCGTCTCACCCGTCCTGGCCCGCAGGGCGCGATCGCCCGTAAGCGAGCCTTCCGCGCCGTTGAACAGCACGTAGGTCGGGCGCTCATCGATGGCCTTCTGCATATCGAAGGTCTGCAGACCCTTCTCGTGATATTTGCCGACCGTGTAGAAATCGCCCTGCATCACGTAGTACTCATGATCCACCGGCGGCAGGCCCTCGGGAGGCTCGATCAGGATCAATCCATACATGCCGTTTCCCACGTGCATGCCGACGGGTGCGGTGGCGCAGTGATAGACAAATAAGCCCCGATTGAGCGCCTTGAACGTGAACTGCGACTCATGGCCCGGCGCCGTGAATGAAGAGGCCGCGCCGCCACCCGGGCCCGTGACGCCGTGCAAGTCGATATTGTGCGGCATTTTGTTGTCGGGATGATTCTTCAGATGGAACTCGACGGTATCGCCCTGACGCACGCGGATGAACGATCCCGGCACGGTGCCGCCAAACGTCCATAAGGTATAGGTCACGCCTTCGGCAATGGGTTTTTCCACCTCGCGCACTTCGAGTTCGACGATAACCTTGGCCGGATATTTGCGCCCCGTGGGTGGCGGCACCTGCGGAGGGGAAGTCAACACGGCCCTGACCGGCTCGCCCTGCGGCGGCCCGAAGTCACCCTTGGCCGAGCCGCCAGTCTCCGCGGCGACAAGGTCGGCCGCGGTCGATGGGCCGGAGGTGTCAAAAACAAACAATAAAAGCATGCCGAGACGAAGCCCAAACACTGCGGTAGAGCGGATATTCATGGAAACCTCGGCGTCTTGAACCCAGTGCGGCGGGCCATGCTATACCTGTGGCCAGATCCCTACAATGCAAATTCAGCATGCCGCACCGCAGCGTCCGGATTTCTTCCGCAGTGAGTGACTTTTCCGCATTGCAGCAGCGCGTTTACTGCGTGAAGTCGCGCCGTCACCTGTGGGCCCGCTCGTGCGGGGACCCGTGCTGACGATTTCACCGCAACAATCGGTTGAGACAGCGGCGCAGCTGATGGCCAAGCATGGGGTGCACGCGCGCGTGGCGTTGCTCGAACAGGTGCGGCATGTCGCCAGCCGATTTATGCAGGCTGGGCAGGATCAGCGACTGCACTCGGCACTCAGCGTTGATCCGCAGGCTCCTCCACGGTCAGCGGCGACACCTCGACTGCCGAGTGAGGATCGGTCAGGCGGATGCGCAGCGCAAGGTCGGTATGCGAGTCGGCGTGACGCAGCGCGTCCTGCTGGCTGAGGCGGCCGGCCTTGTAAAGATCGAACAGCGATTGGTCGAAAGTATGCATGCCGACTTCATTGCCTTTGCTCATGGCGTCTTTGATTTCGTCGACGCGGCCTTTTTGGATGAGGTCGGAAACGAACGGCGTGAGCAGCAGCACTTCCGTGGCCAGGGCCAACTTGTCGTCGGTGGACGGCAGCAACCGCTGCGAGACCACTCCCTTCAGATTCAATGACAGATCCATGAGCAGCTGCCTCTGGGCCTGCTCGGGAAAAAGGTTGACGATGCGCTCGATGGACTGGTTGGCATTGTTCGCATGCAGGGTCGACATGCAGAGGTGTCCCGTCTCGGCATCGGGCATGTTGTGTGCAAGGGGCGTAGTTGACGCAGGAATCACAGTTTATACGTGCCGGCGTCGCCCGGCTGCGCGGGCTCTCCCAATGCCCGCCGAATGACCGCCAAGAGCTCCGCATTGTCCACGGGTTTTCGCAGAAAGGCCTTCGCTCCCGCATTGAGGGCGCGCCCTTCGTTTGCGTGAACGTCGCGGGCGGAGATCACGACGATCGGGATCGCTGCGAGCGAGGCATGTGTTTTGAGCCTGTCCATCACGACGAATCCGTCGCCCGCGGGCAGGCCCAGATCGAGGACGATCAGATCGGGATTGCGCTTGCGTGCCTCGGTGATGCTGGAGAGCGCATCTACCGCAAAGAAAGTATCGTAGCCGTTGGCGTTGAGACGCACCTGCATGCCGTGACGCACATCGGGATCGTCATCCACGATGAGAATCTTTTTGTTAGCCATTTGCCACCTTCCTCGAGGAGATTTCCTCGTTAAATACGGGCAACGTAACCGAAAAGACGGCGCCTTGCCCTGGGGCGTTCCGCGCCCGGACTTGTCCGCCCTGGCGAGTCACCAGCTGTTTGCAGATGAATAGTCCCAGGCCCAGGCCTTTGCGGCCCGCCAATTGCGGATCCTATGCCTGGAAGAGGCGCTCAAAAATCTGCTCGGTCATGTTCTGCTCGATCCCGCAGCCGGAGTCTGAGACCTCCACCACGAGGAAATTCGCGTCCTCCTTGAGCCTGCGGGCTTGCACCTTCACCACGCCGTCGGCCGGGGTGAATTTGATGGCGTTGTCCACCAGAATGACGAGAATCTGTCGCAAGCGCGTGGGGTCCGCCCATACTGGTGGCAAGTGGGCTTGCGCATCTGAAGAGAGCATGACTCCTTTGGCTGCAGCGGTCCGCTTGAGCGTATCGACGACATAGACCATTGCGTCGGCGACCGCGGTACATTGAAACTCAATTGTGAGTTTACCCGATTGCACGCGCGTGACTTCGAGCAAGTCATTGATCATCGACCGCAGCTGGTTGACATTCCTCAGCACGATTTCCAGGTACTCGTGCTGTTTCGGTTGCAGGTCGCCGGCCAGTTTGTCGAGAAGAATGGTCACAAACTGATGGATCGCAGTCAGGGGCGAGCGCAGTTCGTGCGACACGTGCGAAAGGAACTCATCCTTGAACTGCATCTGCTGTGTGCGGATAAGATCGGTTTCGGCATGCATGCGGTGACGTTCGATGGCATGGCGCAACGCCCGCGGCAGCGCACGATTTTCGATCTGGCCTTTGATCAGATAGTCCTGCGCGCCTTCCTTCATGGCTTGCGCCGCAAGTTCCTCGTCTTCCATGCCCGTCAGCACGATCACCGGAACGCCGGGGGCTACCGCAAGCGCGCGCTGTACGGGCTCGAGACCATGCGCATCCGGCAGTCCCATGTCCAGGAGGACGATGTCCACTCCCCCTTTCGCAAGATGGGTAAGGGCTTCACTCAAGCGCATCAGGTGTGTCAATTGGAAACTGCCCGGCGGCTCCTTGCTGAACATCTCGCGGAGCAACCGGGCATCTGCCGAGTTATCCTCGACCAGAAGCACCTGGAGCGCCGCTTTTTTCACAGGCGTGTCTCGTGCGGCAACTTGACCACCGACAGCCAGAAATTGTCGATGCTCTTCACGACCTCGAGAAACCCCTCCAGGTTCACGGGCTTGGTGATGTAACAGTTCGCATGCAGACGATAACTGCGCAGAATATCTGCCTCAGACGCAGAGGTCGTCAGGATCACGACGGGGATGCTCCCCAGCGTCGTGCTCGCCTTGATTTCTTTTAAGACTTCCCGGCCGTCTTTTTTGGGAAGGTTCAGATCGAGCAAGATGAGATCGGGGCGAGGAACATTGGCGTGCTTGCCCTCGCGCTGCAGGAAAGCCATGGCTTCGACGCCATCCGCAGCGACGTGCAAGTTGATATGCACCTTGGCGTCTTTGAACGCTTCCCGCGTAAGCCGGACGTCGCCGACACTGTCTTCAACCAAAAGGACTTCGAGAGGCCCGGCGTAGTTTGCAGTCGGTGCGGTCATTTCACACCTCTTTGCGGCAGGGCGAAGTAGAAGGTTGAGCCCTTTGCGGGCTGCGACTCAACCCAGATTCTTCCGCCGAGCCGCTCCAGCAGCTTCTTGCAAATGGCAAGTCCCATACCGGTGCCGGCAAACTCTTCCCGTCCGTGCAAGCGCTGGAAAAGGACAAATATTTTTTCGAAGTATTGCGGATCAATCCCCAGGCCATTGTCCCGCACGGCAAAGATCCACTCATCGCCAGCGGTTTTCGTGGCGGAGACGTGTATGCGCGGCACTTCGGCGCTGCGGTATTTGTTTGCGTTGCCGATGATGTTCTGAAATATCTGGGTTAATTGCGTACCGTCGGTCATGATGTTCGGCAGCGGATCGTGAGTGACCACCGCACCGCTCTCCTCAATCGAGGCTTGTAAGTTTGTAAGCGCTTCCTGCAAGGCGTTTTCGCTGGAAATCTCGCACAGCGCCTTGCCGTTTTCGCCCGCACGCGAATAGGCCAGCAGATCCTGGATCATCCCCTGCATGCGGTTGGACCCGTCGACTGCATAAGCGATGAACTCATCGGCATCGGAGTCCAGACGGCCTTTGTAGCGCTTGGCCAGAAGCTGCGTATAACTGGCCACCATACGCAACGGCTCCTGCAGATCGTGTGACGCGACGTACGCAAAATGCACCAGCTCGTCATTGGAACGCTTCAGCTCCGCCAGCGTCTTCAGCAGATGCTCTTGCGCATCTTCGCGTATGCTGATGTTACGGATGGCGGCCGTCACCAGAGTTCCTTCGGGGCTTTCCAGTGGACTCAGCATGATCTCAATTGGGAAATCGCTGCCATCCTTGCGCCGTCCGTAGAGCTCGATCCCGGTACCGATCTCCTGCGCCAGCGCCTCAGCGGCAGTCCGCGTGCCGTCCGCGATCAGCCGTTCCGCGAAGCCTTCCGGGATGATGCTCTTGACCTTCTGCCCCAGCAGTTCATCGCGGTGATAACCGAACTGCTTCTCCGCCTGAAGGTTCAGGAGGACGATTTCCCCACCTTCGTTCACCACCACCATGGCATCCGGCGCCGCTTCCAGCAGGCCCCGGTACCTGGCCTCCGATGCCTTACGTTCGCTGATGTCACGGCTGATTTCGGAAAAACCCAGGAGGCTGCCGCAGGAATCGCGCGCCGCCGTGATGACCAGGTTGGCGTAAAACCGCGATCCGTCCTTGCGCACGCGCCAACGTTCTGTTTCGTAGCGGCCGCTTACGGCGGCAATCCGCAGCTCCTCTTGCGGCGCGCCTCGCTCGATATCCTCTGGCGGATAAAAGCGCGAAAAATTCTCGCCAATGATCTCATCCGCCGTATAGCCCTTGATTCGTTCGGCTCCGGCATTCCAGCTGACGATCTTGCCTTGCGGATCCAGCATGATGATGGCGTAGTCCTGCACGCCCTCGACCAGGATCCGGAATCGCTCTTCGCTCTCGAGCAAAGCCGCCTGCGCACACCGAAGTGCTGCGGAAGGCGATTCGGGCTGCAGGACACTGTGCAGAGGCGAGTTCACGGCGCAACGCCGGCGCGGTACGTCGCGCGGTGGGTCCGGTGTTTGAGTGCACATTCCATGGGTTTCATGCGGTTCTACACCGTGCGCAACGGGGTTTCGGTGCGTTGCCGAACGTAGGCCGGCGATCGCAGGCGCGCCCAGGGGCCACCGTGGCGGCGGCGGGCGGGAAATCGCTGTCGACTCGATCGGCGATGGTAGGTGCGCCATCGAACCGACCGCGTGACGTGCGTCGCGCACACTGCGCCTCCCTCGAACACACCCGGAAAACCATCACTTATGAAAACCGACGCACAATTGCAGCAGGATACCGTCGCCCATTGACGTCGATCGGCGAACCATGACCAATCATTACCACGCGCTCGTCTGGATCGATCACCGCGAGGCCAAGGTGTTCCACTTCAGCGCCACGCAGGCCGAACGCACCACGGTACGCAGTCATCATCCGAACCAGCACATCCATCACAAGGCCAATTCAGGCGATAGCGGCCATGCAGCGGTGGACAACGAATTCCTCAAGCGTGTTGCCGAAGCTCTCGTGGACGCCGGTGCGATACTGATTACGGGACCTGCGAATGCCAAGACGGAACTCGCCGCTTACATCAAACGAGTCCAGCCGAAACTAGCCGAACGGATTTCCGGCGTCGAAACGCTCGACCATCCGGGCGACGGCGCGTTGCTCGCGTTGGCCCGGTCTTTCTTCAGGGCGGACGATCGGATGCACTATCAATCGAATCGGTGAGGGCGTCTCACAGACGCACCTTCTGGTAAAAAACCCTCTTTGCCCATTCAGCCGAGACGATGTAAAGCACGACGACGGCGGCGATGAACAACAGAAATGAAACGGGCAGCCGACTGAATCCAAAGATGGCACCCAGGGGCGTGAAGGGCAGAACCACCGTCACGACGATAGTCGATAGCGTCGCCATCAGGAGATACTTTGCCGGCCTGCTTTTGAAGAAAGGCCTGCGGCTGCGAATGACCAGCACAATCAAGGAGGCTGAAACAACCGACTCCAAAAACCAACCCGTTCTGAACTGGTCGCGGTTCGCATGCAGAATGAACAGCAGTGCGCCGAAAGTCAGAAAATCGAACATGGAACTCACTAGACCAAAGGTAATCATGAATTTGCGAATGGCCACGATGTCCCAACGCCGTGGAGAGTCAACCATTTCGCTATCCACGCCGTCTGTGGCGATGGTCATTTCGGGGCAATCCGTCATCAGGTTGGTGAGCAGGATCTGCTTCGGCAACAATGGGAGAAACGGCAGGAAGAGTGATGCACTCGCCATGCTGAACATGTTGCCGAAATTGGCGCTGGTGGCCATGAACACATACTTCAGCGTGTTCGCGAACGTCGTACGGCCCTCGCGCACGCCTTGCACGAGTACCTCGAGATCCTTATCGAGAAGGACGATGTCAGCCGCCTCCTTGGCGACATCGACCGCGCTCTCCATTGAAATGCCGACATCGGCGGCACGCAGCGCGGAGGCATCGTTGATGCCGTCCCCCATATAGCCCACGACGTTGCCTGCCTTCTTGAGCGCAATGATGATGCGCTCCTTCTGGTTGGGTTCTATTTCCGCGAACACCTCCACGTCGGCCACCCGGTTGAGCAGAGCGTCGTCGCTCAGCTGGCGTAGGTCCGGCCCGGCGAGGATTTTGGTATTGAATAAGCCCAGCTGCTCGCTGACACTGGCCGCGACCAGATGATTGTCTCCGGTGATGATCTTCAATGAAACGCCGAGGCGTTTCAGGCTGGCGATGGTCTCGACGATATGGGGTTTGGGGGGATCGAAGAGGACGAGGAATCCCAGAAACGTCATGCCGGCTTCGTCGGATATGTTCACCCGCGCAGCGGATCCGGTGTCCTTGCACGCGACGCCGAGCGTGCGCAGACCCTTGCGGCTGAACCCCTCGAGGTCCGTCTGGATCTGTTCGCGCACGAGCGCGATATCGACCACGTCTGCTCCGGTTTGCACCTTTGAGCAGACATCGAGCACGTTTTGCAGCGCGCCCTTGGTTACCATGAGATGAGCGTCCTCGTGGGCCACGAGGATGCTCAATCGCTTTCGCAAAAAATCATAGGGGATCTCGTCGAGCTTGCGGTAACCGGACAGGTCGAACGGGCGATGGGCGCGAATGGCCAGGTCGATTGGGTTGGCAAAGCCGGTCTCGTAGAACGCATTGAGATATGCATGCAGAAGCACCTTGTCGCTGGCATTCCCTTGCACATCCAGCGCGGATTGCACGCGCACGACGCCTTCGGTCAGGGTGCCCGTCTTGTCGGAGCAAATCACATTCATGCTGCCGAAGTTCTCGATCGCAGCAAGCCGCTTGACGATCACTCTGGCTTGCGCCATCCGCTTGGCGCCGCGGGCCAGATTGATGCTGATGATCGCCGGCAACAACTGCGGCGTGAGCCCAACCGCGAGCGCCAATGAAAAAAGCATAGATTCCAGGACCGGACGCCGCAGATACAGGTTGATGGCGAAGATGGCCATCACGAGTACCAGAGTCACCTGCATGAGGAAATAGCCGAATCGCCGAATGCCGCGTTCGAATTCCGTCTCCTGCGGCCGAAGTTTCAAGCGGTCGCACACCTTGCCGAACTCGGTCTGCTTTCCGGTAGTGACGACCAGCGCTTTGGCGCTTCCGCTGACCACATGGGTACCGATCCACAGCGCGTTGGTCCGCTTCGCTAGTGGTGTCTCCACCGCCAGTACGCCGGCCGATTTTTCTGCGGGAAAGGTTTCACCTGTCAGGGTGGCTTCGTCGACGAAGAGGTCTGTGGATTCGTCGACTACGCAGTCCCCCGGGACGAGATCCCCGGCATTCAGAACGACGATATCACCCGGCACGATCTGATCGACCGAAATCTCCTGGGGGTGTCCATCGCGCAGCGCGGTGGCCTTGATTTGCACCATAGCCAGCAACTTCTCCACGGCGCGGGTTGCGCCATGCTCCTGCCAGAAACCGAGCAGGCCGCTCGCCAGAACGATGGTGAGAATAATGAGGGCATTGACGGGGTCGTGCAGGAAAAGCGACAGCGCTGTGGCAAACAGTAAAAGTAGAATGATCGGACTCTTGAATTGAGCCACAAGGAGCGCCATCGCATTCGCCCGAGGTTGTTCCTTAAGAAGGTTTGGACCGCAGCAGGCGCGCCGCTGCCGGGCTTCCTTGCCTGTCAATCCCTCGCGGGTCGCAGCAAGTTGCCGCAGCATGTCGGCTGCAGAGACGCTCCAAAGGACAGGAGTGGGTTCATCCGCTCCAGCGCCAATCGCGGATCTCGGGCATGTCGTCGCCATGAGGCCATATTGCTTGATGATGCGGTTGAGATGTACGTAAATGAAGTTGAGGCCAGGCGTCGTCCCCCAATGCCCCAGAAATCTCGGTTTTTAGTCCTGGCGCGTTTCGCGCAGCATTTCCTCGATGGTGGTTTTGCCGGCCAGCACCTTGGTAACCGCATCGTCACGAATTGACGGTGAGAGCGTCCGTGCGTAGCGCTCGAGCTCCTGCTCCGCAACGCTATCGTGAATCATCGTGCGCATATGGTCGTCGACGGCAATCAGTTCGTAAATGCCGGTGCGGCCGCGGTAGCCATTGCCGGGTTTATGGCCCAGATGGTACACCGTGGGTGCAGCCTGCGACGGCGGCACGTGGAGCAGTCGGCGCTCGAATTCAGTGGCCGGCGCGGACTCGCGGTTCTCGGGATCGAGCGTGCGCACCAGCCGCTGCGCGAGCACACCGATCAGGCTGGATGAGAGCAGGAAAGGCTCGATGCCCATGTCGCGCAGTCGCGTGACGGCGCCCACGGCGGTATTGGTATGCAGCGTGGATAGCACCAGGTGGCCGGTCAGGCTAGCCTGTACGGCAACTTGCGCCGTCTCAAGGTCACGGATTTCTCCGACCATGACCACGTCCGGGTCCTGCCGCAGAATGGAGCGCAGTCCACGCGCAAAAGTCATCTCGATCTTGGTGTTGATCTGCGTCTGACCGATGCCATTGATGTAGTATTCTATGGGGTCTTCGACCGTCAGGATGTTGATCGATTTGTCGTTGAGCTGTTCCAACGCGGCATACAGCGTGGTGCTCTTGCCGGAACCTGTCGGACCGGTGACCAGGATAATGCCGTAAGGTTTGTGGATGAGCTCATCCACCGTGTCGCGGGTTTTGGCATCCATCCCCAGGCTCTCGAGATTCAGGCGCCCCGCCTGCCGGTCGAGGATACGCATCACCACGCGCTCGCCATGTCCGGACGGCAGGGTCGAGACACGCACGTCCACGGCGCGGCCCGCGATTCGCAGTGAGATACGGCCATCCTGCGGCAGACGCCTTTCGGCGATGTCCATTTTGGCCATGACCTTGATACGCGAGACCAACTGCGGTGCGACCGCCAGTTTCGACTCCAGCACCTCGCGCATCATGCCATCGACACGGAAGCGCACTACCACCCGATTCTCAAAAGGCTCCACATGGATGTCCGACGCATTCTCCTTTACGGCCTGCGTCAGCAAGGCGTTGATCAGCTGGATGATCGGCGCATCGTCACGGCTTTCGAGCAAGTCAGCCTGCTCGGGCAGCGCCTCGGCGAGCAGCGCGAGGTCGGCGGTCTCCTCCATGCCTTGCAGCTGGATATTGATGGCCCCGGTCTCGTAGATGGCGCGCAACAGCCGCTCGAATTCTTCGTCACCGACCCGTGTCAGCTTGAGCGGAAGGCGCAGATAACGTCGCACCTCGGCAATCGCCGCGGCTGTCACAGTCTCGCGGCAAGCGCAGATAGCCTGTTTAGGGTCGAGCTGCCGCACCAGTATGCCGTGGCGGCGTGCAAAGGTGAACGGCAGCCCTGCTCCTGACTTCTGTGGGGCCTCACTCAGCGGCGCGGCTGGAACACCCATGTGCCCAGCTGAGTCGGCGTTCGCTGCGGGAACATTCAAGGGGGAGGCTCTGCAGGCATCGCGGGTGTCTGCGCAAGGCCGCCGCCGCAGGTGGCGATCAGCGGACCGACACGGCCCAATAACGTCAGAGTGGCGCGTGTCCGCTTGAACCGTAGTGTCGCCATAACCTCTTTAAGTACCGAAACTGGGTGAAGCTGCTGAGATGCAACTGCAGCCTACGCTCCACTATGGGCCGTTTCCATGCGGCAACGCACTGTTTCGAGAACCTGATTCTCCGTGGCATAGGTCTGTACACGATCGCTTCCATCATCGCTCAAATGCCATTCAAACATAGTTCCGAACCCGCGTACCGTGCGGTACCCAACATTCGACTGCTATATGAGCGAATGACACTTAAGCCCGCAGGCGCCGTATCGCGAAGCCACCGGCTTGCGCCGGTGGTCGTTCACTCCTTGGTTTGGCTGTGCTGCTTGACGCGCCTTACGTGAGCGTCTTCCAGATGACCTCGGAGAGCTCGCTTTCAAGAGTGTCCGTATTGTAAGCCTTCACGGCGAAGTAGTACGTGCCGGCAGCCAACCCTTCGATGCTGACACTGGTGAGATCCGTGCCAGGTATCTCGAGCTGCTCATTCATGTGGGCCGAATCCGTACCGTACTGCACGCGATAGCCGGCGAGATTGACGAGCGGCGAGCCGTCGACGTTCTCGGTGGGCGCGACCCAGTGCAGGGTCACTGCACTCAGCACCGCCGGTGAGACTGTCACGGTGAACGGCGCGAGGGACGCCGTCGCCTTGCCATCGCTCACGCTCATCGTGATGTTGGCGTACCGGCCTGCCGCGGTGGGCGTGCCTGACAAAAGTCCTGTGGTGCCGGCAAAGCTCATCCACGAGGGTTTGTTCTGCACGCTGAACGTCAAGGGGCTGCCGGCGGCGCCGGTCGCAGCGGGCTTGAACGAGTAGGCATGGCCGACGACTACCGCAATCGCGGGCACGCCTGCGATCGTGAGCGCCGTGGTCGGCACAGTGTTAGTGACTGTGATCATGAAAGCCGGCAGCGCGGTGGAATGCTGGCCGTCGCTGACCCTTATGGCGATGCTTGCGGACTTTCCGACGTTGGCGGTGCGCGGCGTTCCATAAAGCCGGCCGGTGCTCGAGCTGAACGCGAGCCAGGTGGGCTTGCCCTGAATGGAGAAACTGAGCGCTGCGCCTTCCTGGTCGCGGGCGGTGGGCTGGAACACATAGCTTTGATTGACCGCGATCGAAGTCTGCGGCGTGCCGCCGATCGTGGGAGCGAGGTCCGAACGGTGGACTGTGATCGCGAAAGCCGGCAGCGACTTCCAGGTCGTTCCGGCGACGACAGAGAGCACGATGCCATCGTATTTGCCCACGTTGGCGTTACTCGGCGTGCCGTACAGTCTGCCGGTGAGCGCATTCAATTGGAGCCAGACGGGCCTGTTCGCGATCCGGAAGCCGACCGTGCGCGTACCGGCGCCTACGACCGTGGGTTGAAAGGTATAGCTGTGGGTTGCGGTGAGCGAGGTGGGTGGCTGTCCTGAGATGGCAAGGGTGACGGCGGCCCAGCTGAAATCGCTTGCACCGAACGCGGCCAAAGCCAGAACGAGTGTCGCCAAGCGGTGCTTGGGCGTGAATTTTAACTGAAACATGGATCAACTCCTGAAAGGGTGTCGCGCAGGGCACGCAGCCACGATGAGGAGTTGCCGGAAGATTTCCGAGAAGCGGGAATCACGAAACGGTGCAGTGGCGCCGTTCCGGCAACCCCGCTATCCGCGAACCTGGAAGGCACGTGGACCGGAGGCTTTGCGTCCCCGCCTTGCGACGGGTTTGCTCTTGACAGGGCGCAGTTAACACCAGATACGCGCCGAGCACATTCGTGACATGAACGTATGCGTCTATCTCAAAGTATCTTTTTTGGTATGAGTGCCGGGTCGCGCGGCGGCGCTAGCCCGTCGACCGAGCGATCGGGCGGCGCTTGAAGTCTCTAAGGCACGAGCTGCCTTGCAGGGGAGCTGCGCGATGCGACGCTACGCAGGTAGGTACTTGTCGATGGATCAGGTCGACGCGGCCCTGGCGCTGGTGAGATGGAGCGCGTCCTTGCGCGGCGGTCGCAGCCTCGTCCGCAGCCGCTACTTGTGTACG
>Ga0105247_10002026_pt1 | contig 14037 bp, 8 predicted proteins | sample KBSS24metaG_FD_81519 | JGI IMG/M metagenome (GOLD analysis project Ga0105247, IMG submission 81519) | Switchgrass rhizosphere microbial communities from Kellogg Biological Station, Michigan, USA - KBS S2-4 metaG | ecosystem: Host-associated > Plants > Roots > Rhizosphere > Soil | place...
ACAGGCGGCTGACCTTGCTGCTAAAAAAGGAATTCTGGTATTTATTGCTGCAGGAAATGAAGGAAATAATACCAGCTTTCATTATATATTAACTCCTGCCGATGCTGATAGTGTAATCACGGTAGGGGCCGTTGATGTGAATGGAATAGTTGGAAGTTTGTCCAGTTACGGCCCATCTGCAGATGGTCAAATAAAACCGGATGTTGCTTCGATTGGTATAAATGCAAGAATACAGGCAGCAGGAGGCGGAATAGGATTTGGATCGGGAACTTCTTTTGCTTGTCCCAATATGGCTGGCCTGGGTACTTGCTTATGGCAAGGTTTCCCTGAATTTAATAATATGAAAATCGTAAAGGCAATTCAAAAAGCAGGAAGTAAATTTTCGACACCTGATGATAGAATCGGTTATGGCATTCCTGATATGAAAGCAGCTTTTAGCAATCTGCTTGTGGACTTTGCCACTTCCAATGCAACAATCAGTGCATGTAATGTTACACTGAACTGGACAAGCAAAGATATTAATGCCATGAAGTATGAAATAGAAAGAAAAGCGCCGGGAGAAACTGTTTATACAAAAGTTGGTGAATTAAATCCCCAACAAGGAAGTTTGCTGGCTACTCACACTTATCAATTCAATAATACATTAACCAATGTAGCTTCCGGAATAGTTTCTTATCGCATCAGACAGATTATAGACACAGCAGTTGCAACTTTTACTGCTGCTTACATAGATACTGCAAGTGTAACGAGTCCTGGTTGTTTTCCTACTGGAACAAATAATGTTGATCCAACCACTGTACTTTTAAAAGTACAGCCTAACCCTGTTTCTACTAACACCGCAACGCTAATAGTTGAAACTAATTATCCTGTTACCGATATGCCAATCCTCATTTACGATATAGAAGGAAGGTTGCTGATGAAATTAAAAAGATCAAAAGTAACAGGCAAAGTTGCAATTGATATCCCAACAGGTAAACTTGCAGATGGAAAATATATCATCAGGGTTTATAATAAACAAAAACTGATGGGAAGCACATCGATGCTGAAATTATAAGGATTTTTTGAGCAAAGCAGCAAACATCGAGTCTGCTCTTTTATCATAACCTTTAAATAGTTCCATTCTAATAATTTCCAAATTAAATTTATCTTTTATAAAATTGACTACCTCTTCATTTTCTTTTCTGAATACTGAGCAAGTTATATATACGAGGTATCCGTTTTGCTTCAAATAAGGAATAACGTTTGAAACAATTTTCTTTTGCAGAACGGCATACTGCTCGATCCTTTTTTCATCAAAATAATAAAGTTGCTCAGGCGTTCTGCCCCATGTACCACTGCCGGAACATGGAACATCGGCTATGATTATTGATGGCTGAATATTGATTATTGAAAGTTCAGTGCTGCTATCTTTTGTTAAATCAATGACAAAGGATTCATATTTTCTTATGCCCGCTTTTTGAAATCTTCTTTTAAGATTAGCAATGATACTTTCTCTTATGTCTGAAACAATCAATTCAATTTTTGGATCAAGATCATAAAGCATGATCGATTTACCACCGCTGGCTGCACAGCAATCCCAGGCAATAGTTTTTGATTTTTGATTTTGGATCGCAGATTTAAAAAACTCTCCTGTTCTTTGCGAATTTAAGTCCTGTACAACTGCGTCTCTATTCAATTCAAGAATATCTTCAACTTTTGAAGCATTTGGCAAAGCAATGCAGGTTGAGTTTATTTCTTTGAAATCAACGCCAGTTTTCTCCAATTTAATTCTTGCTTCCTTTTCATGAGCAGGCCTTAATCTTAAAAAAAGATCAGGTTGAATAAAAAATGATTCGCAGAATTTTTCATGATCAATTTCTTCGCTTAATTCTTCTTTCCAGGGAAATACCTGTGTAATTAATAATGAATAACCTGCCCGTCCGTCTGGCGGGTTAATAATGAATAATTTCTCTCTTACAGGTAAGGAATTTTTTTCATTCCACTCAGGTCTTAATTGTTTTAATATCTCATTGGATTCATTTGAGCATAAAAACAAACCGGTTAATATTCTTTCTTTAATCGGAATATCTTTCAATGCCTTTCCCAACCTGAAATAACAATAACATAAATGGCTTATTTGTTTCCGGTCTTTAGAACCGTACTTTTTATTCTGGCTAAAAAAGTTTTTAAGGAAAGAAGAAAAAGGTTCTTCGCCTTTGTATTGTTCAATGATTTGGACGACTGTATTAAGATGAGAGTGAAACCTGCTCATTATACAAGATAAAAAAATGCTACAACAAATAATGAAGTCGCATTTTTATAAATGTTTTTTAGTGATTATTGATAATAGTAAGTTGTTTTATAAGTATCGGTTCCTGCAACTTCTGTAGATGATGTTGGCCTGTTAGAAGAATTATAAACATAAGTTACATTCGATACATAATTGTTGCTGGCGTCTGTCGCATCCGTGTAAGTTTCCTTTGCAATATTATTCGCTGAATAAAACGGGTTCATATTTAAAACAGGTGCATCACTTGGAAACTGCAGAGGATTGATTTTGGAATCATATTGATAGACCGAGGTTTCCTCAAGAATAAAAGTAGAACTTACATCGTCATAAGAATAATATTTTTCACTGCCAAGATTGTTACCGGAATAAGTGTATTCTCTTTTCCAGGCTGGCTCATATCCGAATCCACCATCATTATAATCAACTTCAGATATATATTTTCCGCTACCATCATACTGTAAAACGATGCTGTCTTTTATCGGAATTCCCAGGAAACTAAAAACTGACACGGCATTTTTATAGCGGCTATTAGCAACATCATAATTTATTATCGTGACAATACTATCAATTCCTATAGCTATAAGTTCATTTTGTTTTAGAATTTGCTTTTGAATAATACCCGAGCTATTGCGAACATAGGTGAGTCCGTAATCAACAGGTTGTCCCCCATCAGAGCCTGATAATTTTGCTCCAATAATTTTACCGGAAGAATTATATGTATAATCAGAAACAATAGAATCTGTACCGTACTTTAAAACAGTTTTTATCAGCCGTGTATTCGCAGTGCCCCCGCCATTGTTTCCGTTATTATTATTATTTGAAAAATCAGATTCCTTTTGACAAGAGAATAACAATATGCTGGACAGAACAGATAAGGTTACAAGAAATCTCATAAGCCGGCCTTATTATTTTTCTGAAGATAACAGAAATTATAATTCCAGTAAAGTTTTTACCGGATCTTTCCCTATTAGCAGTTGGTCAGGATTTTCAAGTAATTCTTTTATCCTGACTAAAAAACTTACGCTTTCTCTGCCATCGATAATACGATGATCATAGCTTAATGCGAGATACATCATTGGCCTGATAACTACCTGGCCGTTCAATGCAATTGGTCTTTCTTCAATTTTATGCATTCCCAGAATTGCAGATTGAGGAATATTGATAATAGGAGTACTCATTAGTGAACCGAATACACCGCCATTGGTTATGGTAAAAGTTCCTCCTGTAAGTTCTTCTGTTGTTAACTTACTGTCTCTTGCTTTTGTCGCCAGTTCAATAACTTTTTTTTCAATTTCCGCCATGCTCAGGCTTTCAGCATTCCGGATTACCGGGACAGTTAATCCTCTTGGCGTAGAAACTGCAATTGAAATATCACAATAATCATGATAAATAAGATGGTCGCCATCAATGTATCCATTTACCGAAGGCCATTCCTGCAATGCTATACAACATGCTTTTGCAAAAAAACTCATGAATCCTAATCCTACCCCATGCAGTTCCTTGAACTTATCCTTATACTTATTGCGAATATCCATGATGCGGCTCATGTCCACTTCATTAAAAGTAGTGAGCATGGCGGTTGTGTTCTTTGCTTCCACTAATCTTTTAGAAATTGTCTTCCGCAGAAGCGTCATCTTTTCTTTCTTCTCATCACGATTGAATAAAGTTTTACCACCCGTTACTTTACCCGGATTGGCTAAAGCTGCAAGAACATCTTCTTTTAAAATTTTTCCGCCGGTTCCTGAAGGAGAAATAGAGGACACTTCCATTTTTTTATCAGCAATCATTGCAGATGCAACGGGAGTAGCTTTAATATCGGAAGGCTGAGGCTTAATGTCCAAAGTCTGAGTTTCCTTTTTTGATGTCTTTTTTTCTTGTCCGTTAGAACTTTTCGTCTCCGTCTTTTTATTTTCTGCTGGTTTTTCAATTTCTGCTTTCTGAACTTCGGTCTCCGGTTTCATTCCACTCTCATCAATAGTTGCCAATATATCCCCGATCTTTAAAGTATCTCCTTCTTGTGCTGCGGTCTTTAGTAAACCAGCTTTCTCAGCATTCACTTCAAAAGTTGCTTTTTCACTTTCCAATTCTGCAATCACTTCATCTCTCTCTACATAGTCTCCATCTTTTTTATTCCACTTTAATAAGGTGACTTCGCTAATGGACTCTCCTACTGTTGGAACTTTTATATCTATCATGCAATCCGATTAAGTTTTTCTAAGTTAAATACTAAAGGCGGTCTCAATAATTTCAGCCTGTTCCTGCAAATGTATTTTATTATAACCAGTAGCCGTTGACGCAGACGGCTGGCGGCTGATAACACCAAAGTTGATGCTTTTTAAATTCATTTGTAAAAAAGAAGCCGCACCCATATTGAGTGGCTCCTCCTGTATCCAAAACCAGGTAGCTCTTCCATATTTTTTGTATAAAGTATCTAACTGCTTATAGGGAATAGGATACAATTGCTCTAACCGTATGATCGCTATATCTGTCCGGTTATCTTTTGCTTGTCTTTCAGCAAGGTCAAAATATATTTTACCGCTGCAGAAAAAAACCTTTTTTACTTTACTTGTTTCGGCAAAAGAATCATCAATTATTTCTTTAAACGCTCCATTGGTAAATTCTTCAATCCTGGAATAACTGCCGGGATGACGAAGATTTGCTTTTGGAGTAAATTCTATTAATGGTTTTCTAAATGGCCATGCAAGCTGTCTTCTAAATGCATGAAATAAATTGGCTGACGTAGTAATATTTGTAACTACTAAATTCAATTCAGCACACATTTGTAAAAAACGTTCCATTCTTGCACTGCTATGTTCAGGGCCTTGTCCTTCATATCCATGTGGCAGTAATAAAACAAGCCCATTCATCCTGTTCCATTTTTGTTCGCCGGCAGCAATAAATTGGTCAATCATGGTTTGAGCGCCATTTGCAAAATCACCAAACTGCGCTTCCCATAATACCAGGGCATTGGGGTTAGCTAACGCATAACCATATTCGAAACCCAATACACCAAATTCACTAAGCAATGAATTGTAAATTCTAAATTCACCTTTTGCATCGGGAACATTACTGAGCCGATCATAAGGTTTATCAGTAATCTCATCAAACAATACAGCATGTCGGTGAGAGAAAGTTCCTCTTTGCACATCCTGCCCGCTCATGCGAACATCTTTACCATCGAGCAATAAACTTCCATACGCTAATAACTCAGCTGTTGCCCAATCTACTTTTTGTTCGGTTTGAAAAAGTTTGATCTTATCCTGCAAAATCTTTTCAACTTTTCTTAATGGTTTAAAATCTTCAGGCCATCTCATTATTGCATCAAATACTTTCTGAAAATTTTGCTGGCTTATCGCTGTCACAGGCGATCCTGTACTATCAGGATGATCAAAATCTTCAGCAGTTGCCTTACGCAAGCTTTTCCATGCAAGTTCCGGAGGTTGGTATGTATAAGGTAATGGGTTTTGTTTTACTTCATCCAATCTTTCCTGCAGATCAGCCCAGAATTTTTTCTCCATTTCTTTAGCCAACTCCTGCGCATCGGCTTCACCATTTTCCAATAAATATTTTACATATACTTCTCTCGGGTTCGCATGCTTATCGATCAGGGCATATAAACGTGGTTGAGTGAATTTGGGATCATCGCCTTCATTATGTCCATGGCGGCGATAGCAAACCATATCGATAAAAAAATCAGCATTGAATTGTTGCCGGTAACGTGTTGCCACTTCAACACATTTCACTACTGCTTCCGGATCATCGCCATTTACATGCAATACGGGAGCTTGCACAGCGCCTGCCAGTGATGTACAGTAATCGGAGCTTCTTGCATCGTTAAAGTCAGTCGTAAATCCTATTTGATTATTAATGACAAAATGAATAGTGCCTCCCGTATAATAGCCGTCAAGATTGCACATCTGTAATGTTTCATAAACTATCCCCTGCCCTGCTATTGATGCATCACCATGTATTAGTATTGGCAAAATTTTATCGAAATCACTTTTATACATCACATCGGCTTTCGCTCTTGAAAAACCAACAACCACAGGATCTACAGCTTCAAGATGTGACGGGTTTGGCATTAACTTAAGATGAATAGTTTTATTAGATGGAGTATGCAATTCACTTCCATAGCCCATGTGATACTTAACATCGCCACTTCCCATGGTTTGATCCATCTTGGCTGTACCTTCAAACTCACTGAAGATCTGTTCATAGGTTTTACCCATGATATTTGCGAGCACATTCAATCTGCCGCGATGAGCCATACCAATCACTACTTCATGCACATCATGATCTGCAGCAAGATTAATAATGGCATCTAATGCTGGGATAGTCGTTTCACCGCCTTCCAACGAAAATCTTTTTTGTCCCACATATTTTGTATGAAGGAATTTTTCAAACATTACCCCTTCATTCAGTTTCTCCAATATTCTTTTTTGTTTTTCGAGTGGCAATGGCGCCGGAATTGTTTTTTCAACTTCATTAGTAAGCCAATCAATTTTTTTCTGATCGCTTATGTATTTGAATTCAATACCGACATGCGAAGCATAACATTTCTCGAGATAATTATAAATGTTTCGCAATGTTGTGGTGTCAAGACCTATGAGGTTGCCGGCATGAAATTGTTTATCAAGGTCTGCTTCGGTAAACCCATAAAATTCCAATTCAATATTTGCCCCTCTGTCCCTCCTCGGCCGGATAGGATTTGTTTTTGCAAGTAAATGACCTTTGTTACGATAGCCCAATATCATACGATAAGCTCTTATTTCGCCCATCCAATCTACCTCACCGGCAACTATCGGCTTAGGGGCTGTTTCAGTTTTTGGAATTTCCACAGGCATTTTAGCAGATGCTTTACCACTACCATTTGACACAGCATTGCTCATTGCAAAGTCAAACCCTTCAAAAAACTTTTTTAAATCCGGGTCTATGCTGTTGGGGTCTTTGATATAATCCTGGTACAGATTTTCAATAAATGCAGGTGATGAGTTCGTGATATACGAAAAATCTTTCATTGAATAGATTTGAAAATATTTATTGCGACTGCAAATATCGTTCAAAACAAGGAAAAATTATCCTCATTTTGAGGAGGTTATGCTGTCTTCATCTTATGCCTTACTATCCTGCCAGCACTATTGGCCGAATTCATAATTCTTCATGCACAATTCCTAATTTTTAATTCATTTACCCTACCTTTGCCCTCCTCAAAAAAACATAATAAATGGCTAACCATAGCGCAACAAAAAAAGATGTAAGACAGGCTGCCAAACGCAGAGAAAGAAATAAGTATTATGGTAAAACAACCCGTAATGCCATTCGTGATCTGAAAGCGGCAAAGGGAAAAGAGGCGACTGATAAATTACCAGAAGTAATCAGCATGATCGATAAATTGGCAAAACGTGGAGTGATCCATAAAAACAAGGCTGCCAATTTGAAAAGTAAACTCACTAAAAAGAAAAGCGCTTAAATATTCCAACAAAATTTTTGTCAGCCTCTTCAATTGAAGAGGCTTTTTTATTTTTATCGAAACAATTGGCTGTAAAATTTTTATTGTAATCGCTTACAATTATAAAAAATTCACTTAATTTTCCTACAACGATCAACAACTTGCCATGGCCCGGAAAGCTCGACTGGTAAAAACCCTCTTCTTTTTTTCATACCTGAAAAAGGTCCTCGCTTTTGTTGATACATCAGATCTGCTGAGAAATACCTCCACCATCTCAGTAAGCCCCTTCAATAAATATTATAAAATTATCCGTACCTGAAGCCCATTACTATTTAATAGAATTCTAATATCCTGCGAATCCTGATTCCTTCTTCCTTTTAAAGCCATGAGCTGCTGTCATCATATGAAAGCAATGAACGCTTTTCATTTTTAATGATTGCGATGAAGACTTGCCATTTTTATTCCATCAGGGGATGAATCAAAAATTTTTAACCTGAAAAAATCATCGAATGAAGCAACTAAACAAAATTCTAATTACAGCATCACTCCTGTTGCCAGCAAATTTTCTTTTTGCTCAAAATGAACCCGTAATTGTTCAGGCTGAATCCGGAACATTGGGAGCAGATTTCAGCTCATTAAATAATGCAGGAGTACAGTATGTAACTGTCGTCAGCGATGGCAGTGGTGATAATCCGGTTAGTGATGCAAGAGTGGTTACATATAATATTACATTTCCTTCGGCAGGTACTTATGATCTTTATATGAGAGTAAGAGTAGGACCTGCGGGTGGCAGTGATGATAGTTATTTTTATGGAAATGGCTTTGGCGCTAAAACAGCCAGCAATGGCGCCCAGTGGATCACGGTAAATAATATTGCATCGGGAGGTTTTACCGGGGCTACTGATATAATAACCGGAACCGGTTCTGCAGGAATGGAAGTTTGGAAATGGATAAAACTATCTGGAAATAATTTTGGAGAGGCGGGAGTTACATTTACTGTTCCTTCAGGAAGTCTTACGCAAACACTCCAAATAGGCGGAAGAGAAAATGGACTAGATATTGACAAGATTGCATTTAGCCGCACCGGGCTTTTCTATACAGTTAATATGCTTGATAATGGTTTAGCCGGCGCTACTTCACCTCCGGGTGAAAAGTATCCCCAAACCATACAAGCTGAATCGGGAACGCTTGGCTCTGCAATTACTACATCAACTATTTCCGGTGTTATATATATAGGAGTAACAACAACCGGCGGAGGAGGAAATCCTGCCGATAATACCCGTGTTGCTACCTATACAATTACTTTTCCTTTTGCAGGTGTATATGATTTGTATGCTCGCATTCGTGTAGGAGCAAATGGCGCCGATGATGATAGCTTCTTTTATGGAAACGGGTTTGGAACAAAATCACCAACCAACGATGCGGATTGGATAACGGTAAATGGATTAAGCAATGTTGGTTATAATGGTACTTATGATTTTGTACAGGGAGCTGGTACGGCAGGCATTAACACAAACAAGTGGATCAATCTATCTGAATTTAATGGTGGTGAAGCTCCCATTCAATTTACAGTGCCCGCCGGAAACCTTACGCAAACTTTTCAAATAGGCGGAAGGGAAGATGGATTATTGATCGATAAGTTTGTTTTTGCAAAAGACGGAGTTGCATTTTCAGTTACCAACCTTGATAATGTACAGCAAGGTGTTACTGACCCTCCTTTTACTCCAACAGGAGTTCCCATTGCCCAGGGTTTATCTAAGTTTTTAGGGAACGTATATAGCAATCCGCAAAAACCTTTCTTTAAAAACTATTGGAACCAGGTAACTCCCGAAAATGGTGGCAAATGGGGAAGTGTAGAAGGAACAAGAAATGTGATGAACTGGATAGAACTGGATTCTGCTTATAAACTCGCAAAGGATAATGGCTTTGTTTATAAGCATCACAATTTAATTTGGGGTTCTCAGCAACCAACATGGATTGAAAACTTACCACCTGCTGAACAATTAGCAGAAATAGAACAATGGTTTTCGTTGGTCGCTGCAAGATATCCTGATCTGCCATTGATTGATGTAGTAAATGAACCGCTGGTGGGACATAATCAGCCAAGTGGAGCTGGCAAAGGAAATTACATCAATGCACTTGGGGGCTCCGGTGCTACTGGTTGGGATTGGGTGATCAAATCATTCCAACTCGCAAGGCAATACTTTCCAAATTCCAAATTGTTATTAAATGATTTCAGTATCATCAATGATAACAATGCAACGACAACTTATTTAACGATAATAAATCTTTTAAAGGACAGAGGACTTATTGATGGTATCGGGGACCAGGGTCATGCATTTCAATGGACTGGTACAAGCAATACTACTATTACCAATAACCTTAACCGCCTGGCTGCAACAGGTCTCCCGATTTATATTACGGAACTTGATATAGATGGTATAGATGACCAGGTCAAATTAAATGAATACAAAAGAATATTTCCTTTGTTGTGGGATCATCCTGCAGTGAAAGGTATTACTCTTTGGGGTTGGAGACTTGGACATTGGAGAACTGCACAAGGCGATAACCTAGTTAATGTAAATGGATCTGAAAGACCAGCACTTGTATGGCTGAGAGAATTTGTAACCTTGCCGCATGTAAATCCTGCGCAGGTATTTAGTGTAAGTGAAAAAGCACCAACAGGCACTGCAATTGGAAATGTACTGGCAAATGATTTAGGTCCAAATACTGTTTTCCAAAACTGGCAAATAACCGGCGGCACTGGCGCATCAGCTTTTGCTATTAATGCTAATACCGGCCAGTTGACGATGTTGAATAATTCATCTCTCGATTTTGAATCAGCAATAAGATCATATACATTGACAATAACAGTAAGTGATGGCTATCATACGAGTGAAACAGGAACTGTAACAGTTAATCTTCTGAATGCAAATGATAATACACCCGTTGTTACTTCATCCATGAGCTTTCCATTAGACGGGGGCACTTGCAGTGAATTGGGTGTAGTAACTGCAACAGATGCGGATGATACAAATCAACCCGGCTTTACTACATTCCAAAACTGGCAGATCACTGGTGGTACAGGCATGGGAATATTCAGCATTAATCCAACCACCGGAATGATTTCAATAAGTAATTTGAAATCGGTAGATCTGAAAAATAATAGCTTCACCTTAATAGTAACAGTAAGCGATGGTTTAAATACCAGCGCACCTCAAACGGTAACCATTACATTGCCTGATAGAATAACGGTTTGTCACAAAGGACAATTAATATCAGTTTCAAAGATGGCAGCCGTAGCACATATTCAACATGGCGATTGTGTAGGCACCTGCGGAGAAGCATTGATAACAAGAAACAGGGTTGAAGATGAAACGATGATTGCAAGTGGTATAGCAGTTTATCCAAATCCAGTTCAGGACAAGATCAACATTAGTTTGGGAGTGAATCAACAGCATATAAGAAAAATTCAGCTGGTTGATCTTTCAGGAAGAATAGTATTACAAATGCCTGTTACTAATCAAACGAAAGTGATAATACCAGCCGGTAATCTGCATACAGGAATATATATGATCAAAATGTATGGAGATAAAATGGTAACTCATAAGATCATGATTGACTAAAGTCTATTCATCCAAAAAATAAAAGGGGCCGGTTAACGGCCCCTTTTATTTAAAGATCTTTTATTACAGATCAGGAGAGTTATTTTTTAACTACTGAATTATCAGTATTTGTTTTTACCTCCTTTATCTTAAATTTATTATCCTTCGCAAATATTTTTTGCGCTTCCAGCATATCATCAAATACCTTATTCTCGTGGCTCAGCATCCTCGCTATATCCATGCTCGCATACTTTCTTCCCTGTGCTTCGGTTTGTGTTCCGTAATTTTTATAGCTGGCATAAACGGATTTTACATAATCGAAATAATTAAGCACGGCTTTTTTAAAGTTTTCTCCCTGTTCTGCTTTCGGTGCAGGTTCTTTTTGCAAAGTTTCTATAATAGAATTTACCTGTGCCTCCATTCTTGTACTAACAGCGGTAATGCTATCATATTCAAAGCTGCTGAAATAACCTTTCAGTTTGGGTTCGTTTTCAACCATAGCTGCTTTCAGCTTATTCTGTTGCTCCACTACCAGGTTATTATACTTTACCGCCCCATTATTAGATTTACAGCTAACCATGAATATAGCCGCCATAACAGTAAGCAAATTGAATTTCATAACAACATTTTTATGTCATTAATAAAGCCATACCCCCTATTGAAACAAAAAGCCTGCCTGAGCTGCAGGCAAGCTTTTTTTCACTTGAAATTTGAAAAGAATTTTTAAGTAAAAAGTTTTTTCTTTAATGCGCTTATGGCTATGTCTCAACCATTTCTTCTACTAATTCCTTGTTCGCAGCAGTCTTAGCTTTAGCCCTGTCCAATTTTTTGAAAACGAAACGTCCCAATATCATACTCGCCAGCAATACTGCCACGCTGAGATAGCCCACCCAATTATAATGTTTTATCTTCCCCGACTTTTCAGTGATCACAATGGCGCCTGCAGCCAGCGCTGCAATGCCGCTTCCCAACTGTTGAATGCTTCCATTGACACTCATAAAGCTGCCACGTTGTTCAGCTCTTACTACTTCGGTTATCATGGCCTGTGCCGTTACTGCTCTCCCGGTAGCCAGGATAAACCAGATAGCAAAGAAGCCAAGTACGATAGTAAAGGGAACTGTTGGCATGCTCGTAATAAGCATTACCATGAACAAAGAAAAAAATACTGAATAAGAAAACACCGGAAGCTTTCCCACTTTATCTGAAAACTTTCCGAGGTAAATGGCTGCTATTAATGATGCAATTCCTCCACATAAATAGATCATCGGTGTCAGGCCTTTTGAAAATCCCATATTAAATTCCATATAAGGATTTATAAAAGGAATGATCAGGAAATGACCCATCATCAACAATCCTGAAAATATCAGCGCCGAACGTTGAGCCGGAACCTTGCAAACCGTGATTAATGCAGAAAAAATAGAATCATCCTCTCCTTTTTCTTTGATATGGGTGATCATCTTTGGAATATACCTGATGATAAGAGGAACTAATACCACGCCAATAGATCCAATCATGATAAAAGGGATATGCCAGTTGAACTTAAAAAGATTGGTGAGGTATAGGGAGATCGGAACACCAAGAATAGATGCTGCAGCAAAAGCACTCATCACTGCACCCATTGCCCGGCCCCTTCTTTCATAAGTAAACAGATCGGCTACTATCGAAAAAACCTGTGCACCGATAATGCCGCCAAAAAGACCAGCTAATATTCTTGCTGCAAGTAACAGACCGTAAGTAGGAGCAACACCACAGGCCAGTGTTCCCAATAAAAAACCACAATAAGCAATTACCAAAGAAGACTTACGATCGAAACTATCAACAAACATAGCTACAGCTAAGCCGGAAAAAAAAGCGCTGATGGAATAGCTGGCAACAAGAATGCTGAATTGAAAAGCTGTGATCTTAAAATAAGGAATAAGATAATTACCCAGCGGCATCATGATCATAAAATCAAGAATATGGGTAAAGTTGAGACAGGCCAGTAAAAATAGTATGATGCGTTCGTTACGGGTCATAAGATCAAGCAGAGCAAAGATTTGCCATAATGTTTATAAAACAAAAAGCCTTTCAAAATAAATTGAAAGGCTTTTAATAAATATGGCAGCTACCTACTCTCCCGCATTGTTGTGCAGTACCATTGGCCATAAGGGGCTTAACTACTCTGTTCGGAATGGGAAGAGGTGAACACCCTCGGAAAAACCACCATAAAAAGGTAATGCTGAATGATAAATTTTGAATGTTGAATTGATAAAATCATTCAACATTTAGCATTCAAAATTCAACATATAAATAAAGTCATATTGGGTATGTTAGAAAGAATATCTAAATAAAAAAAATTAAAGCGTACGGGCAATTAGTACTACTTGGCTTTAGTGTTACCACTTTTACACCTGTAGCCTATCAACGTCATAGTCTTTGACGGCCCTTAAAAGTAAACTCATCTTGAGGAAGGTTTCACGCTTAGATGCTTTCAGCGTTTATCCTGTCCGTACATAGCTACTCAGCATTGCACCTGGCGGCACAACTGATACACCAGCGGTACGTACGACCCGGTCCTCTCGTACTAAGGTCATGTCCTCTCAATTTACTTGCGCCCACCACAGATAGGGACCGAACTGTCTTGCGACGTTCTGAACCCAGTTCACGTGCCACTTTAATCGGCGAACAGCCGAACCCTTGGGACCTTCTCCAGCCCCAGGATGTGACGAACCGAC